>Ga0209233_1000098_pt1 | contig 294111 bp, 269 predicted proteins | sample AraplaCL_Cvi_mCL_FD_184269 | JGI IMG/M metagenome (GOLD analysis project Ga0209233, IMG submission 184269) | Arabidopsis root microbial communities from the University of North Carolina, USA - plate scrape CL_Cvi_mCL (SPAdes) (version 2) | ecosystem: Host-associated > Plants > Roots >... | reverse complement strand
GGTGCGTCCAAATTCCATCACCCCAATCCGTCATCCCAGCGAAAGCTGGTATCTCAGGAGAGGAAGGACCACCTCACATCCCTACATCGTCACCCCGGACTTGTTCCGGGATCCACCCAGCGGCCTGGCCCCAACCTCCCGGTGGATGCCGGAACGAGTCCGGCATGACGAGATAAGTACAGAGGCGCCAGGCATCGGACAGCACCTGGCATCGCCCCGAAGCCAGCCCACCGCATCCGCAAATTTCATCGCACCAACCCACCGTAACGCGTTGACGGAGCATCGGAGAAGCCTAGGCTGCGCCGATGGCCGACCCTTGTCCGCATTACCATTCGATCGCCGACGTGACGCCCAGCGCCGACGGTTGCGAGGAATGTCTCAAGACCGGAAGCTGGTGGGTGCACCTCCGCATCTGCCGCACCTGCGGCCATGTCGGCTGTTGCGACGATTCCCCAAATCGCCATGCAACCAAGCACTTCCACGAAACATCTCATCCGATCATCGAAGGCTATGACCCGCCCGAAGGCTGGGGCTGGTGCTATGTCGACCAGGTCGATTTCGACCTTTCCGACCGGATGACCCCGCATCCCAGGCCGATTCCGAGATTCTTCTGAAGAATCAATGCGACTCCGTCTGACTCAGCTTTTGCACGTTTCATCGTTCCTCCCGGGTTTCCGCTTGAAGCCTTTGAGGGATCATGATTCTTTGGAAGGCGTGACGCGTCGTCCCGCCTTGTCCATGATCCGAACCGCTTTCTGGCCGACCGTGGCCGTGGCGGTGATCGTCTATTTCGCGGGCGCGGCGATCGTCGGGCAGAACGGCTTGTTCTCGCTCGCGGGCTACCGCCACCAGCGCGCCGAGCATCTCGCGCAGCTCAAGGAGCTTCAGGCCGAGCGCGACCGGCTGGCGCACCATGCCGACCTGCTCGATCCGCGCCATGTCGATCCGGACTATGCCGAAGAGATGGTGCGCAAGCAGACCGGCCAGATCCGCCCCGACGAAGTGATCGTCCCGGTAAACTGAAGGTTTTGGCCCGCTTCGGCGGGTGCCGAACGCACGAACGATAAGCGATTGCGCGCCGAGTCAGGAACGCGGCTGCACGATTGCGTTTCTTGCACTTTGAATCGCGGAACACACCGTTGCGGGAGCGGGTTTGTCCCGCCTATAGGGGCGCGTTTTCAAGAAGTGCCCTCAGGAGAGATTCCGTCTTGGCTCGAGCAGCAAAATCCGCCGCGCCTTCCGCGCCGGCAGCCACGCCGCCCGCAACCGTCAACCGCGAGCGGCCGCCCGAGCCCAGGCCTTATGACGCCTCCAAGGAGGAATTGCTCGAATTCTATCGGCAGATGCTGCTCATCCGCCGCTTCGAGGAGAAAGCCGGCCAGCTTTACGGTCTCGGCCTGATCGGCGGTTTCTGCCACCTTTATATCGGCCAGGAAGCGGTCGCGGTCGGGCTTCAGTCTGCACTCAAGGTCGGGCGGGATTCGGTCGTCACCGGCTATCGCGACCATGGCCACATGCTCGCTTACGGCATCGATCCCAACGTCATCATGGCCGAGCTGACCGGCCGCGCCGCCGGCATCTCGAAGGGCAAGGGCGGCTCGATGCACATGTTCTCGGTCGAACATGGCTTTTACGGCGGCCACGGCATCGTCGGCGCGCAGGTCTCGCTCGGCGCGGGTCTCGCCTTCAAGCACAAGTACAGCAACGATGGCGGCGTCGCTTTGGTCTATTTCGGCGACGGCGCGGCCAATCAGGGCCAGGTCTACGAAAGCTTCAACATGGCGGAGCTGTGGAAGCTGCCCGTCATCTTCGTGATCGAGAACAACCAGTACGCCATGGGCACCAGCGTCAATCGCGCTTCGGCCGAGGACCAGCTCTACAAGCGCGGCGAAAGCTTCCGCATCCCCGGCATCCAGGTCGACGGCATGGACGTCCTCGCGGTGCGTGGTGCTGCCGAAACCGCGCTCGAATGGGTCCAGGGCGGCAAGGGCCCGGTCCTGCTCGAATTGAAGACCTACCGCTATCGCGGCCACTCCATGTCCGATCCGGCCAAGTACCGCTCGCGCGAGGAAGTGCAGTCGGTGCGCGACAAGTCCGACCCGATCGACCATCTCGCCAAGATCCTGGCGGAGAAGGGCGTGGGCGAGGATCAGCTCAAGGCGCTCGACAAGGATATCCGCAAGATCGTGGCCGACAGCGCCGCCTTCGCCGAGGAAAGCCCCGAGCCCGAGGCTTCCGAACTCTACACCGACGTCCTCGTCGACACCTACTGAGCGAGCGCGACCCAGATGCCGATTGAACTCAAGATGCCCGCGCTTTCCCCGACGATGGAGGAGGGCACGCTCGCCAAGTGGCTGGTCAAGGAAGGCGACGCGGTCAAGTCCGGCGACGTCCTCGCCGAGATCGAGACTGACAAGGCGACGATGGAATTCGAAGCCGTCGACGAAGGCACGATCGCCAAGATCATGGTCGCCGAAGGCACCGACAATGTGAAGGTGGGCGAGGTCATCGCGCTCATCGCGGGCGAGGATGAAGACGCCTCCGCCGCCGCGTCGGCAGCACCGGCGCCCAAGGCCGAAACCCCCAAGGCCGAGACCAAGGTCGAGGCGCCCGAGGGCGGCGAGACGCCGCACCAGATGCAGACCGCCGCGCGCGCGCTGGTCGCCGATGTCGCCGACACGCATGAGGATCCCGAGGTTCCTGCCGGCACCGAATTGGTCCGCATGACCGTCCGCGACGCGCTCCGCGACGCGATGGCCGAGGAAATGCGCAAGGACGACCGCGTCTTCGTGATGGGCGAGGAAGTCGCCGAATATCAGGGCGCCTACAAGGTGACCCAGGGCCTGCTCGAAGAGTTCGGCGACAGGCGCGTGATCGACACCCCGATCACCGAATATGGCTTTGCCGGCATCGGTGCGGGTGCGGCGATGGCGGGCCTGCGTCCGATCGTCGAGTTCATGACCTTCAACTTCGCGATGCAGGCGATCGACCACATCATCAATTCGGCCGCCAAGACCAATTACATGTCGGGCGGCCAGATGCGCTGCCCGATCGTGTTCCGCGGCCCCAACGGTGCCGCCGCCCGCGTCGGCGCGCAGCACAGCCAGAATTACGGTCCCTGGTATGCCGCCGTCCCCGGCCTGATCGTGATCGCGCCTTATTCGGCGGCGGATGCCAAGGGCCTCTTGAAGGCCGCGATCCGCTCGAACGACCCGGTCGTCTTCCTCGAGAATGAGCTGCTCTACGGCCAGTCCTTCGACGTGCCGAAGCTCGACGATTACGTCCTGCCGATCGGCAAGGCGCGCGTCGCCAAAGCCGGCAAGGACGTGACCCTCGTCAGCTACACGATCGGCGTGGGCGTCGCGCTCGAAGCCGCCAAGCTGCTCGCCGAGGAAGGCATCGATGCCGAGGTGATCGACCTGCGCACCCTGCGCCCGCTCGACACCGGCACCGTGCTCGCCAGCCTCAAGAAGACCAACCGCATGGTGGTGGTCGAGGAAGGCTGGCCGACCTGCTCGATCGCATCGGAAATCGCGGCGGTGGCGATGGAGAAGGGCTTCGACGATCTTGACGCCCCGGTGCTGCGCGTCACCAATGTCGACGTGCCGCTGCCTTATGCCGCCAACCTCGAAAAGATGGCGCTGGTCACCGCCGACCAGGTCGTCGCGGCGGCCAAGAAGGTTTGCTACCGCTGAGGAAATCCTCCCCGGAACGGGGAGGGGGGCCGCCGAAGGCGGTGGAGGGGGCTCGCCACTCGCGATGAACTCCTCCTCCAGCCCCCTCCACCATCCTGCGGACGGTCCCCCTCCCCGTGCCGGGGAGGAGCTTTACCTCGCCGATCCCGAACGCGCGCTCGCGGTCGCCTACGCACCCGCGGACAAGCGTCCGGCCCTCACCGCCATCTTCGCCCTCGACGAACGCTTCGGCGCCGTCGTCTCCTCGACCAGCGAGCCGATGATCGGCCTCATGCGTCTCGCCTGGTGGCGCGAGGCGCTGGAGAAGCTCGATCGCGATCCCGCGCCGGCGGAACCCCTGCTGGGGCTGATCGCGCGCGACCTGCTGCCGCGCGGCGTCACCGGCTCCGCCCTGGCCGCGATCGAGGATGGCTGGGCGGCCTTGCTCGACGGTGAACCCGATGCGGATGCGCTCGCGCGTCATGGCCGTGAGAGAGGCGGCAATCTCTTTTCCGCGGCGGCCGCGCTGCTCGGTGCCGACGATCCTCGGCTGTCGATTGCGGGTGAGGTTTGGGCGCTGACCGACCTCGGCTTCCGCCATTCCAACGCACAGGTCCGCGAAATCGCGCTCGCTCGAGCGGGCGCGCTCGCCGCCGGTTTGCCATCCGATCGCTGGGGGCCGGCCGCGCGTCCGCTCGCCGCCTTGTTCGTGCTCGCGCGCAAGGATGCCCGGTCGGGCCGCCGCAGGCAGGCGCGTCCGGATCGGTTGTTACGGATGCTGGCGCTTCGCCTGACGGGACGTTAGCCTGCGCCCGAACAGGGGCGGAGACCGGGCGATGTGGCGATATTGGGTGGGTGCGCTGGCGGCTTTGGTGCTGGCGGTAGGCGGCATTTCCTATTGGCGCAGCACGGCGGCGGCAAAGCATCAGCTGCCCGCGGCGCCCCATGCCCCTGCCACGTCGGACGAGGCCACCGATATCGATACGCCGCCCCAGCCGCCTGCGGCCGATGACAAGACGCGCGAGCAGAAGCGCTTCTCCCGCGCGGATCACGACAAGAACGGCATCATCAGCCGTGACGAATTTCTCGCTGCGCGCCGCCGCAACTTCGCCAAGCTCGATGTCAACAATGACGGCGTGCTCAGCTTCGATGAATATGCCGCCAAGGCCGAGGACAAGTTCGCAAAGGCGGACGCGGACCATTCAGGCGGGTTGAACCCGGCCGAATTCGCGACCACCAAGGTCGAGCGCAAGGCGAAGCCCGGCTGCTCCTGTCAGAAGCAGAAGGGCGACGACAGCGACAATTGAGCGGATTTAGGCGCGTGCTTTCGCGGCGGTCTTGCGGCTGCTGCGCATGAACCCGCCGAGCAGGCCGAAACCCGCGACCATCGTCAGCCAGCTGGCCGGCTCGGGCACCGCATCGACCTGCGCGTCGTTCGGGTTGCCGAGATGGACCGGTGGGGCAAACAAGGTGCCAATCGAATTCTGTGTGTAACCGACACCCGGCGTCGCCTGGTACAATTCATACTGCGTCGCGCTGTCGGAGAAGAGGTTATATTCGTGGGCGGCGCTGGTGAAGAGCAGCCCCCAATAGCTCACCGACGGCTGGCCCGGATAATAGACATTGTCGTAGATGAACCAGCCGTCCGCACTGTAATGTGCGTTGGGCTGGTCGGGATTGGCGGTGAGGCCGGTGACGACGTCGCCCGAAACATTGCCCGAAATGCCGGTCACGTCATAGCCGCCGACGCCGTTGAGCACGTCGCTGGTGGTGACGGTCAGATCGGCAGCGAGCGGAGCCGCGCCGTTGCTGACATAATGGAGCATGAAATTCGCCGCCTGGGCCGAACCCGGCAAAGCGACCCCGGCCATCGCGGCCAACGCTAAACCAAAACGCTTCACAACTCGTCCCCCCTCCGAATCATAAAAGCCAAGCTAATCCGGCACGTTAAGTAAAAGTCACCGATTGAGAACGGCCTATATTCTTGCCGATTATTTAACAGAATCTACACGGTCAGAACATTCACCCTTCGGTCAGGGCATTCCTATCTAATGGTCAGGTGCGGGTTTACGTGGATGTAACCAAATCGGACTATTCCCGGAGGGATGACGGCACGCCGCGCAAAATCCAGCCGAAGCCTGATCGGCGCCCAGATCGTCGGGGCGTTGTTCGTCTTCCTGTGGATCGCGCTGGCGCCCCCCGCCGAAGGGAATATCCTGCTGATTCCGGTCGCGCGCCAGTCGGAGGCGCGGATCGTCGCGCTGGCGCTCGAGCGAGGCGCTTCGCTGGTCCAGCGCGGACCGATAAAGTCCTCGGTGATCGTCTATGGGAAACGCGACAGCCTGTTCGTGCCGTTGGCGCGCGCGGGCGTGCTGATGGTGGCGGGCGGCGCGGTCGGCTGCCGCCCAGGCAGGCAAGCGGCATGAGCGTCGGCGAACTCGATATATTGCGCCAGCGGGGCGTGCGTATCCTCGTCGCGGGCGGATGGGCGAGCGCGCTCGCGCTGGTGGCGGTGGGCAAGACCGTTGGCGCACCCACCACCGGGGTCGCCTTCCTGCTGGCGGCGATGGTCAATACGCTGCCGACCTTCATGGCGATAAAGGGCCGCGCGGACGAGCAGGCGCGTTTGTGCGTCGGCACGCTCGCGGCGATCCATCCCGCGCTCGGTGTCTTCCTGCTGCAGAATCATCCCTGGCAGATGGACGCGCACATGTTCTTCTTCGTCGGGCTGGGCGCGCTCACCGTCCTGTGCGACTGGCGGCCGATCCTGCTCGCCTCTGCGCTGATCGCCGCGCACCATCTGGTGCTGGACGAGGTAACGCCCCGATTGGTCTTTTCGGGCGAGGGCGATCTCGGGCGTGTGCTCGTCCATGCGGTGGCGGTCGTGCTCGAAGCGGCCGTCCTGATCTATCTCGCCGAATCGCAGCGCGGGCTGCTGCTTCGCCAGCATGAGGCGCGCCTCGAAAGCGATCGCGCCAAGGACCGGGCAGAAGAGGACCGCGCTCGTGCCGAGGCCGCGCATAAGGCCGCCCAGGTGGCGGGCGAGCGCGAAGCCGACGAACGCGAACGGCGCGAGAAACTGGAATGCCAGATGGCGGAACGCCGCCGCGCCGAGCTGTTCGCGCTGGCCGACGGCTTCCAGACTTCGATCGCCGACATCGTCGGGGCGGTGGGCAAGGCGTCGGCGCAACTCGACGAATCCGCGCAACTGCTCGATTCGATCGTGCGTGGCGCCAATCGCAAGACCAGCGCGACCGCGGCCAGCGCGACATCGTCGTCGGAAAATACCAGCCTGCTGGTCGATCGCCTGCGTGACCTGACCGGCTCGATCGGCTCGATCGCCGCCAATGTCGACGAGCAGGCGCAGTTGAGCGGATCGGCGCGCGACGTGTCGGCCTCGTGCCGCGACGCGGTCGACGCGCTTGCCGGCCACACGGGAGCGATCGGCGGCTTCGCGGATTCGATCCAGGACATTGCCGGCCAGACCAACCTCCTGTCGCTCAACGCCACGATCGAGGCGGCGCGTGCGGGCGAGGCAGGGCGCGGCTTCGCGGTCGTGGCGCAAGAGGTGAAGCAGCTCGCCAGCCAGGCTACGCGCGCGACCGACCAAATCCGCGCGCTCGCGGGCGAATCCCAGTCGCACGCGGACGGCGCCAAGGGCGCGCTGACGCATATCTCGACCATGGTGAAGGACCTCGCCGCCGCGGCGCAGGCGATACGCGGCCAGGTCGAGCATCAGCGCCAGACCGCTGCCGCGATCGAGGAGGCCGCACGCGAAACCGCCGCGGGCGCGATCGAAATGGCGCGCGAGGTGCATGCCATGGGCCAGGCCGTGGGCGAGACCGAGGCGCTTTCGGGCGAGGTTTCGGCTGCCGCGGCGAGCCTGTCTCACACCGCGCAGGCACTGGCATCCGCCACCGATCGCTTCATTCGCGAACTTAAGGCGGCCTGAGGCGGCCCTTCACCTTGCGGTGCACCGCACAATCTCTACATGCGGAAGGGATATTGCGCCGAAGCGGCGCGTCTTGCGGGTCTGACAGGCCCGCCAACAATCGGAATTTGAGTGACGACCCCAGGAAAAGAATTGCTGTTCCTCGCGCTCGGGGGCTCGGGCGAGATCGGCATGAACGTGAATCTCTACGGCTGCGACGGCAAGTGGGTGATGGTCGATCTCGGCCTGACCTTCGCCGATCCTGCCTATCCCGGCATCGACCTGATCCTGCCCGACTTGGATTTCATCGAGCAGCAGCGCGAAAACCTGCTCGGTATCGTGCTGACCCACGGCCATGAGGATCATATCGGCGCGATCCCCTATCTCGCCGCCGATCTGGGCGTGCCGCTCTACGCGACGCCCTTCACCGCCGGCCTGATCAAGGGCAAGCTGGAAGAGGAAGGGCTGACCGAGCAGGTCGAGCTCAATATCGTCGGGCGCGAGGGCAGCGTCGCGCTCGGGCCGTTCAATTTCACCTATGTCCCGCTCGCCCATTCGATCCCCGAGGGCAATGCGCTGCTGATCGAGACGCCCTACGGCAACATCTTCCACACCGGCGACTGGAAGCTGGACGAAGAACCGTTGCTCGGCACACCGTCCACCGCCGCCGAGCTGACCGAGATCGGCGACAAGGGTGTGCTTGCGCTGGTCTGCGACTCCACCAACGTCTTCAACGACAGCGCTTCGGGCTCCGAAGCCGCGGTGCGCGAAGGTCTCGACGGCGTGATTAAGGAGGTCAAGGGCCGTGTGGTCGTGACCACGTTCGCGTCCAACGCCGCGCGCCTACAGACCCTGGGCGAGGTCGCGCGCGATTGCGGGCGCCAGCTCTGCGTCGCGGGCCGCTCGCTCGACCGCATCGTGCGCGTCGCCAAGAGCGTCGGTTATCTTGAGGATTTCCCGCCCGTCATCGATTTCGACGAGGCAATGCGGCTGCCGCCGCGCGACGTGATGATCATCGCGACCGGTGGGCAGGGCGAAGCGCGCGCGGCCCTCGCGCGGATCGCGTTCGACAGCCACCCGATCAAGCTGAGCGAGGGCGACACGGTCGTCTTCTCGTCCAAGCAGATTCCCGGCAACGAGATGGCGATCGGCCGCATCCAGAACGCGCTCGCGACCAAGGGCGTGGTGATGATCACCGACCGCCAGGCGCATGTCCACGTCTCTGGCCATCCGGGGCGGCCCGAGCTTGAGTTGATGTACAAATGGATCAGGCCGGAAATCATCCTGCCCGTCCACGGCGAGATGCGCCACATGGCCGAGCAGGAGCGGTTCGCGCTGAGCCAGGGCGTGCCGCGCGGCATCGTCCAGAAGAATGGCGATCTCGTCCGTCTCGCGCCCGACGGACCGAAGAAACTTGGTGAGGAGCGTTCGGGCCGCCTGATCCTCGACGGCGACGTGATCCTGCCTGCGGACGGCTCGACCATGAACGAGCGCCGCAAAATCTCCATCCATGGCCTGATCGCGGTGACGGTCGCGCTCGACGCACGCGGCAAGCTGCGCGGCGAACCCGCGATCGCGCTGCAGGGCGTGCCGGTTGAGGAAGACAAGGAAGACTTCATCGAGGAGGCCTCCGAGGCCGCCGCCCAGGCGGTCGATACGCGCAAGGAGGAAGCCGCGATGCGTGAGGCGATCCGGCTCGCCGTACGCCGCACCGCGACCAGCTGGACGGGTAAAAAACCTGTGGTCGAAGTTTCGGTGATCCGCGTCTAAGAGCGACCCATGCGCTGGACCTCGATCGCCGCCATCTACTTCCTGTTCTGGGCCTTCAGCTTTTTCCTCGTGTTGCCCTTCAGGCTCCAGCGCGAAGGCGAGGACCGGTTCATTCCCGGCCAGTCGCGCGGCGCGCCGCCCCTGTTCAGCTTCGCTCGGACCGCGAAATGGACCACCCTCGTCTCGGTGGTGACCTTCGGCCTCTACTACGCCAATTACGTCTACAATTGGGTGCCGGTGGAGACGTTCGACTTCGTCCACCACCCGAACTGAGCAACCTCACCCCAGGATCACTTCGCCCGCCGGGCAGGAGAGGCGCACGCGGATCGCAGGCGCAGTGGCGTGTCGTATCGTAACGGGAAGCGCCAGGTTGCGCAGCGCTTTCTGAAGCCGTGCGGGATGCGCCTCCTGGAGGGTCAGGCTGCGCAATGTGCAGCCGCCGGGAGACGTCCTCGAAGGGTGCAGGGCCGGGTCTGCCCATTGAATGAAGAAGGGTGCCAAAGGATCGTCGAAATGCGCGATTTCGAACCCTTGCCAGTGCAGCGTCGAACCATCCGGCATCGTGCGCGTCCCCGGTTGCGGTGGCGACAGCGCCAAGCCCGCCTTCCTCAGGGAGGACCGGAGAGCTTCCGCATCGGTGACCGTGGCCGCAAACCCGACCGGCGTCAGTTTTTTGAGCGCTCTGAGCTGGGCGACATTCTTTGACCTGACGGGCTCGGCGGGGTTGGGCGCGTACAATTCAAGGTAGGTGCCACCGCCGAGCGACAGCAGCGCGTTGCGTGTGCCGGCGCCGGGATGTGTCCCTCCGAATTTCGGTCGCACGCCTGTCAGCCGCGTCAGCTCCGCGATGCCGCGATCGAGATCGTTCGTGCCGATCTGGATATGGTCGATATGGCCCGGTGCCGCGAGGGATGCGGTCGTGCCGCCCGCCAACAGGATACATGCTGCGAAAAACGCCCGAAGGATCGGGCGTGCCATTATTTCCGCAGCCGCTCGATTGCTTGGGCCAAGGCTACGTAGAGCTTGCCCGTATCCGATGACAGCATCGTGGTCGCGATCGGCGTGCCTTCGCGCGTCGCCATCACCCGGCGCAGCAGCGACTCGAAATCGTGGATGTAGCGGTGGACCTGCTCGCGGAACTCGCCGTCCTCATTGTAGCGCTGCGCGATCGCCTGCGCGTCGGCGCGGTCGAGCAATTTGACCGCGCGGCGCGTGAAGATGCCGCGATCGCCGCGCAGATAGGCCTTCCAATCCTCGTCGCTGACCTCGTTCGAAAAGATTTTGGCGACGTCGATCGCGGTCGAGTTGAGCGCCTCGATCAGCAGGCTCGCGGTGCGCGCGAAGCTTTGGTCGTCATGCGCCTCGGTGTCGGCACGGTTGGCCTCGATCCGCGCCTCGATCGCGGTCGCGGTCTCGGCGATCGCGACGATCTGGCGCGTGAGCCGTTCGGCGGCGAGATGCGCCGCCTGGATCGCCTGCTCGGATGCGGTCCCGATCGCGGCAATCTCTTCCTTGCCGACATCGGCCAGCGCACTGCTCATCGCGCGGGCGGCGCTCTCGCTCATCCGTTGCGCGACGCGCGGGATCGCACCGGTCAGTGCGTCGGTCGCCTGCTCAGCGGCGCGCGCGGCGGTATCGCGGACCTGGTTCAAGGCCTCGACCAGATGGCCCGAGGCACCTTCGCTTAGCGAGCGCACCTCGGCATCCGCCTTGGCGAGCAATTCCTCGAGCGTGCGCGTCTGTTCGATCAGCGCGGTCAGGCGGCTGTCGGCAAGCCCGCCCGCTTCGCCCAGCGCATTGCGCTGACGCTCAAGCAGAGTTTCGGCCTCGGCCAGCCGTTCATTTACCGTCGCGGCGGCCTCGCTCAGGCTTTCGGTACGCGCGCCTGCGGTGGCGATCGCCTGCAGGCTCTGCTCGGCATGGAGGCGGATCCGTGCCAGCGCTGCCGGGATCGTATCGGAGATGGTCGCATTGCTGGCGTCCGCCTGCGCGCGCAATTGCTCGACCCGGCCGAGCAAGGTCTCGGCGGTCTGGCTGCTGGTGCCCAGCATCCGGCCGACCGCATCGGCATGGGTCGAAAGCGCCACGATATGCTCGGCGAGGTCGGCGGTATGTTCCGCCCCCTTGTCGCCCAGTTCGGCGAACTTGGCCTCGACCGCGGCGATTGCGGTATCGAGCTGGGTGAGCAAGCCGCGCGCGGCCAATTCCTGTCCGCGCAGGCCAGCGCCAATTCCCTCCACGCGTGCCACCAGCTCGTCGAGCCGCGAGGAGAGAGCTTCGGCGGCGTCGTGACCGGCGGCGGCGACCTGGGCCTCGCCCTGCTCGACCATTGCATTGAGCGCGAGACTCTGCTGGGCGATGACCTCGCGCGCATCCACCAGGGCTTCGGCTGCGGCTTCGAGCGCGGCGTCGATCGCGCGGCCCATCGATCCGGCGGCATCCTCGATGCGCTTGTCGGCGGCAGCGGCGCTCGCCTCGATCCGGTCGAGCTGGCCCGCAAGCCGCGCGGCGGCGCCACCCGTCGATTCATTCGCGGCCTTGGCCTGTCCGTCGAGCGCATGGAGCAGTTCGGTCAGCGCACGGGTGCGCGAGTCGGCCTCGGCGCCACCCTCGCGCAGGCCTTCGGCTAGGCTGCGCGCGACGGCTTCGGCATTGGGCAATTCGGTCAGCAGGACATTGAGATCTTCGCGCGCGATCGATGCGGCGCTGCCGAGCGTGGCGACGGTGCGATCGACCGAGGCGGCTTGCGCGCTCAGGTCGGCGGCTGCCTGGCTGATCCGTTCGCTGGCGTCGCTGCCGAGCGTCTGCAATTCGGTCGCCTGCGCGCTGAGCGCGCTCCGCGCTTCCTCGATCCGCTGCGTCAGAAGCGCCAGCGTCCCGGCAAGGTTTTCGGTGTCCGCGCGCAACCGGCTGGAGGCACGCGCATAGGCATTGGCCTCGGTCCGCCCGGTCCGCAGCAACAGCAGGTACAACACCGCGATCAGCGCGAGCGGGCCGCAGCCGAGACCGATCCAGGCGGCGAGCGTGAGCGGCGGCGGCAAGCGCGTCGGGCTTGCCTGGAACAGGGTGACGCTAAGCGCAGCTACCCAACCCAGCGCGAGCAGGCCAAGCAGCACGCCCGCGACGATACCGGGCCAGCGGCGCGGAGACGCGACTTCCCACGCCGTCTCAACTTCGGGCGCCGTCTCCGTCATCTCGACCTGCGGTTCTTGTTCCGCCCAACCCAATTTCGACGCCCCCTGATTCATAAGGGGACTGTACCAGCTTGGCGTGCCCGCGAAAGCGCGAGTTGCACACACCGCGCTTGATTTGCGGCGCGCCGCGCCTGAAAGTCGCGATATGGAGGGGGAGGGACCCACCGCGCTGATCGGCGCTTATGAGCCCGGACCCGGGCCGGGCGGTCTGCGCGCGCTCTTGCCGCTCGCCGGGATGAGCGTGGTCGAGCATCAGGCGCGGCGCGCGATTGAAGCGGGTGCCGCGCGCGTGCTTCTGCTGATCGACGAGGGGCCGGGCGAATTGCTGGAGGCGGTCGCGCGGCTGCGGCACGACGGCATCCAGACCGGCATGGCGCAGGGGATCGATCAGGTCGCCGACGCGGTCGGCGAGGACGAGACCGTCCTGCTGATCGCCGAAGCCTGCCTGCCCGAGGTCGGGCTCTTGCGTGCGGTCGGCCGGGCGCATGTCCCGGCCCTGGCGGTGCTGCCCGACACACCGGAACATAGCCAGTTCGAGCGGATCGATGCCGAGCAGCGCTGGGCGGGCGTGGCGCTGCTCGATGGGCATCGTCTTGCCGAAACCGCCGCGATGATCGGCGCGTGGGATCCGGTTTCGACCTTGCTGCGCCGTGCGGTGCAGGAAGGCGCCGGCCGGATCGATGCCGCGCGCGCGCCGATCCTGACCACCGATGCGGCCGCGCTCGCCGCCGCCGAACAGGCGATCCTGGCCGGCGCGCGCAAGCCGGCGGACGATCTGATCGGGCGGGTGCTGTTCGCGCCGACCGAAGAGCTGGCGATGCCGCTGCTGCTCGCGCGCAAGACCGAGGCCAATGTCGTGGCCGGCATCGGGGCGCTGCTCGCCTTCGTCGGCGGCGCGCTCAGCCTGGCGGGCTGGCGCTGGCTGCCCTTGATCGGATTGCTGCTCTCCGGGCTGGCGGCGGCGGGCGCGGCGCGGCTCGGGCGAATCCGCCAGCGTTCGCGCTTCCAGGAAAGGCTGTTCGGTTGGGTCCGGCTGGCGGGCGTGGGCCTCGGTGCAGCCGGCCTGTCGCGCCTGCTCGCGACGGCATCGGGACAATGGGGTTGGTGGCTGACCGGCGGGCTGCTGATCGCGGCGATGCTCGGCCTGGCGGCGGAGCGGCGGCTCAGCCCGGCCAAGCCGCCGATCTGGCTGGCGAGCGTCGACACCTTGATCTGGGCGATGTTGCCCTTCGCCGCCTTCGGCCATTGGGATTGGGGGCTGGGCGCGGTCACTCTTTATGCCGCGGCCTCCTTCGTCTGGATCGAGACGATCAAACTGCGCAATATTCCGCCCGAAGCCTGAACCCTTTGTCGGCCCTCACGTTTTCCGCCTGCCCACAGGAGGAACCATATGGCCGAAGATATGCCGACCGACGCGATCGACCTGCTCAAAGCGGATCACCGCAAGGTGGAAAGCCTGTTCGAGGAATTCGACAAGGCACGCCGATCCGACCGCAAGGCCACGATCGTCGAGCAGATCTGCGTCGAGCTCAAGATCCATACGATCATAGAGGAGGAGATATTCTACCCCGCGATCAAGCCCAAGATCGATGCCGCCATCGTGGAAGAGGGCGTGATCGAGCATGACGGCGCCAAGGTTCTGGTCAACGATCTCGCCCAAGCCGACCCCAAGGACGAATATTACGACGCCAAGGTCAAGGTTCTGTCCGAGGAGATCAAGCACCATGTCGCCGAGGAGGAGCGCTGGATCACGGGCATGTTCGCGCAGGCGCGGCGCACCGACATCGATATGGAGGCGCTGGGCGCGCGGCTGATCGCGCGCAAGGAGGAGTTGCTGGCGGAATCCAAGAAGAAGGGCGGACTGCCGGTCGCGAAAATGGAAGGACTGGAACTGGTGGAGGCTTGAGGAAGGGGTAATGGCGGCGGATAATACCGCCGCCCCCCGATCACGCGCTCTGATTAGAGAGCGAGGATGATGCCGACGGCAAGCGCCTGCGCCGCGATCGCGAGCACCAGGCTCGTCGCGTTCTCAAACGTCTTCACAGATTTTTCCTTTGCGAAACACCGCATCTTTTTGTGCGGTGCAACATAGCTATGGGAAAACTCGTTTCATCGCCAGTTCAAAACCTTCCATCGCAGTTGCAAGTTTTGCAATCACCTGTCGAGCGGCATACCCAGGTCGGCGAACGCACTGGCCACCGCCTCGGCACTGCCGAGTGCACCGAGACAGGAGCGAACCCGCAGCAAATCGCCCATCGCCTGATGAACCTGCCCGGGTTGGGTCGGGGCTTCCGCGATCAAATCCAATAACATGGCTTCATCGCGCGTCATTCGCGAGCAGCAGCATGGAGCAACCATGAGTTGCACGGCCGAGACGCGCGCCAGTTCTGCCATCAGCGCGCGAAGCAACACCAACGGGCGCCGATAGCCGAGGCCGAAGCCCGTGAAGATTGCGTGCGCCGCATGCGCATCGCTAATCCCGCCGACTGCCATTCGCCGGATCGCGAACAACAGCAGCCGGCGATAGGGGCTGGCCGGCGCAGCATGGGGCAAGAGCGCGGGGCTCGGCTCGATCGAACGCATTGGCGACTCCATTATCGGAATGCCAGGTTTTCATTGTCGCTATTGATAGTCAATCGCAATAATGCGAAGCGGATTCAAACGGGCGGTGTGCCGTTGGCGGCCAGGACCGTCCCTGCAAGATAGAGCGAGCCGCCGATCAGCACGAGGGGCGGAGCCTCCTCGCGGGTGGCGAGGTGTTTCAAGGCCTCGGTCGCATCGGGCGCGGCTTCGGCGGTAAGCCCAAGGCCTTCGGCCGCGGCACGCACAGCGGCCGCATCATGATGCTCATGGCCTGGCACGGGGACCGCGATGACATGGACGTGGCTGCCGGCAAAAGGCTCGAGCAGGCCGCGCAGATCCTTGTTGGCGAGCATGCCGAGGATCAGGTGGAAGGGGCGGCCGGGGGTCAGCCGGAGATGGAAGAAATCGGCGATGGCGCGCCCGGCGGCGGGATTGTGGCCGCCATCGAGCCACAATTCGCTGCCTGCGGGCAGCAAGGCGGGGAGGGGGCCTGTCGCGATCTTCTGCAGGCGGGCGGGCCATTCGGCCCAACCCATCGCCGCCCGCAGCGCCGAGACGGGCACCTCGATCGCCTGCTGGTGACGCAGCATCGCGACCGCGAGGCCTGCATTCATCGCCTGATGCGCGCCGGGAAGCCGGGGCAACGGCAGATCCAGCTCGCCGCGCTCGTCATGATAATGGAGCCTGCCGCGATAGGCGGAAGCGTCCCAGACGCCGCCTTTCTCCAGCCATTGCGCACCGACCGCCCCGGCGGCGCGGCCGATCTCATTGCCTTGCGCGGCGGGATAATGCTGCGTGACGAGCGGGACATTGGCCTTGGCGATGCCCGCTTTCTCGGCGGCGATCTGCTCGATCCGGTCGCCCAGAAAGGCCTGATGGTCGAGCCCGAGCTGGGCGATGCCGCACACCACCGGCTTCTCGATCACGTTGGTCGCGTCCAGCCGTCCGCCCAGCCCGACCTCGATCACGCAAGCATCGGCCGGGTTGCGCGCGAAGGCGAGGAAAGCGGCGGCGGTCGTGACCTCGAAGAAGCTCGGCGAGATGCCGTCGGCAATGTCCAGCACTTCGGCCAGCAGGCTTGCGAGCAGACCGTCCTCGATCAGCTGGCCGGCGATCCGGATCCGCTCATTGAAGCGGACGAGATGCGGGCTGGTGTAGACGTGGACCTTCTTGCCCGACGCCTCGATCGCCGCACGCAGGAAGGCGCAGGTCGAGCCTTTGCCGTTGGTGCCTGCGACATGGAAGACGGGGGGCAGCTGGCGATGGGGATTGCCGAGCCGGTCGAGCAGCACGCTGATCCGCTCCAGCCCGAGAATGTCGGCACCGGGCGACAGTGTCGCCAGCCGGTCGAGCTGGCGCTGGACCGCGGGGTCCGAGGATATGGCGAAGTCCGCCATGTCAGAGCCCCTCCCTGCCTGGGGAGGGGTTGGGGCGGGTGAGTCCATCAGGGGCGGGGAAGCGACGGTGAGAGTCTTTGAAGCGCGCAGACGCGCGTACCCACCCGGCGATGCGGTACGGAATGCTCCCAGCATTCCGTAGGCCATGCCGGGGGCATGGCCGGCCGCATCGCCCCTCCCTTGAAAGGGAGGGGTTCGGTCGGGTCACGCCGCCTGCTTTCCCGGGCAGAGATAGGCGATCACCCGTGCCAGCTCGCTCCGGAGCTTGTGGCGGTGGACCACCATGTCGAGCATGCCGTGATCGAGCAGATATTCGGCGCGCTGGAAGCCCTCGGGCAGCTTCTCGCGGATTGTGCTTTCGATCACGCGCTGGCCGGCGAAACCGATCAGCGCGCCCGGCTCGGCGATCTGGACATCGCCCAGCATCGCATAGCTTGCGGTGACGCCGCCCGTGGTCGGGTCGGTCATCACGACGATATAGGGCAGGCCCGCTTCATGGAGCTGCTGGATTGCGACCGTGGTTTTGGGCATCTGCATGAGGGAAAGGATGCCCTCTTGCATGCGCGCGCCGCCCGCGGCGGTGAAGATGATGTAAGGGCATTTCTCGGCGATTGCCGCCCGCACGCCCGCCAGGAAAGCGGCACCCACGCCCAGGCCCATTGACCCGCCCATGAAGGCGAAATCCTGCACGCCGACTACCGCCTTGAAACCTTCGATCCGGCCGCTCGCATTGATCAGCGCATCCTGTTCGCCGGTCTTGGTGCGGGCGGCCTTGATGCGGTCGCTATATTTCTTGGAATCGCGGAATTTTAGCGGATCCTCGCGCACGGCAGGCGTGGCGATCGGCGTGTAAATGCCGCCGTCGAAGATCGCATCGAAACGCGCATCCGGCCCGATCCGGCCATGATGCTGGCACTTCGGGCAGACCGACTGATTTTCCTCATATTCGCGGGTGAACAGCATCGTCCCGCAGCTCGGGCATTTGTGCCAGAGATTGTCCGGCGTCTCGCGCTTGGCCACGAAGGGCAGCGCCTTGCGCACCCGATCGATCCAGCTCATGCCGCTTTCTCCTTACGCGCGGCGTGCACGGCGCCGCTCAAATCCTTGACCAGTCTCGCGACTATGGGGGCGGGGTCGCTCCCGTCCTCTGCCGCCTTGGCGATCACGTCCACGATCGCGGAACCGACCACCACGCCGTCCGCGACTTCAGCGATCGCCGCTGCCTGCTCGGGCGTCCTTACGCCAAAGCCGACCGCGACCGGAAGATCGGTATTCGCGCGGAACCTTGCAACCGCCTCGGCGATGCTGTCGGTCGCGGCCTGCTGCATGCCCGTGATGCCCGCGACCGAGACGTAATAAAGGAAGCCACCCGCACCGTTGAGAACCGCCGGCAGGCGCGCCGCATCGGTGGTTGGCGTGGCAAGCCGGATCAGCGCGACGCCCTCGGCACGCAAGGCAGGCCCGAGCGCCGCATCCTCCTCGGCCGGGATGTCGACGCAGATCACGCCGTCCACATCCGCACCCGCGCACTGGTCCGCGAACCAGGCCGCACCCCGATGCAACATCGGATTGGCATAGCCCATCAGCACCAGAGGCACGTCGGGATGGCGTGCACGGAAACCGTTGGCGATCGCGAACACATCGGCGGTACGCGTGCCCGCGCCGAGAGCACGCAGATTGGCGCGCTGGATCGCGGGGCCGTCCGCCATCGGATCGGTGAAGGGCATGCCCAGCTCGATCACGTCGGCGCCGGCTTGGACCAGCGCGTCGAGGATGGCGGGCGTGGCAGCCGGCGTAGGATCGCCCGCAGTGACGAAGCAGACCATCGCCGGACGGCCCTTGGCAAAGGCGGCGGAGAGGCGGCTCATCCGTGCGCTCCCAGCGCATTGGCGACCGTCTGCATGTCCTTGTCGCCACGCCCGGAGAGGTTGATCACGATGATCTGGTCGCGCCGATATTCGCGTGCCTTGCGAACGACACCTGCCACCGCGTGCGCGCTTTCGAGCGCGGGGATGATGCCCTCGGTCCGCGCGCAGAGCTGGAAGGCGTCCAATGCCTCCTGGTCGGTCGCGGGTTCGTATTGGACGCGGCCGATATCGTGCAGCCAGCTATGTTCGGGGCCGATGCCGGGATAATCGAGGCCCGCCGAGATCGAATGGGCCTCCTGGATCTGGCCGTCCTCGTCCTGCAGCAGATAGGTCTTGTTGCCGTGGAGAATGCCGGGCGTACCGCCGCCGAGGGATGCGGCATGCTTGTCGGTGTGCATGCCATGGCCCGCCGCCTCGATCCCCAGCATCGCGACATCGGGATCGTCGAGGAAGGGATGGAACAGGCCGATCGCGTTCGAGCCGCCGCCGACCGCCGCCACCAGCAAATCGGGCAGGCGGCCTTCGGCCTGCATGATCTGCTGGCGGGTTTCCTTGCCGATCACCGACTGGAAATCGCGTACCAGCTCCGGATAGGGATGCGGCCCCGCGACCGTGCCGATGATGTAGAAGGTGTCGTGCACATTCGCGACCCAGTCGCGCAGCGCCTCGTTCAGACTGTCCTTGAGCGTCTGCGCGCCGCTGGTGACGGGCACCACCTCGGCGCCGAGCAGGCGCATGCGGAAAACGTTGGGCTGCTGCCGTTCGACGTCCTTGGCGCCCATATAGATCACGCAGGGCAGGCCGAAGCGCGCGGCGACGGTCGCGGTGGCGACGCCATGCGAGCCCGCGCCGGTCTCTGCGATGATGCGCTTGCGGCCCATGCGGCGGGCGAGGAGAATCTGGCCGATGCAATTGTTGATCTTGTGCGCGCCGGTGTGATTCAGCTCCTCGCGCTTGAAATAGATCTTGGCGCCCATGCCCTCCGGCGCCGACGCGCGCAGCGTCTCGGTCAGCCGCTCGGCATAATAAAGCGGGCTCGGTCGGCCGACATAATGCGTCATCAGCCCGTCGAGCTCGGCCTGGAAGGCGGGATCGGCCTTGGCCGCGCGATATTCGCGGTCGAGCTCGAGGATGAGCGGCATCAGCGTCTCGGCGACGTAGCGGCCGCCATAATCGCCAAAATGGCCCGTCGCGTCGGGCTGCTGTCGGAGGCTGTTAGGAAGGGTCATCGTACCAACAAAATACCGTTCGTGCTGAGCGAAGTCGAAGCACCCTCCTTCTTCCCGTCGCAAGAAGGACAGCCCTTCGACAAGCTCAGGGCGAACGGGAAGAACGGAATGTTCATAGACGCGCCGCCGCTTGGAGGAAGGCGGCGATCTTGTCCACATCCTTGACGCCGGGTGCGCTTTCGACGCCCGAGCTGGTGTCGATCAGCCGCGCGCCGGTGATGCCGACCGCCTCGGCCAGATTGCCCGCGTCGAGTCCGCCCGAGAGCGCCCAGGGCAAGGGATGATCGAAGCCTTCGAGCAATTTCCAGTCGAAGCGCAGGCCCATACCGCCGGGCAAGGTGCCTTTGGGGGTCTTCGCGTCATAAAGGATGCGATCGGCCACCTCGCGATAGCTGCGCGCCGCATCCAGATCGGCGCGGGTGCGGACCGGCACCGCCTTCCACAATTCGACCCCATGGCGCTTGAGCGCGGCCAGCCGCGCGGGGCTTTCGTCGCCGTGCAGCTGAAGCGCGGTCACGCCCGCCTGAAGCACGCGCGCGATCAGCGCATCGTCCGGATCGACCAGTACCGCCGCCTTGCCGACAGCGTCCGGCGCGCGTGCGATCAGACTCGCGGCCTCCTCGGGCGAGACGTCGCGCGGGCTTTTCGGGAAGAAGACGAAGCCCAGCCATGCGGCGCCGTTAGCGATCGCCGCATCGACGGTTTCGGCGGTGGAAAGCCCGCAAATCTTGGCCTGGACACGCATGACGGCGCCGAGGTGGGCAAAGCGGAGCGCGTTCGCAAGCGAATATATATTGTCGCATCGAATGGTCTGCGTAGGGCGGTGACAGGCGCGCGACCTGTGATATGTCCGACAAGTCGAACAGGAGGAGGATCACCATGCGTCTCGGATTGGCTTTGTTCGCTTCGGCTTTGGCCGTCGCCGCGGTTCCCGCATCCGCGCAGGATGTGGATTTGATGCAATATGCGGACGCCAACGGCGACGGAAAGGTGACGCCGGAGGAATTTGCCCAGTTCCGCGAGCAGGGCTGGAATTATTTTGCCCAGGGGGCGGAGAAGGTGAAGCTGGCCGATATGGACGCGATGGCGAAAGGCGCCTTTACCGGCGTTGCCCCGGATGCGGACGGCTATATCACCAAGGCCGCTTATCTGGCGGCGACACCGGCCCGCTTCAAAGCCGCCGACAAGAACGGCGACGGCGTTCTCGACCGCGACGAACTCAATAATTCGGTCAAGCCCGCCGGCTGATCCTATCGCACGATCGCGCTCCGCCAAGCCTTGTGATTGGCGGAGCGGATCGCCATAGCGGGACCATGCTGACCGCAATGGACATCATCGTCCTGCTCCTGATCGGCGGCGGCGCCGTGATGGGCTTCATGCGCGGCTTCGTGATGGAAGTCCTGTCGCTGTTCGCCTGGGCCGCCGCCATCTTCGCGTTGAAATTGCTGCACGGGCCGGTGGCAAGCCTGCTCGTCCATGTCGTGAAAAGCCCGAGCGGGGCGTCGGTATTGTCGTTCGTATTGGTGTTCGGCGCGGTCTTCTTCGGAGGCAAATTGCTTGCCGCCTCGCTCGGCCAGCGGACCAAGAAATCGGTATTGGGCTCGTTCGACCGCGTGCTTGGTCTCGGTTTCGGTGCCTTGAAGGGCCTGCTGATCGCAACCGTGCTCTTCCTGGGCGTGAACCTGGTCTACGACACGATCTGGGGCGCAACCTCGCAGCGGCCCGAATTCGTCCGCAACTCGCGCACCTATCCGCTGCTGAACGCGAGCGGCCGCGCGGTGGTCGATTGGGTGCAGCGCCGCCGCGCCGCCCAGGCCGCCGGAACCGACAATGGCAGCGCTCCGGCGGTGCAGACGAACGGCGACTGATCGCCATGACCCAAGCGCTCTACAACACGCAGATCCTCAAGCTCGCGACCAGCATCCCGCATCAAGCGCGGCTCGCGCATCCGCAAGGCACGTCCGAACGGCGCTCGCCGATCTGCGGCAGCCGCGTGACGGTGGACGTGATACTGGATAGCGCGGGGAGGATCGCCGAGCTGGGACAGGAGGTACGTGCCTGCGCGCTCGGCCAAGCCTCGGCGTCACTGATGGGCGCGCATGCGATCGGACGCGATCTGGCCGAGCTTGAGGCTGCGCGCGACGCGTTGACCGCGTTCCTGGCGGGCGAGCGCGATGATCCCGGCATCTGGCCCGGCCTCGAAATATTCGGGCCCGCGCGCGCTCACAGCGCCCGCCATGCCTCGATCCGGCTCGCTTTCGAGGCGGTAGCCGAGGCCGCGGCACGTGCGGCGACGGCGCAGGCGGCATGAACGAGACGCTCGTCACCGACGGCTTCATCATGCTGGGCGTCGCGCTCGGCTTCGTCCTGTTGTTCCGCAAGCTCGGCCTGGGCGCGACCTTGGGCTATCTCGTCACCGGCGCGCTGGTCGGGCCCGAGATGCTGCGGCTGGTCGACGGCGCCGAATCCAAGCTCTCCATCGCCGATCTCGGCATCACGCTTCTATTGTTCCTGGTCGGGCTGGAGCTCAACCTGACGCGCCTATGGCGGCTGCGGCGCGACATTTTCGGCTTCGGCCTGGTTCAGGTCGCCTTTTGCGGCGTCGCGCTGGCGGGGGTGATTTATCTCGCGGGCTTCAGCTGGCCTGCGGCGTTCGCGCTCGGCCTGCCTTTGGCTCTGTCCTCGACCGCGCAGGTGCTGCCGATGCTGCAATCGGCCGGCCGCCTCAACACGCCGTTCGGCGAGCGCGCATTCTCGGTCCTGCTGTTCCAGGACCTGTCGATCGTGCCCCTGATCACGATCATCGCCAGCCTGTCGCGCGTGCCCGCCGATCCGGGCGCGCCGCCGGGCTGGGTGCTCGGGCTCTACACGATCGGCGCGGTGGTCGGGCTGGTGCTGGCGGGGCGCTATATCTTCAATCCCCTGTTCCGCCTGATCGGCGGCCTGGGCGAGCGCGAATTGTTCATCGCCGCCGGCCTGTTCACCGTATTGTCCGCAGCGGCTGTGATGCAGGTGCTGCATCTTTCGACCGCCCTGGGCGCATTCGTCGCCGGCGTGATGCTCGCCGATTCGCCTTATCGGCACGAGCTGGAGGCGGATGTGGAGCCGTTCCGCACGGTACTGCTCGGCCTGTTCTTCATCGCGATCGGCATGCGGCTCGATCTGCACGCGATCGTCGCGCGGCCGATGTTCGTGATCGGCATGGCAGCGGCGGTGGTCGCGGTGAAGGCGGCGATCATCTTCCTGCTCGCCATGCTGTTCGGGGTCGAGCGAAGGCCGGCTTTCGCCTCTGGATTGCTGCTTAGCCAGGGCGGCGAATTCGGTTTCGTCCTGTTCGGCCAGGCGGCGGCCGCGCAACTGGTCGCGCCGGAGGCGGCAAGCCTGTTCAGCGCGGTCGTCACGCTGTCGATGGTGACCACACCGTTCCTGATGAAGGTCGCGACGCGCTTCAACCGGCCCAAGGAGGAGCCAAAGCGCGACGATCTCGACGGGCCCGAGGATGCCGATCAGGCGGCGGCGATCATCGTCGGCTATGGGCGGTTTGGCCAGACGGTCGGCCAGATGCTGATGGGCGCGCGTATCCCGGTCACGATCATCGATAATGATGCCGAGATGATCGACGTCGCAGCGCAGTTCGGCGCCAAGGTCTATTATGGCGACGGCACGCGGCTCGACCTGCTCAAGCAGGCGGGCGGCTATGAGGCGCGCGCGATCATCTTCGCGATGGACCAGGATCAGTTGAGCCGTGAGGAACTGGAACTTGCGCTCAAGACATTCCGCCAGGCGGCGATCTATGTCCGTGCCTATGATCGCCGTGCGCTGATGCGCTATCGCGGGCTCGATACCGCGGCCGTGATCCGCGAAGTGTTCGAAAGCGCGGTGCTGATGGGGCGCAGGACGCTCAAGACGCTCGGCGTCGACGACGAGACGATCGCCAAGATCGAGACCGCCTATCGCGCGCGCGACAAGGAAAGGCTGCGTATCCAGGCGGAGAAGGGGACCTTCTCGGCGGAAGCGCGCTCCTTCAGCCTGACCGCACCCCTGCTGGATGACGATCAGTGAACAGCCGCACCCTGGTCCGGCTGGCGGCCCTGTCGGGCGCGCTCGCGGTGATGGCGGGTGCGTTCGGCGCGCATGGCGTGAGCGGCAAGCCCGCCGAGTGGCTCAGGACCGGCGGCGAATATGAGATGATCCACGCGCTGGCCGCGATCGTTGCGGCGCAGCTTGGCGCCGAGCTGGCGGCGCTTTTGCTGCTGGGCGGTTCGATCCTCTTCGCGGGCACGCTCTATGCGATGGCCTTCGGCGCACCCCACATATTGGGTGCGGTAACGCCAGCGGGCGGGGTGGGCATGATCTTGGGTTGGCTGCTGCTTGCCTGGAATGGCGCGGCCAAGGGCCGGAAGCGCTGATCCAGCCTTGAGCATGATCAGCAACCTGGCGGTGCGCCTGCACCAGGCCGTGGTCGAGCCGATTCTGGTCCGGAGATTGCGCCGCAAACGGCTTGAGGCGTTCGGCCTACACGAGGCCGACCTCGAAGAGCTGCCGGTCGAATGGCACCGGCCGGACGATTGCCGCGCGCCATGCCCGCTCCATCCGGACAAGGTGCCCAAATTGCTGCGGCGCTATGCCCGCATCACCGGAGAGCCTTCGAGGGACGCGCTGACCCCGATGATGATCCGGCTAGCGGATTTCCCTGATGTCGCCGGCTTCGATGCGCTGTTGAAGCGGCGTTCGTCGCGTACCTTGTCCAAGATCCGCGCCACGGCCCGAAAGGGCTATCACGCACGACAGTTCATGCTCGCCAGCCATGTCGCGGACATGCACGCGATCCGCACATCGATGGCGTTCCGTGCGGCGGGGCCGGTGTTCGATCGCTGGTTCCTGAAGCCCGAACATATCGCCGCGCCCGCGGCCGAATTGCTGCATGTCGCCTCGCCCTGCTGCCCGATGCACTGGACGATCTGGTGGGGCCTGTTCGCACCCGAGCCGGGCCACATTCAGAATGGAGTGGAGGTCGGCGAGAGACTGGTCGCCTACGTCAAGGTGATGCGGATCGGCGACGTGGTCCATTATACGGAGATCATGGGCCACCGCGAGCGGCTGAACGACGGCGTGATGGCGCTGCTCCATCATGAGATCGTGCGCTGGCTGATCGAGGCGGCCGAGCCTGCCGCGCAGGATGCGAAGGTTCTGCTCTACGGTGCCGCCGAGCATGGCGGGACGGGCCTCCTCACCTGGAAGAAGCGCGCCGGCTTTACCCCAGGACGATTGCGGCTGGCCAATCTGATCTAGCTTAGCCCTCTCCATTTACGGGAGAGGGTCGGGTGGGGGTCTTCTTCCTTCTTCAAATGAGAAGGAAGGAGACCCCCACCTCCCGCTCCGCGGGCCTCTCCTCTCCCGCAAGCGGGAGAGGGCTATTTTAGCGTTCTCCATCCAGGAAAGCAGCGACTTCGGCCAGGTCGACGTCCTTGGCGAGGAAGGTCTGGCCGATCCCGCGCGCGAGCAGGAAGGGCAGGCGGCCCCCCTCCATCTTCTTGTCGTGCGCCATATGGCCGACCAGGGTCGCGCCGTCGGCATCCACATGCGCGGCCTTGAGGGTGGTCGGCAGGCCCACCGCATCGAGATGGCGCGCGACGCGGACCGCATCCTGGCCGGAGCAGAGGCCTTGCGCGGCGGAGAAACGGAAGGCGAGCGCCATGCCGCACGCCACGCCTTCGCCGTGGAGCAGCACGTCGGAAAAACCGGTTTCGGCTTCGAGCGCATGACCGAACGTGTGGCCGAGATTGAGAAGCGCGCGCAGGCCGCTGGTCTCGCGTTCGTCCGCCGCCACCACGCGCGCCTTGGCGGCCACGCTGTGCGCGATCGCCTTGGTGCGCGCATCGGTATCGCCTTCAAGCAAAGCGGTGCCATGGGCCTCGCACCAGGCGAAGAAGTCGAAATCGTCGATCAGGCCATATTTCACGACCTCGGCATAGCCGGCGCGCACTTGGCGGGAGGGGAGCGTGTCGAGCGTGGTTGGGTCGATCAGCACCAGATCGGGCTGATGGAAAGCCCCGATCAGGTTCTTGCCCGCGCGCGTGTTGATCGCGGTTTTGCCGCCGACCGAGCTGTCGACCTGCGCCAACAAGGTGGTCGGCACCTGGATGAAGCCGCAGCCGCGCTTGAGGATCGAGGCGGCGAAACCCACAAGATCGCCGATCACGCCGCCACCCAATGCGACAATGCGGTCGCTGCGCTCGACGCCCAGCTCCATCAGCTGGTCGGTCAGCCGTTCGAGCATCCCCCAGCTCTTGGTGGCTTCGCCCGCGGGCAGGATGATCGGATCGATACGAACCTGACCGAGGCCCGCGACAAGGCGTGGCAATTGGCGTGCGGCCACGGATTCGTCGGTCACCACCACCAGCCGCCCGTTGCGCGCGAACTTCGAAAGATGCTCGGCCGCACGGTCGAGCAGGCCCGCCTCGATCAATATGGGGTAGGAACGGTCGCCGAGACCGACATCGACGCGGATCATCGACCGAGCGCTTTCATGATCTGGTCCACTGTCGAATCGTGCGGCAGCGGCTTGCTGTGAATATGGATTTGTGCGAGCGCGTAGATCGGATTGCGGGCCTCGGCCAGCGATCTCAGTTTCTCGGCCGGGTCTGTGCCGTTGAGCAAGGGCCGCGACCCGGCCCGGCGTGCGACGCGCTCGACCAAAGTCTCGATATCGGCGTCGAGCCAGATGGACGTCGCCTTTTCCAGGATGAGCGCGCGGGTATGCTCGTTCATAAAGGCGCCGCCGCCGGTCGCGATAACCTTGGGACTGCCGTCGATCAGGCGCGAAATCACACGGCGTTCGCCGTCGCGGAACTCCGCTTCGCCATATTTCTCGAACATTTCGGCGATGGTGAGGCCCGCCGCCTCCTCGATCTCGTGATCGGAATCGGCGAAGGGGAGGTGGAGGCGGTGCGCCAGCCGGCGGCCGACCGTGGACTTGCCAGCGCCCATCAGCCCGACCAGCACGATCGGTCTGCTGATCGGATCATGCTGATGCGCGGTGGCGGAGAACATGGCGGCAGGGCTATACACAGCCGCCCTCTGTCGGGCAAAAGCCCGCCCACGAATGAATTCTTGAAGGATGTGAAGTTGCCGCGCCCGATCCTGATCCTGCTTGTCGTCCTGGTGGTCATTGTTGGCGCGATGTTCGTGCTGGCGTCGCTCGACCGCGCGGTTCCGGTGCAGCATATCGAGACGCCGGTGACCGCGAATGCGGCCACGCACTAAGGCCCTGAGCCTGCTGGCGGCAGGGACGGCGTTCGTCCTTGCTCTGCCCGTGCTGGGCCAGGATGCGCCGCAATCCTTGCTGCCGCCGGGCTTCGGCTCGACTCCGCCGCCGCGCGCGGAAAAGCCCGAAAAGCCCGGCGCCGCCATACCTTCGGCGACGGCTCCTGCCGCCGCGCCAGCGCCCGCTGGGCCACTGCCCGCACCGACGCCCGGCGCCGACGAAGGCGTGGCCGAAAGCAGCCCCAATCTGCTGCCGTCCGATATCGCCAACCTGGCCGCCAGCGAAGCGAACCCGCCCGCGGAAATGCCCGATGCGTCCAAGCGCTCGCTGGCCCTGGTCGGCACCGTCCCCGCTTACGGCGAGGATGCGTTCGGCGATGCCGATGGACGTTTCCTCGTCACCTTGATGCGCCGGATGCAGGCGCCGATCGCCTCGCGCTGGGCGGAGATCATGCTGCGCCGTGCGCTTGTCGGCGCGACGCCCGCGCCGCGCGGCGAAGGCCAGGCGGATTGGGTTGCCGATCGCGCCGCTCTGCTATTGCGTTTGGGCGAGGCGGATGCCGCGCGCATCCTGGTCCAGGGCGTCGATGTCGAGCGGTTCAGCCCGCGCCTGCGCCGGGTCGCGATCGAATCGGCCCTGGCAACATCGGACCCACAGGGCCTGTGCCCGCTTCCCGATGGCCCCGAGCAGGTCGGCGGCCAGCCCGCCTGGCCGATGATCCGTGCAATCTGCGCCACGCTGGCAGGCGATACCGCCACCGCGAATGCGACGATCGGCCGTGGACCACCCAACGATTCGATCGACCATCCGCTTGCCGAGCGCCTGGTTGCGGCAGGCGGCGGCGGCCGCCGCGACGTCCAGGTCGATTGGACTGCGGTCGACAGCCTGACCGATTGGCGTTTCGGCATGGCAAGCGCGCTCGGCATCGCCATCCCGCAGACGCTGCTCGACAGCGCGCCTGCCTGGTATGAAGCATGGCTCGCGCGCGCGCCGATGCTGTCCGCATCGGACCGGATCGCACCCGCCCGGATCGCCGCGGCACTGGGCGTGGTGTCGAGCCAGGACCTGGTCGATCTCTATGGCCGGGTGATGGACGAGGCGGGCGACGAGGATACGAGCAGCCCCGCGGGACGGCTGCGTGCCGCCTATCGTGGCGACGACGACGATGCGCGGCTTTCGGCGATGCATGCGATCTGGGATGCCGCCGCCAATGGCAATGGCGGCGAGCGCGACCGTTATGCCGCCTCGATCCTGACCGCACGTGCGGCGGCGGCGATCACGCCTTCCAGCGACCAGAAGGACGATGTGGCGCCTCTGGTTGCCTCGATGCTGTCGGCAGGCCTGGATATGCAGGCCGAGCGTTGGGCAAGCGTCGCCGAGGCGGCGGGCGGCGCGGACGGGGATCGCGCCTGGTCGATCCTGGCGGTCGGCGCCCGGCGACCGGTTGTCACCATCGACGCGGGGCGGGTCGGAAAATTCATCAAGCGCGGCGGGGATTCCGGCGCGCAACGGAGCGCCTTGCTGGTCTCGGCATTGGCGGGGCTGGGCCGGATCAGCGATGCCGACGCGGCCAAGCTGGCGGCGCAGGTCGGCGCTACGATCGGCCAGCCGAGCGCCTACGGCAATGCCCTTCGGCGCGCGGTTTCGGCGCATGAGCGTGGCACGGTGGCGTTGCTGGTCGCGGTCGGCATGCAGTCGCCAAGCTGGACGAGCGTGCCCGCCGGCGACTTCTACCAGATGATCAGCGCGCTCCGCGCGGTCGGCATGGAGAATGAGGCACGCATGATCTCGGCCGAGGCGATGGCGCGGCTATGACCGCCGGCGAGGCCTTGAGGCGGCGATGACCGCCGCCGGGGCAAGCGGAGACGATCGCGCGCTGATCGAACGCTTCCTGGAGATGATGGCGGCCGAAGCGGGGGCTGCGAAGAACACGCTCGCCGCTTATCGCCGCGATCTGGCCGGCGCTTCCGAAACGCTCGGCGGCAAGCTTGGCAATGCCGATCAGGCGATGCTGCGGCGATTGAGCGAGGAATGGCTATCCCTCGCGCGGAGCAGCGTGGCCCGCAAAGCTTCGGCCTTGCGGCGCTTCTTTGCCTTCCTGGCGGAGGAGGGGCTCCGCGCGGACGATCCCTCCGACGCCCTGCCTCGTCCAGGTGCCGCGCGGACGCTGCCGCGAACGCTCGATCACAAGGATGTCGATGCCTTGTTCGCGGAGGTGGATCGCCGGCTCGAGCTCGATCGCTCGCCGGCCAATCTGCGCCTCTCGGCGCTGATCGAATTGCTCTATGGATCGGGCCTGCGTGCGACCGAATTGGTATCGCTGCCGCGCCATCTGTTCCGACGCGACCAGCCTTATCTGATCCTGCGGGGAAAGGGCGGCCGCGAAAGGCTGGTGCCGGTATCGGATCGTGCGCGTGCCGCGGTCGCAGCCTATGCCGAGACCTTGCCCAGGGAGGGCGCCTATCTCTTCCCGTCGGGCGACAAGCATGTCAGCCGGGTCCGCCTGTTCCAGCTGTTGCGGGGCCTTGCCGCCGACGCAGGCATCAGCCCGGATCGGGTGAGTCCGCACGTGCTGCGCCACGCCTTCGCGACCCATTTGCTGGAGGGTGGCGCCGACCTGCGCGCGTTGCAGACGATGCTGGGTCATGCCGACATCGCGACGACGCAGATCTACACGCATGTCGACAGCCGCCGGCTGGTCGAATTGGTCAATCAGCGCCACCCGCTGACCGACCGTAATCGTTGACGCTGGCCGCCACGGCTTCTAACCGCCGCGCGATGACCTCTTTCCTCGAATTCGAAAAGCCGATCGCCGAGCTCGAAGCGCGGATCGTCGAGCTGCGCGAGACCGCCGAGAGCCATGACGGCACGCTCGACATCGAATCCGAGGTCGCCAAGCTGCAGGCCAAATCCGATCGGCTGTTGCGCGAAACCTATGCCAAGCTCACCCCCTGGCAGAAGACGCAGGTCGCGCGCCACCCGGAGCGGCCGCATCTCAAGGATTATATTGCGGGTTTCGTTGACGATTTCATGCCGCTGGCGGGCGATCGCGCCTTCGCCGACGACCAGGCGATCATCGGCGGCTTCGGCCGTATCGCCGGGCGCCGCGTGATGGTGATCGGGCACGAGAAGGGCGACGACACCGCCACCCGCATCAAGCACAATTTCGGGATGGCCAAGCCCGAGGGCTATCGCAAGGGCATCCGCCTGATGCAGCTTGCCGACCGGTTCGGCCTGCCGGTCGTGACCCTGGTCGATACGGCGGGTGCCTTTCCCGGCGTGCAGGCGGAGGAGCGGGGCCAGGCCGAAGCGATCGCGCGTTCGACCGAACAATGCCTGGCGCTATCGGTGCCGATCGTCGCTGTGATTGTCGGCGAAGGCGGGTCGGGCGGCGCGGTCGCGCTGGCCGCGGCCAATCGCGTGCTGATGTTCGAGCATGCCATCTATTCGGTGATCTCGCCCGAGGGCGCTTCGTCGATTCTCTGGCGCGGCCCGGAGAAAGCGGCGGATGCGGCCGAGGCGATGAAGGTCACCGCACAGGATCTGGAGAAATTGGGCGTGATCGATCGGATCGTGCCCGAGCCCGTGGGCGGCGCGCAGCGCGACCGGGTGGCGGCCATCGCCGCCCTGGGCGATGCGATCACGCAGGAATTGGCGGCTTTGGCCGACAAGAGCCCGAAGGCGCTGCTGGATCAGCGGCGTGCCAAGTTTCTGGCGATCGGCTAAACTCGAACCGCGCGGGGATGCCGCGCAATCAACCAGGCCCGAAATGGCAAAAGCCCCCTCCACGCCGAAGCGCGGAAGGGGCCGCCTAATGTTTTACGGAACGCTTCTTACGAAACGTTGAGATTGTTCGACACGTTCGAGAACGTGTTGTTGAGCTTGCCGCCGAGCGCCGCCATGGCGCCGATCGCGGCAACCGCGATAAGGGCCGCGATCAGGCCATATTCGATAGCAGTCGCGCCGCGCTTATTGGTGACCAGCTTCTTGAAAAACTTCATAGGTGCCTCCAGAAGTTCGGGCCCCGAAACGAAGCCGCGCCAGTGTTAACGCCGCCTGGGCTTTGCTTACGTTGCCAAAATTGGTTAATGTTACGCGAGTAATCTCGATCAATATCCGTGCAAAAGAAAAGGGCCGGCGCAATCGCTTGCGCCGGCCCCGCTTTCTCGGTCTGTAATCGAAGATTACGAGACGTTGAGGTTGTTCGACACGTTCGAGAACGTGTTCTTGAGCTTGCCGCCGAGGGCCGACATCGCGCCAATGGCAGCGACGGCGATCAGGGCCGCAATCAGGCCGTATTCAATGGCGGTAGCGCCCTTGCTGTTCTTGATGAAATTGCGAATGGCACGCATAACTAATTCTCCTCGTCGATCGACTTGCAATAGGTCCTGACTCTAGGCGCCGGCTGCCTTGTGGAGCGGACCAGCACTGAGTCGTATAACGGATAGTGGTTTCCGAATATTTAATACCGGATCGGGCCCTTCTGTGACTCTTATGAAACCGGCATCGCATTGCTGACCTTGTTGGTCATATTTCCCCAGATTCCCGAGGTGCCGCCGCCGACGCTTGAAATGGCGATAACGATGGCGATCACGATAAGGGCGACGATCAAGCCATATTCGAGCGCGGTTGCACCGCGCTCGTTGCCGATGAGCTTGATCAGGCACCGCTTCATGTTCAATTCCCTTGCGGTCCGCACATACTCCGCGGACTCGCCCGGCTATGTAGCGGGACAGGGTAAAGAAAGGTTTGCATGAACTTCCTAACGGTTGCGTCCGCCGCGTTGATCGACGGCGACGGCCGCCTGCTGATCCAGGAGCGTCCGCCCGGGAAACCCTTTGCCGGGCTGTGGGAGTTTCCCGGCGGCAAGGTGGAGGCGGGCGAGACCCCCGAGGTCGCCTTGATCCGCGAGCTCAAGGAGGAATTGGGAATCGATGTCGAGGCGGCCTGCCTCGCGCCCGCGACCTTTGCCAGCGATCTGCAGCCCGGCGGCACGCGCCACATGGTGCTGTTGCTTTACGTCTGCCGCAAATGGCGCGGTACGCCGCAATCGCTTGAGGGCGGCAGTCTGCGCTGGGTACGGGTCAAGGACTTGTACGGGCTGGAGATGCCGGGACCGGACCGGCCGCTGATCGGGCTGCTGGACGCGCTTTTGTAACTGCGCTTCGGTTTCCGCCCAAGCTTGCCGCACCGGCCCGCACCCCCACCCGACCTCCCATAAAATACCCTGTTGGAAGGTCGGGTGGGGGTGCGGACCGGTGCGGCGCTATCCAGAGCGGAGCGCGGCGGCGAGGCTGGCGGTCGCCGAGCCCCGCCGTGCGGGTTGAGGTTGATCCGGCCCGGGCGCCCAGCCGGTCATGAAGATCAGTTCGAACCGTTCGCGCAGCCGCCCGTCCGGCCCAGCCGCGTCGGTAAAGCTTTGCGCCAGATGCGCGAGGCGGCCGCGGGTGAGCGGCAATTTCGGGCCGGCAAGCAAATTGGTCGCCGCCATGCCGCGCAGATCCGCCATCAACCGGAACGGGTCGCCATAGCCGACATCGAGCGATTCGCCGTCGGCGACCGTCAGCACGAAACCCGCGCGCGTGAGCAGATCGCCCGCCGCGCGCACATCGATCAGCGGATGGACGCGCTGCGGGATGCCGCCACCCGCGGCCTCGTCCGCGGAGAGCAACGCGCGTTTGAGGAAAGCCAGGCTGCCCGCACCGACGAAGCCAGCGAGGAACAGGCCGTCGGGCTTCAAAGCGCGCCGGCATTGGATGAGCGCCCCGGGCAGATCGTTGACGCTGTCGAGCACGCCCGCCGAGACGATCAGGTCGAAGCTTTCCGGAGCGAAGGGCAGATGATCCTCGTCCGTTTGCACGCCTTCACCAGCGAAGCGTGCGCCGGCATCGCTTGGCGTGACCGCAATGCCCCGGGCTTCGAGCGCGCGCATCAGGCTGCCGTCCGTGGTGCCGAGATCGAGCGCCTGCGTGAAATCGCGCTTCACCAGGTCGAGCCGGTCGAGCAGACCTTCGACGATCGCGTCCCGCACGAAGCCATGGTCCGCAAAGCGCGGCGCGGCGCGGTCGCGGCGCAGGCGGCGCAGACGGCGGTCGAAGATTTCGGGTGGTTCCACGGCGGGGCTTGTGCCCGCACGCGGAGCGGCGGACAAGGCGGCATGTCGATCCTTCGCCCAGTCTGGAGTGCGTTGCGCGAGGTGGTCGCGTTCGCGCTGCCACCGCGCTGTCCGGGTTGCGGCATGGTGGTAAGCGAGGATCATAGTTTCTGCCTCGATTGCTGGCGCAGTCTCGATTTCCTGGGCGGTCCGGCTTGTGGGCAATGCGGCGAGCCGATCGCGCTTGCCTTTGACGAGGCGGCGCGTTGCGGCGCCTGCCTGGCCGATCCGCCGCCCTTCGACCGCGCCCGTGCGGCGGTGGCTTACGGGCCGATCGCACGCGCGCTCGCGCTCAAGCTCAAATATGGCCGGCGCCCGGGTATCGCGCTGACGATGGCGCGGCCGATGCGACGCGTGGGTGGGGCGATGCTGGATGGAGCCTTGGTCGTGCCGGTGCCGCTGCACCGCTGGCGCATCTGGTCGCGAGGCTACAATCAGGCCGCTCTGATCGCGCGGGCATTGGCATGGGACGGCAGCGAGCTGGCGCTCGACCTGATCGAGCGTCCACGGCACACGCCGTCATTGCGTGGGCTGGGCCGCCTCGCACGCGAACGCGCGGTCCAGGGGGCGTTCCGGATCGGCCCGGGATGGAAAGACAAAGTGAAGGGTCGACGTGTCGTCCTGGTCGACGATGTCTACACCACCGGCGCGACCGCCAGGGGCTGCGCGCGCATCCTCAAGCGCGCGGGTGCCAAGGAAGTGAACCTGTTGTGCTGGGCCCGCGTGGTGCGGGACGAAGCCGAGATGCGTTGACAGTCTTGTCCGCCGACCACAGATCGGGGGCGGACAAGGAAAGAGAATGCCAAAAGTCGAGATCTACACCAAGCTGTTCTGTCCTTATTGCGTGCGTGCGAAGAAGCTGCTTGCCGACAAGGGCGCCGATTTCGAGGAATATGACATCACGATGGGTGGCCCGCAGCGTGCGGAAATGATCCAGCGCGCCGGTGGCCGTTCCACGGTACCGCAGATCTTCATCGGCGACCGTCACGTCGGCGGGTCCGACGATCTTGTCGCGCTCGAACGCGCCGGCAAGCTCGACCCGCTGCTGGAGGGCTGATGCGCGCGGCATTGTTCCAGGCCAATACGGGCATCGACCCGCTGGTCGGCGCGCGCGCGCTGGTGGAGGCGGTCGAGCGCGCGGCGGGCGAGGGCGCGGACATGCTGTTCACGCCCGAGATGAGCGAGGTGCTCGATCGCGATCGGGCGCGCGCGGCGGGGACGATCCTGCCCGAGGACCGGGACGTCGCGCTCGCGGCGGTGCGCGAGGCCGCCGCAAAACATGGATTATGGGTCCATCTGGGCTCGCTCGCGCTCAAGGGCGAAAGCGACCGCCGCAACGCCAACCGCGCCTTCGTGATCGACAACAAAGGCGCGATCCGCGCGCGCTACGATAAGATGCACCTGTTCGATATCGACCTGCCCGGCGGCCAGTCGATCCGCGAATCCGAGGCTTATGCACCGGGCGCGGAGGCGGTGGCGGTGGATACGCCGTGGGGGCGGCTCGGCCTGGCGGTCTGCTACGATCTGCGCTTTCCGGACTTGTTCCGGAGCCTCAGCGATGCCGGGGCGGACATGCTCGCCATTCCCGCGGCCTTCACCGTGCCGACCGGCAAGGCGCATTGGCATATATTGATGCGTGCGCGTGCGATCGAGGCGAGCGCCTTCGTCATCGCCGCCGCGCAGACGGGCAGCCATGAAGACGGGCGCGTGACCTATGGTCATTCGCTGGTGGTCGATCCTTGGGGCGAAGTGCTGCTCGACATGGGCGAGGCGTCCGGCGTGGCGGTGGTCGAGATCGATTTCGGCCGGCTGGCCGAGGTGCGCAGGCAAATTCCGGTGCTGCAGCATCGCCGCGAGATCGGCCCGGTGCGAGTGATGCGATGATCGTATTCGATCTTGCCTGCGCCGACCGCCATATATTCGAGGCATGGTTCAGCTCGTCCGCCGATTATGAGGAACAGCGCGCCCGCGGACTGGTCGTCTGTCCGATCTGCGGCGATAGCGAGGTCGCCAAGGCGGTGATGGCGCCCAATGTCGGCGCCAAAGGCAACCGCTCGTCAAAGCCGGTACCGATGCGGACCGGCGAAGCGCCCGCGCCGGCCGAGATGAAGGCGATGCTCACTGCGCTCGCCAAGGCGCAGGCCAAGATACTCGAGGGATCGGAACATGTCGGCGCCCGCTTTGCCGACGAGGCGCGCGCGATCCATGACGGCGACGCGCCCGAACGCGCGATCCACGGCCAGGCGACCGTCGAAGAAGCGCGATCGCTTGTCGAGGATGGCGTGCCGGTCGTGCCGTTACCGCTGCCGGTCGTTCCGCCCGAGGTCACCCACTAGACCGCTCGCAGCACGCGGATTGAGCGCTCAGCCCCGCGCGGCCAGAGCATGCGGCGAGCGAGGGACCTATGAAAGTTTCGATGAAGATCGGCCTTCTGGCCGCGGCAATGGCCGGCGCGATGGGAGGCCTATGCGCGCCAGCAAGCTCGACGGCGTTCGATATCACCCTGTCCGGCACGATCGCAACGGGCGCCGACGATCGCGGCCTGTTCGGCCCGGCGCACAGGTCGCTTGGCGGCGATGCCTTCACCATCCATTATGTGCTCGACCCGGTCTCGATGGTCACGACCACCGATGCCGACGGGGTTTCGCCGCTTTACCGGTTCGACACGGCCGGCAAGATGCGAATCGAGATCAAGATCAACGACCGGATCTTCAGCTTCACCGGCGCTGCGCAGAGCGTCTATCAGAAGACCGACCACGTCGCCGCTGGCGGCCAGCCGGCTTTCTCGCGGATCGACTTCCAGGGCTATGACGGCACCAACAGCATCGCGGAATCGGTCACCGCGGACGACGCGCCGCTCGGCCCGCTGGTGACGTTCCCGGCGGGCTCGCTGGGACATAGCTCGCTCAACCTCAGCCTATTCGGGGGTGCGGTACGTGCGTCGAGCGTGGACAATATCCTTATCTCGACTGTGCCCGAGCCGGCGTCGTGGACGCTGATGCTGACGGGCTTCGGCGTGATCGGTGCGGCAATGCGGCAGCGCCGGGCCTTGCCCGGCTTCGCCCGGCGCCGTTGACCGGAATCACGGCCTTGCCTAGGGCGAGGCCGTGGCTCCGTAGCTCAGCCGGATAGAGCAAACGTTTCCTAAACGAGAGGTCGGGGGTTCGAGTCCCTCCGGGGCCACCATCTCGTCTACTGGACCGAACGCGGGCGTGGGCCCCGGCCAGGCGTGAAATCCAGAAAACGCAGAAACGAACTTGATGATTGGCGTCCTGCGTGAGGAGGACGGCGAGCAGCGGAAGGGCCAAGGCATAGGCATATTGCGAACGCGAGACGCCGATGTTGAATGGAAACCAGATGCCCGGCACGCCCCATGCCGACAGGTCCGACGCAAAGAGGCCGGTCCCGATCAGCAGCATCGTCGCCAGGGCAAGCAGCCTATACTCGCCGCTAAGTGCGATGCGGATCGCTATGGCGACAAGGCACAGCGCAAAAACGGCACGCCCTACATCCCCCGCGAGGTGCGTATGGCCGAGGGCGCCGGCCATCACCGCGATCCAGGCGATCAGGGCCGCCATCGCGATCAAGCGATGCCCCGGGCCGCGCGTCCAGTGATTCCAGGCGATCGTCCAGGCGAGCTTGGCCATCGGCGCCAGGACCACCCCGTTCTGCCAGAAGAGCGTACGCAGGCTGATGAGATCGGTCCAAGCAATGATCGCATTGCCAAGCCGCAGGCATGCGGAGAGGACCAAGCCCAACGCGGCCCATCGTGCGAAACCGGGTCGCGCCGCTGTGGGGTCCACAAGGACGGCGATAAGCGCAAGCAGCAGCATGGCGGCCGGCTCAACCGCATCGACGACATAGCCCGCGATCGTGCGACGCCATTCGGCCCGGTACAGCGCCGCGCCTTCCGAATCCGATGCGATCGTCGGCGCGGTCCGCAATCCGCCGCTCTGTCCGTCGCGATCGAAGCCCGGCTGCATGAAGGTACGGATCGCCAGCAATCCCTGTCCGGCGGCTGAGGCGGGCAGCCGCATTAGAGTCGGTCGTGTCGAGGTCACGTCGGGCGAACCGGGCGGCCGCCCGACACCCCCGATCCGATGCCCGTTCCAGAACATTTCATAGGCGTCGTCGACCAGCGGCGGGCCCAGCAAGACCCAATTGCCTTGCCGCGAAAGGGTCACCTGCCGGCGATACCAGCCGTATCCGTCGAGAGCGGGGTAGCCGCGCGCACGCCACCCGGCCAGATAGCCGGGTATGCCGACATCGCCGTCGCGATTGTCCGGGTTGGAAACCAGGATGATGCGATCCCAGCTTCGGTCGTCCGTTCGGGGATCGGCCCCGGCTGGATCGTCGCCCGCGTGGAAGCGCCAGGGACCATCAAGCACATGTCCCAATCCCGGCGGATCGGGTTGCCCGCCAATGGCGAGCATGGCGCCCGTCGCCAGGACAAGGATCAGCCAAAGAAGGCAGAATCCGTTCCGGACCGAGAGAATGGACCAATGCCGCCATGGCGGATGGCGGGGCATTATCTTCGAAGCCAGGCTATACCGGATTCCATTATTACCGGCTAAACCCGTTTCACCGGTAGAGTCAAATATGCTAGTCCGGCGGCATGACGGACCTCCCGCCCCGGCCTGTTGCCGCAATCCGGCTGGATGGCGGCCGCCTGTGCATCGATTTCGCCAACAGCATCCACGACCGCTTCGCGCCGGCGGTCGAGGATTATCTGGCCACGCTGGAACGTTATGCGGAATGGGCGCGGCGGGCGGGTGCGCTCGATGCGGAGGAGGAGATCGCGCTGCCGCAATCGGACGCGGATCGCGCGCGGTTGATGGCCGACATCCGCACGCTGCGCGACGCCGTGTACTGTTTGTTGGCGGCCTGGATCGATGGGATGCCCCTGCCTGCCGAGGCCTTGCGCACCGCGAACGCCTGGCTGCTGAAAGCCCGCGAGGATCAGGCGCTATCGAGCGACGGACAGCTTCTGCTTCGCGCTCCGCCAGGCGACATGGCTTTGCCGCTGAAACGTATCGCGCTCGATCTGGTCGAGACGCTGGCGATGGCGCGCGCGGGTGCGTTCAGGCTTGGACATTGCGCCAATCAAAGCTCGTGCGGCTGGATATTCGCGGATGTCAGCAAGAATGGCCGGCGCCGATGGTGCGCAATGGAGACCTGCGGCACCGCCAGCAAAATGGCGACCTTGCGACGACGCCACGCGGCGAAATGACGAAGGGCGGGAGTCCGCGCTACTCCGTGCCCTTCTCCGCATACGGTCCGATCACCGCGCCGGTAAATCCGCCCGCCGCCGCGGTCGTCAGCGGAGAGGCGTCGGCATCGCCCAGCACCAGCCGGTAGCTCTTCCCGTCGAGGCTATACGAAAAGCCCGCTTTCGCCTTGTCGATGCTCATGCGCAGATAAATCGGCTTGCCGGCGGGAAGCCGCACAGGCGTTTCGGCAAGCGTCTTGCCGTGCGACGGATCCTTCTCCCCGGCACGCTCCCGGACGCGCAGCACGGTCTTGCCGGCCTGGTTCAGCCCCAGCCCGAACGCGTAATAGAAAGCATCATTCTGCACCGCCATCAGCCCGGCTTCGTCACCGGCCGCGTGCGGCTGATATCGCATCGGCGCGGTGATCGAGGCGGTCATGTGCGCCAGGCGGCGACCGACGAAGCTCGGTTGGACCTTGTCGCCCATATGCTCGCTGCGCGGCGTTATCGCGAGCTCGCCGCCGCCTACCTGCCACCACTGCGTATGCGGGGTCCGCGCGAACAGCCATTGCGGCCCGAGCACGGTGCCGGTGAAGGCCTCGCGCACCGCACAATTGCCGTTGAGGAATCGTCCGGCGGGCACACTGCGCGGCAGGGTCGGGCCCTTGACGACATAGGGCACGGCCTGGCCCCTCTCGGTCACGACCGGCCAGCCGTCGCGCCAGGTGACGGGCAGCATGAAGGTTTCGCGCCCGGTGGCGAAGCGGCCCGGATCCTGCGGTGGTGTGGTCAGATCATAGACGCGCGTGCCGAGGAAGACGGCCCACCATTTGCCCTGCGCGTCCTGCAGCAGATCGGCATGGCCGGTCGCGGTGACGGGGTTGGGGCGATCGTCCGGCAGGCCGAACTGGGTCAGCACGGGATTGTTGGGGTTGGCCTTGTAGGGGCCGAACGGCTTGTCCGATTTGTAGGCAAGCTCGCCATGATAATAGCCGGTGCCGCCGCCGGCCGCCCACACCATATATTCGCCATTGACTTTATAGAGGTGCGGGCCTTCGATATATTCCGTGTGCCAAGGTGCCTTGTCGCCGCCATCGACCAGCACGACATCGTCGGAGCGCTTGGCGAAGGTGACTGGATCCACTTCCATCAGCCAGATCGCGGTGTGCGCGGGATAGCGTTTGTTGGGCGGATTGCCCTGATGGATGATGTAGACCTTGCCGTCGTCATCGAAGAAGAGCGACGGGTCGATCCCGTCGATATGGGGCAGCCAGATCGGCTTGGACCAGGGGCCGGCCGGGTTCTTCGCCGTCACGATGAAATTGCCGCCGCAGCCGACGCATGTGTTGATGACGTAGAAGGTGCCGTTGTGGTGCGAGATCTGCGGCGCATAGACGCCGTTATTGCCGAGCCAGTTGCCGTCGAAGGGCATCATATCCGGTCGATCGATGACGTTGCCGATCTGTTTCCAGTTCACAAGGTCCCGGCTGTGGAAGATCGGGATGCCGGGATAGAAAGCGAAGGTGGAATTGATCAGGTAATAATCGTCACCGGCGCGGACGATGCTGGGATCGGGGTAGAAGCCGGTGAGGATCGGGTTGCGATATTCGCCCTTGCCGAGCGGCTGATCGAAGACGGCGTCATGCCCTTTGTAATCCAGCCACCCGAAATGGGCTTTGCCATCGTCGGCAGCGGGCGCGGCGGCGGCACCGAACGGAGTGAGAAGGGCAGCCCCGATCAGGCCGAAAAGGAATTTGGGCTTCACCATTTTGCACCGCTTGCTGGAGTGTCGGATAGTCTTTTTGCGTCGCCTCCAAAGCCTTTGGCCTGGAGCGAAGGTCTGGGTGTCTCGCCTTCGGAAAGGCTCAGGAGAGAAAGCGCGAGAGACCGACAAATATCGGTAGCGAGAAAAGGGGAAGGGCGGCAGCAATTGTCAGGCACGTCCTCCAGCCCCCGGAAATTATTTTATTCTTACTGCCTGCGACAGGGACACGATTTGCAGACCTTCCCGGCGACATTGGTCGCCGTCCATGGCCTGCACATCGCGCGCCGAAGCTGCACGAGTTTCCATATATAAAAAGACGCTTTGGGTGTAAATCTATGGCCGTATTGGGCGGGACGCTGACGGCCCAATGCGCCAGTGGCATGGCAGCCCCTCATCGGCAAACTGGCCCGGCTTCGTGTGCATCCTGCGTTTCGTTGGAGGCTGGACCAACCGAAATCGGGACGGCTGGTCCATGACGAGATCCGCATTTGGCGCCAAACCCGATTGTGCGCTTTCGGGCGTTTCGGCGCCAGCAGAGGGGAAGCCCGCTGTGGACCAGCGGTATGGGCGTGGAGGAACAGGGCTTTAGTTGGAGGTGGAAGTCATATGGCGACGATCCAGGCGGCCGCGGCGAACCCACCGCATACCGGCGAGAAGCAGATTGCCCTTTCCCTGTTCTCGGCCGGGATGATCGCGTTGGGCATCCTCACGGTCTTTTCCCGGCAATTCGCATATGAATGGCAGCCCGTACCGGCATTTGCGGGGCGGGAAATCGTTGCCGTTCTGTGTGGACTTTTCATGATCCTTTGCAGTGCGGCACTGCTGTTCAGAAGCACGGCGTCGATCGCCGCTCGCCTCATGCTTCCGTTTCTGCTGGCCTGGCTCGCGCTCAAGGTTCCGGCCCTGGTCGTCGCACCGCAAATAGAAGGCGTTTGGTTGAATTTCGGCGAGATCGGAACGGTTTTCGCGGGCGGATTGGTGCTGTTTGCCCAACTCGCAGAGTTTGAACGTCCGGCATTCCTTGCCCGGCTCACCGGCCAGCAGGGCATCCGGGCGGCGCAAATCATGTTCGGGCTTTCGGTCATTCCGATCGGACTTGCGCATCTTGTTTATAGCGGCATCACCGCCTCGATGGTCCCGTCCTGGCTGCCGTTTCGTCTGGGGCTCGCCTACCTTACCGGCGTCGCCCAAATGGCCTGTGGCGTGGCACTCCTCTTCGCTTTCATGCCGCGTTTGGCCGCGCTTGCCGAAGCCTCCATGTGCGCCCTGTTCGCCTTTCTCGTCTGGGGGCCGGACAGCTGGTTCGCGGCGATTCCAAAGTTTCAGGGAAGCCCTCCCGGTTTCCGGTTTCCCCTTACCGCATTTCTCATCACCTGGATCGTTGGCTGCTCGGCATTGGTGCTCGCGAGTGCCAGCGCGCGTAGCGGATCACGCTTCGCCTCTGGGGCGAGAGGTGATGATATGATCGATCGAGGCCTTTGAGATGCTGACCGGCTGGCCCCCCACAGACCGCCATGTTATGCCCCGGTGCCCGAAAAATCCGGGCGGCCAGCCGAGGCGACAGAAAGGCTCCAAATCCGCGCATGCTGAGAAATTTGTTTTCGAAGGCCGCCCCCGCGACCGAGCCCAATTCCGGCGGATCCGGATCGCCTGAATCCCGCACTTTTACCGCCGGCTGGCTGCTCAACACCGATTTGACGAGCATTATCTGGGATTCCCCCAGGCCGGTGCGGATCGAGTCCCAGAGCAGCGATCCCAGGTCCGTCGGGCAATGCCCCTCGGTCCTCGATTTTGACCGCCGGCATTTCGTGATCAATTGCCCGATCGACGTGCACCTCCGCCTGAAGCTGACGGGCGGCGATATGGAGGTCACGAACCTGCTCGCTGAAAAAAGCCCGATCCGTTCGGAAGCGCTCCAAAAATGGATCGTTTTCCAGCCGCGGCACGAATGGCGCCATCCGCAGCGGCCCGTGCTGCAGATGCTGACCTCCTATGTTTTCGTCTCGGACGATCCGCTCTACGTCAACCAGCTTCCCCCGATCCTCCATTATTGGGGGGATACGCGGCCAGGCATTCAGATCAGCGGCCGCTTTCCCATCGATATCTGGCCGCGCGCGTTGATGTGGGCGTTCGAGTGGCACGACACGACGAAAGACCTCATCCTCCGGCGCGGCGAGCCGCTCTTTTACGTTCGGTTCGAGGGGCCGGATCCGGCAGCGCCGACGCGGCTCATCGAGGCCAGGAAGACGCCGGAACTGGAAAGCTATATTTCCTCGATTACCGGCGTCAGCGAGGTGGTGGGGCAGACATATTCGCTCTTCAAGACGGCGCGCGAGCGCCGGCCCGCGAAGCTGCTCTTCCCGAAAGAATAAAGACCCGCCGCGTTTGCGACCCGGCCCGGCAGCGCGGGTATCGATCAATAGAGAGGGAAGCCGCCTTGAAATATATTCAGCTTGTTCAGTGGTCGGTGAAGGGCGGCAGCGTCCACCTGGAAATGCTTGGCGAGGATCAGGAGGTTCACCGTTTCGAAGTGAGCGCCGATTGTGCGGGGGTTCTCGTCGGTGCGCTGGCCGTCGAGGTTCAAAAGCTCGAAGGGCGGGACAAGGTACAGCAGCTAGTCCGGCCGACAGGGATGCAGACCGGCAAGACGGAGCAGGACGAGCCGATACTTTTCATGTCGTTTCAGGGCGGGGCCGAGCTGCCGCTGGTTTTCAAGCGCGAGGTTCTGGACGTGCTCATCTCCGAACTCGAGAAGCTCAAGCGGGTTCTGGGGACGGGATCGGAAGTCCGCTGGCGTTGAGGCGAAACGGGACTTCGTTTGATCAGGCCGCCTGGCCGACCTCGGTCCGGCCATCGGGCAAACCAGCGCAATCGAGCAGGCGGCGGGCCTCGGCCGCGATATCGGCTTCGATTGCTGAAGGGATTTTGGCGTAGGGCGTCACGCTCAGGATCTTCGCCTTGAGGTCCCACGCTCCGGCGACGAAGCCGTCGATCAGCAGCGCGCCGGGGATCAGTCCGTTTTTCGCCGCGAACAATCTTTTGCGGGTTTCGTCATCCATCACCCGATGGCGGTCCGCATAGCCGAGCAGAAGATTGTCGAACGGCGCCACCAGACGCACGGGGGCGGAAATGTCTTCGCCCGGCCGGGGCGCATCCGGCAGGTCGAACAATGCCTCTCCTGTCTCGCTTTTGAAGGAAAGCAGATCGGGGCGGAGGGAGTCGATCGTGTCCTGCAGCCGTGACAGGCCGGACCAGGTCTGGAAATCGCGCACGCTGGCAGGGCCGAAGGCGGCAATGAAGCGGCGGGCAAGGTCTGCCAGCGTCTGCGGCCGCGGGGTCCGGGTCCGAAGCACATCGCGGGCCAGCGCCAGCCGCGTTGCGCCGCTTTGCCCCCAGACGCCGCGCGGCGGGATCTGCACCAGGCAGAGGAGGCCGCGCGCCGCATGGGCGAGCGAGGCGGGCGGGATATCCGGCCACGCTTCGTGCAGCTTCAGCCCCAATTCTTTCGGCGTGAGCGGACCCTGGGCCAGCAGGGCGCTCGCGGCGGTCCTGAGCCTTGCCTGGTCGAGGCCCGCCAAGGCATGGCGATGCTCCACATTCCGGTGCAGGTCGCGATCCATGACCGGCTGGGCGAGCGCGCGCAGGCTTTCGCAATCGCGCGCGCTGACCAGGTGCAACGTGCCGCGCATTCCTACGGCGCGCGCCATGCGGCCGTCGATCAAGGCTTGCCCGAGCGTGGCGGCCTGAAAGTCCTCGAGCCGACTCCACAGCCCGTAATAAGGGGCGAAAGGAGCCTGAGCCTGCAGGCCGACCAGATGCTCGACCGCCTCGATCGCGCTGACCCGCACGCGCTGGAGCAGCCATTGCCGGGCCAGGGTGGCGCGGTTGAGCGCGCGGCGCGACAGACGCTCAGCCATGATCGGGCCGTCCCGTGTGCCGAATTGTCGAAGGGACGCGCCAAATCATTGGCGGATGGTTCCCATCATGGCGGCGGGGTTGCAAGACCGATCGGGAAGACGACCGTTCGTTGACATGCTGTCACGGATAAGTCCTTCCCCGCGACCGCGCTTTGCCGGAACCTGCGTGCCGACAACTCGTTGCGCGCCCATCATCATGATCATGCTAACAGGAGGGTGTGATGGGTAAGGGTATCTTGTTGTGGCTGTTGGGCATTCCGCTGCCCATCATTCTTTTGCTCCTCTTGTTCTGGCACTGATCATGGCGAGCGAAACCTATTATACGGTCGATCCCGGCCTCTATCCCAGCGGCGCCCCGGCGCCTTCCAACGGTTCGGCAGTCTCCTGGTCGGCGGTGATCGCCGGTACGGTGGCGGCGGTTGCGCTGACCCTGGTCCTGCTGGCGCTGGGCTCGGCCTTCGGCCTGGCATCGGTATCGCCATGGCCGGGGGTGGGTGCGAAGCCGTCCAGCTTCACGATCGGCGCGGGCATATGGATGGTGATCACGCAATGGCTGTCGGCGATGCTCGGCGGCTATATTGCGGGCCGGTTGCGCGTGCGTTGGCATGGCCTGCATAGCGATGAGGTGTTCTTCCGCGATACCGCGCATGGTTTCCTGACCTGGGCGACCGCTACCGTGCTGATGGCGGTCGTGGCGGTGATCGCGACGATCTTGTCAGGCGCCGCCGCGCCGCCGGTCGACGCGACGGCGACCAAGGAGGCGGTCGATGCCGCGCGCAAGGCCGCGTCCGCCTTCGCGGCCTTCACCGGCCTTTCGCTGGTGATCGGCGCATTCATCGGCAGTGTGGGCGGCGCGATCGGCGGCGGACTGCGGGACAAGCATCCCTGACCGACAAGGCCGCATAAAGCAGATGCTTGGAAAGGGGGGCGCCGCGCCCCCCTTTTTATTCGGCGGCAGGGCGTGTGTCGCCGAGCCGGCGCTGCCCGGCCGCCTCGACGCCGCTATCCTGCAGGCGCTCGCCGGTTTCTATCGCCGCCTCGGGCGTGAGCGAGACGGCAACGCCGTCGGGACCGTCAATGACGACCTCGCCTTTTTCCGCGGCGACCTTGCTGGCTTCGTCGAACAACGGATGCTTCTTCACTGGTATTTCCCGGCCGCGCTCCGCAATCGGGACGGAGCCGCCCAAGAACGCGGCCGGCGCGTGGCGTATCCGCATTCCGTCGCCCCTGCGATCATACGAGCGATCGGAGCGGTCGAAAATGGCGTATCGCTCGGCGGGCACCCCCGGCGCCGGGCTTGTCGCCGGGGCACGCGCCTTCGCAACGGCCTCAGGCGGTTCGCACGCCCCGGAACGTCTCCCTCAAATCCTCGGCCAGGGCCTGCGGCTGTTCCCACGCGGCGAAGTGGGTGCCTTTGTCGTGGCGCTTGTAGAAGACGAGGTGGGGATAGGCCTTGCGCGTCCAGCTTTCCGGGGCTTGGTAGATTTCGTCGCGGAAAGCGCTGACGCCGGTGGGTAGCGGCACGCCCTTGGGCGCGAAAAATGCGAGCTTGCTTTCGCGGTAGAGTCGCGCCGACGAGACTGCGGTGTTGGTGAGCCAATAGAGCGTGATGTTGTCGAGGATGTCGTCGCGGGTCAGCCCCTCGCTCGCGCCGTCGAAGACGCGGGCGATGAGATTGTAGCTGCGTATGTCGTGGTCGATGATCCAGGCGGCGAGGCCGATAGGGGAATCCGCGAGCGCGTAAAGCGTCTGCGGCCGGCCCGCCATTTCCTGCGCATAGCCCAGGCCGTTGCTGTAGAAGTCGACGAGCTGATCCCAAGCGTGCTTTTCCTCGGGGTTGAGCCCGGCCGGCTCGGGCCCGGCGGGGAGGAGAGGCGCGAGATCGTTGGGGACGGTCGCTGGCATGTTGGTGTGAATGGCGAGCAGGCCGGGCGGCTGCTGCAGCGCCATCTGCTCGGTCACCGCATTGCCCCAATCACCGCCGTGCGCGACGTAATGCTTGTAGCCGAGTCGGGTCATCAACGTGGCCCAGGCACGCGCGATATGTTGCGGGTCCCAGCCGTTGACGGTCGGCTTGCCGGAGAAGCCGTAGCCAGGGAGCGAGGGGATCACGACGTCGAAGGCGTCCGCCGCGGTGCCTCCATAAGCCGTGGGGTCGGTGAGCGGGCCGATGATCTTCAACTGCTCGATCACCGAGCCGGGCCAGCCGTGGGTGATCACCAGCGGCAGCGCATCGGCATGCTTCGAACGAACGTGGATGAAGTGGATATCGATCCCGTCGATAGCGGTGACGAAGTGGGGGTAAGCGAAAAGCTGCGTCTCGGCGCGGCGCCAGTCGTGGCGGTCCACCCAATGGTCTGCGAGCTTGCGCATCGTCGCGAGGCTGACGCCCTGCGTGGGATCGTTCTCGCGGTCGGGCCAGCGGGTGGCGCGGATGCGGCGCTTGAGGTCCGCCAGCTCTTCGTCAGAAGCGTGGAAGCGGAAGGGGCGGATCGACGGGTCCGATCCTGTCTGCGTGGCGACGCCAATGGCCGCGCTGTCTGCGGCGGGGGCCATGTGTACGGGCGGCGCGGCGGGCGGCCGGGCGAGGGTGGGGGCTTCCGGGGGCGCGGCAGCCTGGGCATGAGCGGGGGAAAGCGGAGCTACGAACGCAAGGGCTCCAGCGACCGACGTTCCGGCATAGAGGAAGCTTCTGCGCGTGAGTGGATTTGCCGACATGACGATATCCCCGTCCCGATGCCCAGCGGCGCGACGCCGCTTCGAAAGGGCATCACAGGCCGGCCGACGGGGCCGGCGCCGGAAATCGTGAGTGGTTGGGCGAGCCGGCGACCATCTTCGTCGAACCAGTCCGACTCAATCGCGATAGCGAAACGGCCCTAGCATTTTCGAGACAGGAGAGTCTGTTGCAGATTCAACAACCGGAAACCCGGTAAATTGCGCGGAACGGTGGAGGCGAGCCGGGTCAATTGAGAGGCAAAGTGTGGGCAATCAGCCCAATGCGACAGACTGTGCGGCGGCCATGATTAATCGCGGCCATTGGGGGAACATTTTGTAAAAATAAGGTCCTATATGGGCGCCTCATTCAAGCGGGTGTGGCGTAAGTATATGAATATTGGTATTAATTTGAGCTCGGTCTCTTATTGGGGGGTCGAGGAGCCGTTCATCGACCGATTCCATACGGCCGGGGCCTGGGTGGCGAAGGACGCGGCCGGGCATAATGTCAGCGCGGCGCTGGGCCTGAATGCGGACGGCGATCCGACCAAACTTGCGGGTGTATCCTCGCTCTTTGTCTCGGTCGGGGTGGATCCCAAATCGGCGCCGCCGACCGACGAATATGTGCTGACCTATGACGGCGATGCCGGCAAAATCTCGATCAGCAATGGATCCATTGTCAGCCAGACCGCGGGCAAGATCGTGTTCGACTATACGGGCGGCGACACGACGCCGTCGGTGGGGATCACCTTTTCGCAGCTGAACGCGGCCAACCCGATCGGCGAGGTCCATCTCGTACGGGCGGACCAGCAGGCGCTGTTCAACGCAGGCGAGATCTTCAATCCTGACTTCGTGTCCAAGGTTTCGCATTGGGGCGTGGTGCGCTTCATGGATTGGGAGAACACCAACGCCTCACCGACGGTGAGCTGGGCGGGGCGCAGCACGCTGAGCGACGGATCCTGGTCGGGGCCGTCGGGCGCGAACAGCCAGGGCGTTCCGCTTGAGGCGATGGTCAAGCTTGCCAACGAAGCCCATGTCGACATGTGGTATAATGTGCCGACCAAGGCCGACGACAGCTACGTCACCAACGCGCTGACCTATATCCGCGACAATCTCGATCCCGGCCTCAAGGTTCATATCGAATATTCGAATGAGGTGTGGAATGCCGCGTTCGCGGCGCACGGCTACGCCCAGACGCAGGCCAACGCTTTGTGGGGCAACGGCACCACCGTCGCGCACGGTGCCAATATCTATTACGGCTATCGGTCGGCGCAGATCGCCGACATCGCGCACCAGGTCTTCACCGGCACGCATGCGGGCCAGGCGATCGACGTGCTGTCGGGCCAGGCATCCTATTCGGGGCTGATGCCCTATATGCTGCAGGGCGTCGACAAGGCCGGGCTCGGCTCGGCCGCCAGCCTGTTCCAGGACTATGCGGTCGCGCCTTATTTCGGGGGCGAGCTCAGCGACCATGCAAGGAACAGCGCGGATTTCACGACGATCCTGAAATGGGCCAATTCGGGATCGGCGGGCGTGGACGCGGCGTTCCACGAGCTGGAATTTGGCGGCTCGTTGCACAGCGACTACAGCCTGGCGGTGGTCAAGGGCTGGCTGGCCAGCTCGGCCGCGGCGGCGCAGTCGGCGGGGCTGGAGCTGGTCGCCTATGAAGGCGGGGCCTCGCTCGACACGACGACCTGGTCGAGCGCGAACCAGGCGAAGGTCCAGGCCTTCTTCGGCACGCTGATGAACGATCCGCGGATGGGGACGCTCTATTCGGAGCTGGTTTCCGACTTCAAGCAGGCCGGGGGCAGCGACTTCCTTGCCTACAACGATGTCTCCTCCAATTCGAAATATGGCTATTTCGGTGTGCTGGATTCGATCTACCAGGACGGTAGCCCGCGCTATGATGCGCTGATCGCCGCGGGTACGGATAGCGGGACGGGCACGGACACCGCCACGCCCTCCGAGCCGGCAGCGCCCGCCCCGTCCGCGCCAAGCGCCACGGCAACGGCGGGGAACGATGCGCTCACCGCGACCGCGGCGGGCGGCACGATCCATGCGCTCGCGGGGGACGATACGGTCACGGGTGGTGGTGGGGCGGATCAGCTCTACGGCGATGCGGGCAATGACAGCCTGATCGGCAATACCGGCGCGGACCAGCTGAGTGGCGGCGACGGCAAGGACACGCTGATCGGTGGAGCGGGCGACGACAATCTGCAAGGCGGCTCGGGCGACGACGTGCTGAACGGCGGCGATGGCAACGACCGGCTGATGGGCGATGGCGGCCACGACGTGATGACCGGCGGCGCGGGAGCGGACCGGTTCGTCATCCCGATCGGCTGCGCGACTTTCACGACCACTGGCACATCGGCCTATCAAACCGACGAAATCACCGACTTCACCTCGGGAACCGACAAGCTGGCGCTGAGCTTCCATCCCGCCGGCCTGATCAACGGTTCGGCGGCTTCGGTCGACGCGGCGGCGGCATGGGCTGCCCAGGCGCTGGGCGGCCATGCGGGGACGGCCGACGTGGCGGCGGTGACCGTGGGAAGCGACACTTATCTCTTCTATGACGATCATGGTGCGGGCGGCACGATCGATGCCGCGATCAAGCTGGATCATATTGCGGCCAGCGGATTGCACCTCACCGATTTCGCCTGATCCTAAAGCGGGCCGGCGCGGCTTCGCGTCGTTTCGGGAGTTGCCTGGAAGAACACTCAAGCGTGGGCTTGACTGTTGTCGGCGGTTCGGCAATAGTCAAGCCCATGCTTGAGTATTCTCCTGTCGGCATCGCCTTCCGGGCCCTCTCTGACGGTACGCGGCTGGCGCTGTTCGAGCGGCTGAGCCGAGGACCGGCGAGCGTGAGCCAGTTGGCCGAGCCTTTCGCCATGTCGCTGACCGCGATCGGCCAGCATCTGGAGGTCCTGGAGAATTGCGGTCTGATCAAGACCGAGAAGGTCGGGCGCGTGCGGACCTGTCGTATCGATCCGAAAGGGCTCGACCTGCTTTCGGGCTGGGTCGCCGAACGGCGCTCTCTGATGGAGCGGCGGCTCGATCGCTTGGCCGCGCTGCTCGAGGCCGAGGACGCGCAATCGCCCGATTCCGCCGATCAACCAAGGAGCGAACCATGACCGACACTCTTGTTGCCGAACCCCGCACACGGACGGCGCTGCATTCGACCTTCTTCGTCGAGCGCGATTTCCCGCAATCGCCGGCACGCCTGTTCCGCGCTTTCGCAGACAAGGAAATGGTGCGGCGCTGGCGGGTCGAGGACGAGGGCTGCGCCGTCCACGAATTCGCATTCGATTTCCGGATCGGCGGCCATGAGGTTTCGCGCTTCAGCTTCGGCGGTGGCCCGGAAATTCGGCTCGATGCGGAATTCCAGGATATCGTTGAGGATCAGCGGATCGTGTTCACCTATCGGATGGGCATCGGAGCGAGCCCCTTCTCGGCATCGCTGACCACGATCGAATTCGCGCCGCACGCAAGCGGCACGCGACTATCCTATACCGAGCAATTGGCGATGCTGGATGGCACCGACAGCGCCGCAGGCCGCGAGGAAGGGTGCCGCCAGCTGCTGGAGAAGCTGGCACGCGAGCTCGATCGGCAGGGCTGAAGCCGGCCATCCGGACCGAGATCCGGCGCCGGATCCGAATGATTCCGCGCCGGATTCAGCCTTGCTGTTCGAACTTCTCGATCACCCATTCTTCCCTGTGCGCCGCGTCGAGCCATTCCTTGACGAAGGGCTGCGCCTGGACGCGGCGGCAATAATCGATGGCGAATTGGGGTACCGGCAGGCTGTAGGTGGTGAAGCGCGTCGTCACCGGCGCGTACATGATGTCGGCCGCGCCGAATGTCCCGAACAGGAAGCCTCCATCCCCGCCAAAACGGGTCAGAGCCTCGCTCCAGAGATGGACGATACGGTCGACATTGGCCTGGACCGCCGCATCGATCGGCTTGGGCGGGAAGACCCGGCGGAAGTTGGTTGGGCATGCGCCGCGCAGGTCGGCGAAGCCGCCATGCATCTCGGTCGCGATCGAGCGGGCAAAGGCGCGGGCCGCGCCATCGACGGGCCAGAAAAGATCCTGGCCGACCTTGTCGGCGAGATAGTCGATGATCGCGAGGCTTTCCCACACCGCGATGTCGCCATCCCACAGGATCGGCACCTTGCCCGCCGAGGGCACGATGTCGGGTTGCATGCGGCGCGTGGGCCAGGCGTCGTCGTAGAGCGAAACGACCTCTTCGGTGAAAGGAAGGCCCGATTGCTTGAGCGCGAGCCAGCCGCGCATCGACCAGGAGGAATAAGCCTTGTTGCCGAGAATGATCTTCATGGCGTTCCTCCTGTGATCGATTGGCCCGCGCCATGACGCGGTTCGGGTGGCGGGGCAATGGGTATGAGCTTCCTTGCTGCCGGAAGCGCCCCCGCCCCCCGAGGGGAGCGGGACTTTAGAGGTGCCGCACTTCCGCCGGCGCGTTCCACCAATTGTTGTTGGCACCGTCCATGAACTTCACCGGCGCCGCGGCGAGATCGGCTTCGGCATTCTCCAGTGTCGCCAGGCTGACCGAGTAGAAGGCCCCGCCCACCTCTTCGATGAACCCGTGGCCGAAGGCGGGCGTGCCGCAGGTGCGGCAGAAGCGGTGGTGCACGCTGTTGGTGTTGAACTGATAATCGCCGAGCGCATCCTCGCCCGCGATCAGGCGGAACTGCTCGGGGCGCACGGTGGTGCCCCAGAAGCGGCGCTTGGCGCAGACCGAGCAATTGCAGCGGCCGGTGCCTTCCTCCAGATCGATGTCCGCCTCGTAGCGGATCGCCCCGCAGTGGCAGCTACCCTGATAGGTCTTCAACATGGATTGTCTCCTCCACTGGTGTGAATCGTGACTTAATGCCATGCTGCTGCCACCTTGCTGTCAGCAGCATGGCGCTAGGGACCGGAAATGCGACGCGCCGACCGCCTCTTCCAGATCATCCAGATCCTCCGCCGCTCCTCGCGCCCCGTGACCGCCGACGCGATTGCGGGCGAGCTCGAGACGAGCAAACGTTCCGTCTATCGCGATATCGCGGCCCTGATCGGCCAGCGCGTGCCGATAAGGGGAGAGGCAGGGGTGGGCTATGTGCTTGAACGCGGGTTCGACCTGCCGCCCTTGATGCTGACCGCCGACGAGCTGGAGGCAGCGGTGCTGGGCGCGCAATGGGTGGAAGGGCATGGCGATCCCGGCCTGGCGCGTGCGGCCAAGGACCTGATCGCCAAGATCGGCGCGGCGGTGCCACCGCACCTCAGGCCCTTGCTGCTCGACGCGGCGGCGCGGACGGTGCCGGGCTGGCCGATCCCGCCAGACCGATTGGACGCGGGGCTGGCGCGTGCCTGGATACGATCGGGCCGCAAGATGGCGATCGCCTATCGCGATGTCGAGGATCGCGAGACCCAGCGCGTGATCTGGCCGATCGCGATCGGCTATCTCAACAGTGCGCGCTTGCTGATCGGGTGGTGCGAGCTGCGCAACGACTTCCGCCATTTCCGGCTCGACCGGGTGGCGGACGCGCAATATCTGGACGAACGTTTTCCGGAGCGGCCGGCGGTGCTGCGGGCGAAATGGCTCAAGACACTGGAGGCGCCTTGCTAGGCGGCCCCGCCTGCGCGAAAGCCAGCGGAGGGCGACCCAACAAGTGAGACCGCCTGCGAGACCCCACTACCCAGAACACTTCCGATCTCCCGGAATTCGTTATCGGAGGTCGGATAGTTCAGATCAGCCGGCGGCGCGTCCGGCGACCAGAACGTTCCGACCGGGATTAAGGTGAGGATCGGCGCACCGCTGCGGGACCAGAAAATGAAGAACCAGGGCGAACGGATTCGGTAATATTCGAAAAATGCCAATCATCACCGCGGCCGGAAGGCAGGAGGCGATGGTTTACGAGAATTCGTGCGTGCTGCCCCGGGCTTGGCAAACTGTGCGGGGGGCGTAGAGGCGGGTTATGGATTTCGATGACCTGCTCGTCCGCTTTTTCGGCACCGCCGATATCGACACGCTGCCGCCGGAGCGCCTGGTCAAGGGCGTGGAGCTGCTGCAGCTCCAGTTCGGGATGGAGCGGGACAAGGAGCGTCGCTTCGCGCTCTGGTGCCTGATGTACATGCTGGGCGTGGCGCCGGATCCGGATGAGGCGTTCCAGGACGAGGACGAGCGCGAGGATGCGCGCGAGTTCATGGAAGAGGCCGACCGCGAGATCGACGCAGAGAGCGATTAGGCGCTGGGATCAGGCGGCCGCTGCAGGCCCTTCGCCGACGACCTGGACATCGAAGGCAAACCAGGTTTCGAGCGCATGGTCGTACAATTGCACCAGCCGATCCGTGACCTCCGCGAGGTAGAAGCCGCCCGAGCCGCGATCATAGCCGCGCGCTCTTTTGCCATCGGCTTCGAGCGAAACGAAGGTTCCGTCCACCTCGTCGAAAAGTTCCGGGAGCGTGCCGCCGAACCGGGCCGAGCGTTCGCCGTCCAGCGCCTGAACGCGATTGTCCCGGCATTCGGCGGCGATCCTGAGATGGCGGCCTGCCGCGTGGTCGTAGATGCCGGCGACCTTCCTGCCGATGATGACCGCATGCGCGGATGCCGCCACGAGGGCGCGGGTGTGGGGTTGCATATCGGCTTTCTGGCATTGCGAAGGGAGGTGGATCAAGGCGCGACGGCGATCGGGCGCGATAGTCAGCCTTTGAAAAGCCCGGACAGATGCGATCCCGCCGCGCGCAGCCTTTGTCCGATGCCGCGCTGCTCGGGTACGGACGGGAATTTCTGCTCGATGTCGGCCCAGATCGGGAGTTCGACGATCTCCTCGAAGCGGTCCATGTCGATGCTCTCCGTCGGATCGAGAGGGCGTCCCGCGTGCAGATCGGCCGCCGCCAGTTCGATGGCGCGCGCCAGGCGGAACAGCAACGTGGTCGGATAGAGGATCATGCTGAAGCCGATTTGCCGGAATTCCTCCGGGGACAGCCAGGGCGTGAGCCCACCGCGCTCAAGCACGCTCGTGGCGAGCGGTACACCGCCGAGCGCGCGTCCGATCCGTCTGAGCTCCTCTTCGCTGCGCGGTCCTTCGAGATAGACGCCGTCGGCACCCGCTTCGAGATAGGCTTCCGCGCGGCCGATGGCGCTGTCGACGCTTTCGGGCTCGATCGCATCGGTGCGCGCCAGGATGAACGTGTCGGGATTCTGCCTGGCGGCGACGGCGGCCTTCACTTTCGCGACCATGAGCTCCTTCGACACCACCGACTTGCCCGCCATATGGCCGCATCGTTTGGGTGAGGTCTGGTCTTCGATGAAGATTGCGGATGCGCCGAGCGCCTCGTAGCCGCGAATGGTGCGGGTGACGTTCTTGGCATCGCCATAGCCGTCATCGCCGTCGATCAGCACGGGCAGCCGACACCCCTCGATAACGTCCTGGATCGCGCGGTTCTTTTCGCCGAAATGTTCGAGATCGACATCGGGCCGGCCATAGCGTGCGCCGGCCAGGGCGAAGCCGCCCACCTGATAGGCCGGAAAGCCGGCGCGTTCGATCAATTTGGCGGTGAGGGCGTCATGTGCTGCGGGGAGCTGCAGCAGCTTCTCGCGCTCGAGCAACGACTTCCACGAAATGTCCGCGCGCCTGACGGCGGGTATGTCGAGTTCGGGTTCGGCCACTTCATCCTCGATCCGGCTGACGCCGGCTCAACCGCGCAGCCGCCCGGAGCGTTCCGCGGGGAGGGAGGCCTTAGGCCAACACCGCCTCAAGCACCGCCGCGCGGAGTTCGGGAATGCCGCCGCCCTTCTCGCTCGATGTGGCGATGATTCCGGGGTGGGCGGCGGGGTGCTTGCGCGCTTCTTCCTCGGTGCGGGCGCGGACGGCGGCGAGCTCGCTCGCCTTGATCTTGTCGGACTTGGTGAGGACCAAGCGGTAGGAGACAGCGGCCTTGTCGAGCATCTCCATTACTTCAAGATCGACCGGCTTGATGCCATGGCGGCTGTCGATCAGCACGAGTGCGCGCTTCAGCTTGGCACGGCCGCGCAGATAGTCGTTCACGAGATGGCGCCATTTGCGGACCACGTCCTTGGGGGCTTCGGCGAAGCCGTAGCCGGGCATGTCGACCAACCGCAACTTGAGCGGATCGCCCACGTCAAAGAAGTTCAATTCCTGCGTGCGGCCGGGCGTGTTCGAGGTGCGCGCGAGGCCGTTGCGGTTTGCCAGCGCGTTCAGGAGCGACGATTTGCCGACGTTGGACCGGCCCGCAAAGGCGACCTCCGGTACGTCGTCGGGCGGCAGGAATTGCAGGCCGGGCGCGGATTTGAGGAAGGCGACCGGGCCGGCGAAGAGCTTTCGCGCGGCCTCGATCAGGGCTTCCTTTTCCGCCTCTTCTTCGCTCACTTCTTCGGACTGTCGTTGAGGCCCGGCGTGCGCGCGTAGAGCAATTGCTGCTGCAGCAAGGTCAGCAGGTTGTTCATGACGTAATAAAGCTGCAGGCCGGCGGCGAGCGGGGCGAAGAACAGCATCATCAGCCAGGGCATGAACTGCATCACCTGCTGCTGCTGCGGGTCCATCGTCTGCGGGCTCAGCTTCATCGTCGCCCACATCGTCACGCCGAGCGCGATCGCGAGCACGCCCAGATGCAGCATCGGCGGCGGGTTGAATGGCAGCAGGCCGAACAGATTGACCGGGGTCAGCGGATCAGCGGTGGACAGATCCCTGATCCACAGCACGAACGGCTGGTGGCGCATCTCGATCGAGAGCGACAATACCTTGTAAAGCGCGACGAAGATCGGAAGCTGGATGAAGATCGGCAGGCAGCCGCCAAGCGGGTTGATCTTCTCCTCCTGATAAAGCTTCATCATCTCCTGCTGGAGGCGCGGCTTGTCCTCCTTGTGGCGTTCCTGCAGCGCCTTCATCTTGGGCTGCACCTTGCGCATCGCCGCCATCGAGCTGAACTGGCGCTGCGCTACCGGGAACAGCAAGGCGCGCACGATGATCGTCAGGCAGATGATCGCCACGCCGAAATTGCCGATATGCTTGAACAGCCAGTCGAGCAGATAGAAAATCGGCTGTTCGAACCAGATGAACCAGCCCCAGTCGATCGCGTGGTCGAACTGTGGCACGCCCGCCTTCTTGTAGGCATCGAGCACCGCGACTTCCTTGGCACCCGCGAACAGGCGCATGGTGGAGGTGCTGGTCGAGTTGGCGCCGACGATGGCGGAATTGCCCGAGACGTCGGCCTGGTAGACGCCGCTATCGCCGGCGCGGAAGCCCGCGTCGACTGCCGCATCCTGCGCGGGGACGAGTGCGGTCTGCCAATATTTGTCGCCGAAGCCGATCCAGCCGCCCGTCGTGCTGAAGCGTTCGCCGGCGGGGCCGGCCTTGTCGAGATCCTTGAAATTGACCGAATAATTGGTCTTGCCATCGAACGTGCCGATCGGGCCTGTATGCATGTTCCAGGCCGACGGATCCTTCGACACGCCGACGCGGCTGATCAGCCCGTAGGGCTTCAGCGCAATTGCGCTCGGGCCTGCGTTCTGGACGCTCTGCTGGACCGAGAACATGTAGTTCTTGTCGATCGAGACGGTGATGCGGAAGAGCTGGCCCTTATTGTTGTTCCAGCTCAGCGTGACCGGATGATCCGGCGTCAGTTGATTGCCGTCGGCGGTCCAGACGGTGTTGGCGTCGGGCAATTGCGCGCCGGTACCGGTCCAGCCGAACTGGGCGAAATAGGCGTCCTGCGTGCCGCCCGGGGAGAGAAGGCGCACGGGCGGGCTATCCTTGGCGATCGTCTCGCGATGGTCGAGCAGGACGAGATCGTCGATGCGCGCACCCTTCAAGTTGATCGAGCCCTGGACGCGTGGGGTCGAAATCGCGACGCGCGGCGCCTCGCGCAATACGAGCGCGCGGTCGCGGACGACGGTGGGCTGGCTGGCTGCCGATTCAGGCGTGGGCAACGGAACCGACTTGCCGTTCACGATCTTGGTCGAGGGCGGATTCGCGACCGGGAAGAAGCGCGCGGACAGGAAGGTCCAGCCCAGGAAGACGAGGGCAGACAGCACCACGGCCAGGATCAGGTTGCGCTGGTTTTGCACGAGTGTCGGCTACCTTCGAGGGTCTTAGGGAACAGGATCGACGCCGCACCCGCCCCAGGGGTGGCATCGCAAGATACGTTTGAGCGCCAGCCACGAGCCGGCGAGCGCTCCATAGCGCGACCATGCCTCGATCGCATAGGCCGAGCAGGAGGGCGTGTAGCGGCAGGTGGGCGGAATCACGCGCGACGGGCCGATCTGCCACAGGCGTGCGAGCCAGATGAGCGGTTTCGCGATCACCGGACGGCTTTCGCCAGTGCCTTGCGCAGCTCGCTGCCGAGCAAGCCATAATCGCGTTCCAGCCCGCCTGCGCGGCCGATGAGGACGTGATCCGCGCCGGCGACGCCTGATTCCGGTAGGATTTCGCGCGCCAAGGCGCGGAAACGTCGCTTCATCCGGTTGCGGATGACGGCGTTGCCGATCTTCTTGGTAACGGTGAAACCCACGCCCATCGCGGGGTCTTGATCCTCACGCCCACGCACAAGCAGCACGAAGCCCGGCATCGGCACGCGCTTGCCTGCATTGGCGGCGAGGAATTCCGAACGCCGCACGAGACGGCGCAAGGATGCTATGCTGTGCAAGGCGGTTCCAGCCTGCTCCCCCGCCCAGCCTCGTGATCCAGCATCATCCTGTTGGGAGGCTGGGCGGGGGAGCGGGCTGGAGCCGTCCTCAGAAAGCGCGGATTCGCGCTTTCTCAAGCGGTGGCTCAGGCCGAAAGCTTGGCGCGACCGCGCGCACGACGAGCGGCGAGCACCTTGCGGCCGCCAACCGTCGCGCTGCGGGCACGGAAACCGTGACGACGCTTGCGCACGAGCTTGCTCGGCTGATAGGTCCGCTTCATCTTTTCTGCCTCTGTATTCGTAACGGAAAAGGCCGCCGAACGCGCGGCGGCCGTCAAGGCCTGCGCCCCTATGCGAATCCGTTGGCTTAGTCAATCGCCTGAGCCGCTGTTTTGCCCCGGCGCATCATGCGATCCGTATGGCGTCCGAGCCTGGGCCAACGCCGCTTGAGCTGGACATAGCGCCGCTTCGCCCAGTGCGAATAGCGGATGAGCAATGCCGCGCCCGCCGCGAAGACGAATATGCCGCCCGGCCCGGGCAACAGTCCGACTACTGGCGCAAGCACGATCAGCAGCCAGCCGAGAGCCATCCAGCACAGGCGCCAGCGCGATTGCGGCTTCGTTCCCATTCGCCCGACATGAGGGCGGTGTGTTACTTGTACAAGACCCCTGGATGCGAAAGGTGGCTTAGATCAGACGCAACGCCACGCCGCGCCTGACCGCGACCTTGGCTAGGCCAGCCACGGTTACGCGAATTTCGACGAGACTGGCTGGGTCGGGCAGGGCGAAATGGATGTCGACCGGATCGAACCATTGGTCGGACAGCATCAGTGGCCGAATTGACTGGACAGCATGGATTTTCTGGCTGCCCCCGCTGCAGACGTCGATCGTGATCGAGCCCTCGCGCTTTCGGCTGCTGGAGGCGCCGGCGCGTAGCCAGAGTGTGGCGCGATAATTTCCTGCCGGTAGCGCGCAATAGGGGCCGAACAGGATATTGCCTTCCTGATGGTGGCCAAGCACCAGCTCGCATCCATCCTCGATCAAGGTGGGCACGTGCGGCGGGACCATGCCTTTCAAGACGAAGCCGATGCGCAGCCGATCGCGAAACAGGCTCTGGCCGCGATCGTAGACGCGCCGATCGAGCCGGGTAGCGCGATCGAGACGTTCGGCGGTTTCGTCGTCCGTCGGCCCTTCCTCGAGCCGTTCGAAGCGGTGCGGCTCGTCCTCGCGGATATTGGCAGTGACGTTGAGGCGCATCCCGTCATAGCGATTGGGGATATCGAGATCCTCGGCGATGCGCTGGAAGGACAGTTCAGGATATTCGGTGATTCCGACCGTCGCCATGTTTTCGAGATTGGCGAGTGCCGAATCGAGCAGCTCATGTTCGTCGCGCCAGGCCCGGCCGGAAGGTGCCATGAACAGGTCGCCCGCCAGCCGTTGGGTGTGCAGGTTCCAGAAATCGGGCGTGGTGGCGAGCGGTGTGGGAGAGAGAAGGTCCTTGAGCGCGAGGTGCTTCACGTAGCGGATATGCTCGAGATGCTCCTCATCGATCACCTCGTCGCGCAGCGAGCGCCAGAAATTATAATGTGACAGCAGCCGTTCGACCGGTTCGCGCAGGAAGGTCACGACCTTCTTCGGACCGGGGATGGGATCGATCATGCGCAGCGAGGCATGGAGCGAAAAGAAGCGATAGCGCGCGAGGCGTGCTTTCTCCCAGAAAGGAAGGTGAAGGCCGAAGCGAACCGGGCACACCTGATCTTCCGGAAAATGCGGGGCCAGCACATGATGCGCGGTTGTGCCGGCGGTCTTTTCGATATGGAGGAAGACTAGCCGATCCTCGGGCCGAAGCGGGCCCGGATTGGGCAGGATCGGGCTGTAGGAAAAATCGGGGAGCAGGCCGGTCGCCGCGCGGGATGGCATCGTGCGCGCGAGAAGGCGGTGCAATAGGGCGAGCGGCCGCCGGGCCGGTGTGAGCTTGTGCTGAAACGTCCCCCTGGCCATTGCGGTCGCGCGTCGATCCCTGCCCGATCAGAAAAATCGCAACGCAACGTACAAATGTGCCGTCTCGGGATGTGGGACTGAGCCGGCCGCTACGTCTTAACGTCGACGTAGATTTTATCCGTCGGCCATCCATCGAATTTTTATAGTCTTTTTTGATCCGGATGGGCCGGGATGCCCCAGACAGGCGATGAAAGGGTGGCGCGGCCGACAATGGCTCGCGGATAGATGCACGACGACGTGCGGGATTGAAATCAAAGGCCTTTTGCCGATTCGCGGCGCACGGTGACCCAATAAAAGTCAGGTTGCCTGGGCCGGCGCGGATGCCGGACCGGCGATCGGCTCAGGCCGTACGTTTCTTGCGGGCGAGCAGGATGCGCGTTGTGAGGATGAGGTCGGGCCCGACAAGGGCGAATGCGATCAGCCACCACAAAGTATGGGCGAGGACCTCATCGGTCCAGCGGAAGCCCCACACGTCGGGCACGCGGCTCATCACGAACACCAGGCAGAAGCCGTAGCTGCGCATCATCCACACCTTGTGGACCTGGAATTGGCGGCGGAGCGCGCAGACGAACGCCATCGCGGTGCAGAGAAACCAGAAACCACCCTGCGCGATCTGCTCGGGCGCGGTGATGGGCTCTTCATAATGGTAGCCGATCCACGCAGCGAGCGGCGCCGATATGGCGATCGCGCCGACATAGATGCGCCCCATCCAGCGATGCAGCTTCGGTTTCCGGCTGCGCAGCCGGTCGGAGAACTGAAAGGGGCCGATCAGCAGCGCGGTCGCGCCGGTCAGTCCGTGGATCAGCAATTTTCCGCGGAAAGGGGCGATATGAACCCATTCATGATCGGTGGGAATGACGAGGAAGCGTTCGTCGACCCAGATCACCGCGAGGATGCAGCCGAGGACGAACAGGAAAAAGCCAAGCTTCCAAGAATCGCGTCGCGGTGCCGTCGCCATGATCGTTTCCCCCGACCAGAGGATGTTTCGTATCCGAATCGAAGTCAATCCGGACCAGGCCTATCCTTTTCGACCGAAACGCGGCTATGAGGGAGAACAAACAGGGGGAATCGCCTTTGGTCGCGCTGGTTTCGACGGTCGCCTTTCTCGGCCTGGAGGCGCGCGCGGTCGAGGTGCAGGTCCAGGTGATGCCGGGCCTGCCCAATTTCGTGGTGGTCGGGCTGGCGGACAAGGCGGTCGCCGAAAGCCGTGAGCGTGTGCGGGGGGCCTTGTCGGCGATCGGACTGGCGCTGCCGCCCAAGCGGATTGTAGTCAATCTGTCGCCGGCGGACCTGCCCAAGGAGGGCTCGCATTACGATCTGCCGATCGCGCTGGGCCTGCTCGGCGCGATGGGCGTGGTCGATGCCGAGACGCTCGCTTCCTATGTCGTGGTGGGAGAGCTTGGGCTCGACGGGCGGGTGGCGCCCACGCCCGGCGTGCTGCTCGCGGCGCTGCACGCGTCGGAGCGCGATCTGGGGCTGGTCTGCCCGGCCGCGCAAGGCGCGGAAGCCGCCTGGGCGGGATCGGTCGAGCTTGTCGCCGCGCCCGATCTGATGGCCCTGCTCGACCATTTTCGGGGCGTGCGGCCCTTGCCGCAACCGCAAGCCGGCGAGGCGGACAGGCCTGCCCTCGGCCCAGACCTGTCGCAGGTGAAGGGCCAGGAAACCGCAAAGCGCGCATTGGAGATCGCGGCGGCGGGCGGGCACAATCTGGCGATGATGGGTCCGCCGGGTGCGGGCAAGTCGCTGATGGCGGCTTGCCTTCCCGGAATCCTGCCCGATCTTACCCCTGCGGAGGCGCTGGAAGTATCGATGGTGGCGAGCGTCGCCGGCACGCTGGAAGGCGGGCGGCTCTCGCGCACGCGACCCTTCCGCAGTCCGCATCATTCGGCCTCGATGGCCGCCTTGGTTGGCGGAGGCTTGAAAGTGCGGCCGGGCGAGGTCAGCCTCGCGCATCTGGGCGTGCTGTTCCTCGATGAGCTGCCCGAATTCCAGCGTGCCGTGCTCGATTCGCTGCGTCAGCCGCTGGAGACGGGCAAGGTCCAGGTCGCGCGCGCCAACGGTCATGTGACTTTCCCCGCGCGGGTGCAGCTGGTGGCCGCGATGAATCCCTGCCGCTGCGGCTATCTGGGCGATGCGGCGCGGGCGTGCAGCCGCGCGCCGCGCTGTGCGCAGGATTATCAGGCGAAAGTGTCGGGCCCATTGCTCGACCGCATCGATCTGCATGTCGATGTGGCGGCGGTGGGCGCGGCGGATCTGGTGCTGCCGCCGCCGGCGGAGGGCTCGGCCGAGGTGCGTGCGCGGGTCGAGGCGGCGCGCTCGATCCAGACCGCGCGTTATGCCGGGCAGGGCCTGCGCACTAATGCGGAAGCCGACGGCGAAGTGCTGGAAGCCGCGGCGGGGCCGGACGAGGCGGGCCGTGCCCTGCTGGCGCAGGCGGCTGCGGCGATGGGGCTTTCGGCGCGCGGCTATACGCGGGTGCTACGGGTAGCGCGGACGATCGCCGACCTCGCGGGCGATGAAGGGGTGGGGCGGGTGCATGTGGCCGAGGCTCTGAGCTATCGGCTGCGGCCGGCGGTCAGCTAGCGGGCAACGAACATGCTACATTCCGCCTTCGGCATGAGAGCCGATTAGGCGACCAGTCGCTGTATTTCGTGATCCCATTTGAACAGGGTGAGGTCGTCAGCATCGATCTGAGCACGGGCGCGGTACAGAATTGGGCACGGCCCACAGCGATGTTGTCGCGGATCTGACGAAGCCTGATCACAGCGAACGACGGCGCGCGCCCGGAAATAGCACGACCAGCGGGCGGGCGCGTCCGGCGGGCGCCGGGCGGTCGGCTGCGGCAGATGGTCGGTTAAAGATTTGGCTTTCCGGCAAGCATATGAATTTATTCGTGTGAATTGTGTATTATTTGACTGAATAGCCGGAATATAAAAATCCCATATAAAGACGATCTACATAGAGTTTGAACGTCGGCTACTTAACGGATAAGAAAGAGGCTGTCGTTATTGGCTTGCCCGATAGGAGCGGGTTGGATGGTAGCCTGATGCAGCAGTGGCTCGAAGTGCGCGCGCGATTGGCGGCCGGGCGAGGGGGCGCCAATTATATTGGCGCATTGCGGGACTGTATCCTGGCGTGGGAGGCATTGGGCTCCGCGCGGGACCGCGCCGTCATCGTGTGCGAGCGGCCGATCCGGATACCGGGCTGGAGCCGCGAGTGCGGGCGATTGGACGCGGGTGATATTCCTCCGCTCGCCGAATTGATGCGCGCGCAACAAGGTAGCCGGCACGAGCCGTACCAAAGGGGCGCTACCGCTTAGCGTTTCGATCAGTCTGGTTCGCGAAGCTTCAGGGGGCGACCGGCTTTCACCATGGGCTTCTCAGCGGGGATGGCGTCCGTTCGCTGCCGTTCGGCAAACGCCTTTACGAAACCGCTCCCCGATTTGTCGCCCAACAGCACGCCGGGCGTGTCGGTGTCACAGGCAACTGTCGGCTTGGGTTCAGTGGCGATGAGCCGCAACACGGGGATCAGCGCCCGGTCATGAACATCCCCGCGACCGCATTCACATAATCGCGCATCGCGGCGTGGATATCGGGGGTCAGGCTCAGCCACTTGCGGCGGCCGTCCGCGGGATCGACCGATTCCTGGATCAGGTTGCGCTTCTTGAGCATGCCGATCCAGCGCAGCGCGGTAGTGGGAGGAACCGAGGCGGCGATGCAGCAGCTCGAAATCGAGATGCGGCGGCCTTCCTCGCCCGCCACGAACAGATCGAGCAGGATGTCGCGCGCCGGATCGGCGAACAGGTCCGCATCCACGAAATTGCCGAGCCGGCCGCGCGCAGCCAAAATCTGGCGCGCGAAGCTGGCCGCGCTGGGACGGCCCTCGGGTGGTGCAGCCGCCGCGTCGCGCAACCGCTCCGCGGTCTGGCTCAGATTGTCGGCGAGCGCATTGAGATCGTCATTGGTAAGCGAGGAAGCCATCAAAAATACCCCATGGCCCGCATGCTGCGGCATTCGGTCCGTGCAATGATCAGGTGATCGACCACCTGGATGTCGAACAGGCGCGCGGCCTCGATCAGGTCGCGCGTACGCTTGCGGTCGTCGTCGCTGGGCGTCGGATCGCCCGAAGGATGGTTGTGGACCAGGATCAGGCTGGCGGCGCCAAGCTCCAGCCCGCGGCGCACCACCTCGCGCGCATAGAAAGGGCACTCGCTGATCGTGCCGTGGAACATGTGCTCGTTGCGGATCAGCCGGAGCGTGGCGTCGAGGAACAATACATGCACCGCCTCCGCCGGCAGCGAGCCCATGTTGGAGCGCAGATAAGCGAGCAGCGCCTCGGTCGAGGACAATAACGGCTGGCTGCCGAGCTCGCTTTCCAGGCTTTGCAGCATTGCGGCATGGGCTGCGCGCAGTCCGTTGGCGGCGCGCGTGCATCCGCCGGCCGCGCGGATTCGCCGGGCGGGCGCGGCCAGCACGGCGGCGAGACTGCCGAATTCGTCGAGCAGCCGGGTGGCGGTTAGCCGCGGTTCGGCCGCACCGAGCGCATGAAGGAGAGCGTCCAGGGCCGATCGGTCCCGGTCCACGCCAGCCGCTGCCGGTGGCGGAAGGTCGCCACGATCAGCAGCATCTCCATCGGCCAGGCCCAGACCTGTTCCAGCACCGCGTAGCCGAACCCCTCCTCCGGGAGCGGCACCAGCATCACCACGTGTGACAGAACGCACAGCCCCTGCAGCGCTGTCATCCATATCGGCCAGAACCGCGTGCTGAAGATCGACAGGAGAAAGAGCGCGCAGAAGAGCGCCAGATCGACCAGGAACAGGCCGACGTCGAGCTTGAGGAAATTCTCATGATGGACGTGGATCGAAGCATAGAGCGCCAGGACGCTCAGCACGACGAAGATCCGTTCGGGCGCGCCACCCCAGCCGAGCGCGTAGACCGACGCGGCCAGCATGAGGATGTTGAAGAGGATGACGTGCCACATGGGCCGAGCCGAACTTAGCGGAGGGCGTGTTCGATCGCGATGCCCGCGATCGAGAGCAGGGATCCGCAGATGACGAGCATGCCGATCGACAAGCCGATCCCGCAAATGGCGAGAAACGGCCACAACAGACGCGCGCCCAGACTAAGACCATTGCGTTCGTTCCCTCCCGTCGGGAGGGGCCAGCCGATGCCCGCTTGCCATCGGCCGGGTTGATGCGTGAAGGCGACGCGCGCTTCGCTCAACACAGGCCGATCGCGCGCCGTCTCGTCCCCCCCGGTCCCGCTTTCTATGGCCGGATCAAGCCCGAAAGGTTGGGAAACCGCAACTTCCGTCAAACCCCCTAGGGTTTCTCGGAAGGTGGGATTCTGCTCGGCTGCGGCAAGAATGCGGGCGGCCTCGGCGCTGGATGCGACCCCGAGCGCCTCGCGCGCGCCCTTCAGGCGGAGCTCGACCGCTTTGGGTGTAATTCCCAATTCCAAAGCAATTTGCTTGGCAGTCTTGCGCTCCATGAAAAGGCGCAAGGCGACGCGTTGCGCCTCAGTCAGCCGTGCGATCCCCAACGCATCCACATGATCCAGGATAGCGGTAGCGGAACGGGAATATCAACGGCTTGCGTAAATTTGGCGATCGTTTTTACAATTAAAATCGCTTTGCCTATCGTTCCGCGCCCGGGTTCCGCTAAAGGGACAGGCATGACCGGCACCACCGAACCCGAAGACGATTTTGCCAACAAATTGCCCGTGCCCGAGCATGTCGAGGATGCGATTCGCACCTTGCTGCGTTGGGCGGGTGACGATCCGACGCGCGAAGGTTTGCGCGATACGCCCAAACGCGTCGCGCGCGCCTGGAAGGAATATTGCCAGGGCTATGGCGAGGATCCCGGCCATCATCTCGACCGCGTGTTCGAGGAGGTGGGCGGCTATGACGATATCGTGCTGTTGAAGGACATACCGTTCCAATCGCATTGCGAGCATCACCTCGCGCCGATCGTGGGCAAGGCCGCGATCGCCTATCTGCCGAAGAACCGCGTGGTCGGCATCTCCAAGCTGGCGCGAGTGCTGCACGGCTTCGCGCGGCGGCTGCAGGTGCAGGAAAGGCTGACCGCGCAGGTGGCCGACTGCATCTGGGACCATCTCCAGCCGCAGGGCGTGGCGGTGGTGATCGAGGCGGCGCATGGCTGCATGACCGGGCGCGGCGTGCGCACGCACGGCGTGTCGATGACCACCAGCCGCATGATGGGCGTATTCCGCGACGACGAACGCAGCCGGCGCGAAGTGCTGGCACTGATGGGCTATTGAAGATGCGCTATCGCGGCATGCTGGTAATGGCGTTGTGCCTGGCGTCGGCGACCTCCGCGACCGCCGCTACCCGCACGCTCGACGTGCTTCCCAGCGTGGTCTGGCATCATGCGCGGACGGGATTGACGATGCCGCCCGCTCTGGGATCGCTGCCACGCAACGAAGTGGGCGATTTCGGGAAGGCGGAAGCCGATCTGTTCGTGCAATATCGCGGTACGGAAGGCACCGAGGCTACCGTCTATGTCTTCCATCCCGGTCTCGACAGCGTGCCGCTCTGGTTCGATCGCATCCGGACCGCGATCGCCACCCGTGAAAAGTTCGGCACGGCGGAGCTGGTCGCGCCCACCAGCTTCCCGCTCCGGCCCGGTGCGCCGGCGGCGGGCCTGCGGGCTACCTATGCGTTGAAAGGCAGTTCGTTTCGCGCCACCGCGGAGGCGGTCGCACCCGTTGGCGACTGGCTGGTGGTGGTGCGGCTTTCCTCGCCGACCATGGATGCGGGCGCGCTCGATACCGAATTGACCGCGATCCTCGCCGGTATCGGCTGGCCGACGGACAAAATGGATGCGCCGGCGGCTGAGCCGGTCAAGCCGTGCACCACGATGCCCGTCTTCCGCAAGGCGAAGCTGATCAAGCCCGACATGATGCAGGCCCTGCTGGGCGCGGTGATGCCAGGGACGATCGAGGATCGGCGCAGCAAGGACAAGGCGTCGATACCGACCTATTGCCGCGCGCAGGAAGGCCCGGACGGAAAATGGGCCGTCTACAAGGTCGAGGGGGAGGAGAAAGGCTATGTGCTTGCGCTCGGCGATGCCGGCCGGGCGATCGGGGTGCAGCCTTCGATTGCGGCGCTTGTCAACAAGAGCAGGCCAGCTTTCTCGCTTACCTACATGGACCTCACGGAGTGGCGGATCTATCCGGATGTAAGTGAGCAATTACCGCCCGAGCAGGCCCTCGACATCGTCGAGAAGACCGCGCCGATCTCTGCGGCCAACACGCTCGACGGCAAGAAGTCGATCACCATCGGCAACGTCGGCGGCAAGTAAGCGGCTCAATCCGGCAAGGGCACCCGCCGCGCGATTAAGCCGACCATCGTGTGGTCCATCGCGCGATGCTCGGCATCGACCGCGACACCGGGCGTCAGGATCGGATCCGACGTGTCGATCTTGAACTGGGCCACCGCATGCCCGCGCGACACGAGCAGCAAGGCGATCCGTTCGATGTCGCCCTGCTGCATCATCACACGCTCGGTCGAGGGGGTGGCGCGCCCTGACGGGGCGAGATCGTAGCCGAATGTGTGGACCGCGAGGCCGCCGGGGCGCAAGCATCGCATCGCATCCTCGACGAACCGCGCGGTCTCGGCGACCGAATAGAGCATCTCGTTGACCCGTGAGGACCAGAGGAAGTCGAAATTGGCGAGATCCGGCGGGAGGCGCCGCCAGGGCACGATCCGCACCGAGACATTCTCGTCGAACACGGCTTTGCCGCATGGCGCACGGTCGGACAGGTCGCGCTTGAGCGCGGCGGGCTTCTGCTGTGCCCCGGGACGGGTGGGGAAGGCCGCCACGACCCGCGTGCCCAGTGCCGCGAGCGCGGCCGGCATGCCGCTGGGCGATCGTTCGAAACCAAGTCCGACCGCGCCCTGTTCGAGCAGACCGTACCGGCGCAATGCCTGCAGCGTATAGACCTTGCGCCAATGTTCGGGCCCGGATGTGCCTTTGGGGCGCAACCGCGCCAGCCATCCGCCCGCCACAGGCTCGCGCAACTGTTCGCCGGTCGCGATCTGGGTGACGGGATCGGCCAGAACGGGCGGGGCGGTAGAAAGCAGGAAGGGCGCGGGCTGAAGCGGCGTCTTGCCGAAAGCGGTACCTTTCGCCTCCGCGCCATATTCGGCGGGGGCATTGGGATTGGCGGGCCGGTCGAGCGTGATCGTCACACTCTCGGCGGAGGCGTCGGTCTCGCCATGGATCTGTCCGACCAATGCAAAGCTAACGTCGCGGAAGCCCTCGAACTGAATCCTGACCTCACCGCCCGCGGCAATCAGGCGGTTGAGCGCGATCCGCTCGCTATTGACCATGCGTGCGCGCGCGCCCGGCTCCGACGAGACCATGTGGACGCGCAGCACGAGCGTCCCTGCCTTTGCCTGGAGCCCGTGAAACTGAACGGTGAAGATCGCGCGGCCGGGCGCGGCTTCGACGTAAGAGGTATGGAAGGCATAATCGGGGTCGGAGGTCGGGCCGGTGCCGCCGAGCCCCACGATCCGGCTGGCCGCGGCGGGATGGAAGCCGAACGGATCGAGCTCCAGCGCTCCGGGCGCCTCGCTGTCGGCAATACTGGTGTCGAGCACGGTTCCGCTTTCCGATGGTAGATTCTGCTGTGCGGTCCCCAAGGCTCGCTTAGCCCTTCGTCAACGACCGTCATGGGTCATTTGCGGCTATAGACCCGGCCTCCGGCCCAAGGCAACCGAACCGCGCGGCGGAGGGTTAGGTCAGCGCCCCATCAATGCCTTCCGCAGGCTGGACCAGTCACCCAGGTTCCAATGCTCTGGCAGCTCGCGCTTGATGATCGCGTCGTCGCGAAGCGAGTTGCCGATCGTGACAAGCTCGGCCTTGGTCATCATGCGTTCGTAGATCGAATAGAAAGCCTTGACCTTGGGATGAGTCGGCTCGCGCTTATTCTCGGCGACGACCAGGCCAAGGCGATTGGAGCGCAGGCGGACGAGCGTGCCAACCGGGTAGATGCCGATCGAGCGTATGAACGCGTCGAGCAATTTCGGATCGAAATGCCCTTCCCATTCGAGCATCCGCGCGATCGATTCCGCAGGCGCCCAGCCGTCCTTATAGGGGCGGTTGGAGGTGATTGCGTCATAGACATCGCAGATCGCGCCCATGCGCGCGTAGAGGCTGATCTCCTCGCCCTTGAGGCCGTGCGGATAGCCGGTGCCGTCATATTTCTCGTGATGATGCAGCACCACCTCGGCGGCGATGGCGGGGGCATCCGGATTTTCGACAAGCAAATCATAGCCGCGTTGGGCGTGCTGGCGCACCACCGCAAATTCCTCATCGGTCAGTTTGCCCGGCTTGTTGAGCACGGGATCGGGCACCGCCATCTTGCCGAGATCGTGGAGCAGGCCGGCCAGCCCGAGTTCCTTCACCTGCACTTCGTTCAGCTCAAGCGTGCGCGCGAGATTGATCATCAGCGCGCACACCGCGACGCAGTGCATGTATGTATATTCGTCCTTGTTCTTGAGCCGCGCGACATTGATCAGCGCGGAAGGGTTGCGCGCGACCGAGGCCGAAATCTCGTCGACCAAAGGTGCCACGCCTTCCACCTCGATCGCATGGCCGAGGCGGACCTCGCCGAACATCTTCATCACCGCGCGCTTGGACTTGCCGACGATCGCCCTGGCGCGTTCGGTTTCCTCGACCACGCCGCAAGGGATGGTCGAGAGCGGATCGATCGGAGGACGGGGTTTCGCGAATTCCGCTTCGGAAAGGCGGTTACCGACGGCACGCGGTTTCGGTCCGTGCCCGGGCACCGAGGCGAGGCGCGCCGCGGGATCGGCCTTGCCTGCGGGAACGGCGCCACGCTCGTCGTCGATGATGATGCCCGGAATATCGCTGTCGCGCAGGCGCCGGAGGTCATGCTCGTTGTCGAGCACGAAGCGCCTGCGCCAGAAGGGGTGCTGCAGCCACGAACCCTCCATGGCATGCACGAACATGCCCAGCTGGACTTCATCGAGCGGCACCCGGCGAAGCATCGCCCTTAAGACCCCTCCCATCGCACGACGACGAAAGGTTGGTGGTAGTTCTCACAGGTTAGGAATTGATTAGAGGTCGGGCAGGCGCTGGTTGGCTTTCCCCCAATCGCGCAACGACTTGGATCTTGCGCGTTCGAGCAGGGCGTCGGCGTCGGCGATCGTGAAATGGCCGGCCTGGTCGATATCGTCCAATTCGTCCCACAGGATCGGTGCGGCGACGGTTGCGTGCGGCCGCGCGCGCGCCGTGTAGGGCAGGACCGCCGTCGCGCCCCGCTGGTTGCGCAGCCAGTCGAGGAAGATACGGCCTTTGCGTTCGACCTTCTTCATGTTGGCGGTGAAGCGATCGGGATGGGCCTGCGCGATCGCCTTGGAGAAACGGCTGGCGAAATCCTTGACCGCATCCCAGTCGCGGCTCGCGTCGAGCGGGGCAACGACATGGATGCCCTTGCCGCCCGACAGCATTGGCCAGGTGGCGAGCCCCATTTCGCCCAATACGTCGCGGAGCTGGAGCGCAGCCTTCTTCACGTCGCCGAAATCGAGGCCCTCGTCCGGGTCGAGATCGAACACCAGCCGATCGGGCATTTCGACATCCGCGACCTTGGAGCCCCAGCCGTGGAATTCGATGGCGCCCATCTGGACGCAGGTGAGCATGCCCTTTGTGTCGTCGACATAGAGATAGGGCTCCTCATGCCCGTCCTTCTCGCGGATCGGAACATGCTTGACCGCATCGCCGAAGCTGCCGGCATCATGCTTCTGGAAGAAGCAATGCTTGGCGCGCCCCTGAGGGCAGCGGACGAGGCTGACCGGGCGGTCGGCGAGCCATTCCAGGATGGGATCCGCAAGCCGTGCATAAAAATCCGCGAGCTGGCCCTTGGTGATGCCGCTTTCGGTATAGATTATGCGGTCCGGATGCGAGATTGCGACGCCCGCCATGTCGGGTGTCTTCGCTTTGGGCGCCTTGGCGGGCTTTGCCGGTTTGCCATCGGATATGTCCGCCGGCTTTTCCATCACCACGTCCTTTTCGGCCTTATCCTCGCGGAGGGCGATGAAGCTTGGATGACGCAACAGACCTTCGTCGGTCCATTCAGTGAAGGCAATCTCCGCGACCAGCTTGGGCGTGATCCAGTGCGCGCCGCGCACTGCCGCGCGCGGGGCTTCGACGGGTGCGGTCTTACGTTCGAGCGGCTTCATCTTTTCCAGCAGGTCATCGATCGTCTTCATGTTGAAGCCGGTACCGACCTTGCCCGCATAGCGAAGCGCGCCATTCTCATGCACGCCGAGCAGCAACGCGCGGAAACCGCGGCTCTTGTCGCTTGGTGTCCAGCCGAGGATGACCAATTCCTGGCGATGGAGACATTTGACCTTCAACCAGGTCTGGGTGCGGAGCCCCACGCGATAAGGCGCGTCGGCGCGCTTGGAGACAATGCCTTCGAGGCCCGACTTGCACAGGCTGTCGAATAATTTCTCGCCATTGCCGGTGACATGGTCGGAAAAACGGATTGCGGGAGGTGCGGTGGCGAGCAGGTCCTTGAGCCGATCCTTGCGTTCAAAGGTGGGGAGACCCGTCAAATCCTCCCCGTCGAGCGTGAGCAGATCGAATGCGAAATAGGCCAGATCGGCGCTACCCTCCTTGAGGCTCGCCTGGAGCGCCTGGAAGCTGGGATTGCCATGCTGGTCGAGCGCGACCACCTCGCCGTCGATCAGCGCGGAGGCATCGAGTTTTGCGGCCGCCGCGACCACGCTGGCGAACCGTTCCGACCAGTCGAGACCAGTGCGGGTATAGGCTTTGGCCTTGCCGTCCCCAACCGCGATCAGCGTGCGATAGCCGTCATATTTGACCTCATGGATCCAGTTCGACCCGCTCGGCACATGATCGACCAGGGTGGCGAGCTGGGGCGCGCGGAAGGGCGGCATCTTGCCCGTCGGCTTCTTCGCAACGGCCTTTTTCGCCGCGGGTTTGCGCACGTCGGGCTGGTCGTCGGCGGCGCGGTTGCTGTTCCATTGGCTCTTGCCGCCCTTGCCCGCGGCGATCTCGGTCATGGTCCTGCCGGTCTCGACGCTGGTGAGCGCGCGGTCGACCAGGTCGCCGCTGCCCCCCGCATATTGGTCGTCGATCTTGCGCAGCAGCCAATTCTCGGATTTCTCGCCCGGACGCGGCTTCAGGCGGATCAGCAGCCATTCGCCCTTCATCCGCTCGCCATCGAGCATGAAATGGAGGTGGCCTTGCTTGAGCGTCTTGCGCGGATCCTTGCCCGGCATCGGCGTCCAGGTGCCCTTGTCCCACAGCATCACCGTGCCGCCGCCATATTGGCCCTTGGGGATCGTGCCTTCGAAAGTGGCATAGGACAAAGGATGGTCCTCGGTACGGACCGCGAGGCGCTTGTCGTCGGGGTTGGGAGAAGGTCCGCGTGTCACCGCCCAGCTCTTGAGCACGCCGTCGAGCTCCAACCGGAAATCCCAATGGAGCCGGGTCGCGTCATGTTTCTGGACCATGAAAATATGGCCGGCATCCTTGGCGACGATGCCCTCGGGCTCGGCTGTCTTCGAGAAATCCCGCTTGGCATTATATCTGGCGAGCAGATCGGCCGCTTTTTTGACCAGCTTCGCCATCAGGCGCGCTTCCGCGCCGGCGCCTTCCGGGCGGCGGGCTTCGCGTCCTTGGTCGCGGCTTTCTTCGCGGCGGAGCTGCGCGCCGGAGCCTTGGCGGCCTTGGTCTTCACGCCAGCGTCGTTGGCGGCATTGGGCTTTTCGAGGCTGCGCTTGAGCGCGGCCATGAGGTCGACGACGTTCGATCCGCGCGAGGCGGCGGGCGCTTCTTCCTCGGTCTCGATCGTGGCGCCCTTGCGCTTCTTCTCGATTAGCTCCTTGAGCGCATCGACATAGCGGTCATGATATTCGCCTGGATCGAAGCTGTCGGTCTTCTTGTCGATCAGGCTGGTGGCGAGATCGAGCAGATCGGCGTCGGGTTTCTCGTCGCCGATATCGCGGAAATAGGCCGAGGCCTTGTTGACCTCGTCGGCATAGCGCAACGTCTCCAGCACCATGCCGCGTCCGCACGGCTTGAGGCTGACGACATATTCGCGGCCGCGCAGCGCAAGCTGACCGAGCCCGATCTTCTTCGCTTTCCGGAGCGCTTCGCGCAGCACGACGAACGCTTCCTCGGCGAGATCGTCCGCCGGAACGACATAATAAGGCTTGTCGTAATAGATGGCGTCGATTTCGCCCGCATCGACGAACTGCGTCAGTTCGAGCGTTTTCTTGCTCTCCAGCTTGACGCCCTCGATCTCCTCGTCGCTGAGCAGGACATATTTGCCCTTTTCATATTGGTAGCCCTTGACGATCTCCTCGGGATCTACCGGCCCGATTCCGGGCGCGACCTTCTCATATTTGATGCGCTTGCCCGAAGGCTCGTGGATCTGGTTGAAGGCGACGGTCGCGCCGCTCTTAGTGGCCGAATATATTTCGACCGGTATCGAGACCAGGGCCAGCCTGATCTGCCCTTGCCAATAGGCCCGCGCCGCCATCACTCAATTCCTCGTTGCGAGGCCGATTCAAAGCCTGACGGGTGGGCGGGTTCCAGTTCTCGCCGATATTGAAGCGCACCTCGCTTCTGCCGAAGTCGATCGCGACGCGGTTGAACAGGCGCAACATGTCCATCCCGACCAGGATCGCGGGGGTGTCGTCGAGCTTGAACAAATGGAAGGTATGCGGATCGGCATAGACGATCGGCATGCCGCCCAGCTCCATCGATCCGATCCGGATGCGGGGCAGCTTGCCCGCTTCGCCCGGAATGGTCCTGCCGGTCACGCCGATCAGCTCGCCGACTGGGCCGAGCGGCCTGGTCCCCATCAGAGCCTTGCGCAAAGCAGGGTTGCCGATCGTATTTTCCGCGCCGGTGTCGATGATCGCGATCACCTTGACCTTGCCGACCGCGGCATCGGTCATGACAAGCTGGCCGAGGCGGCGGCGGGCGTAGACGGTGATCGTCTCGCCATCGAATTCGGCGCCCTTGCCCCGCGTGAGCGTGATGGCATGCTGGCGGAAATCGAGCACGACGTTGCGGCCCTGGAGCATGTCTGTGCCAAGGAAGCCGGTCGAGCCCAGCGACGCGGCGGGCAGGACGGCGGTGTCGAGCTCTCGCTGTTCGATCGACCCGGCGCTGAGGTGATCGACGCGGACTGCGCTCACCTCGTCGGGACCGACCAGGCCCTCGATCGTGATCGTGCCCTGGGCCTTGAGCCCGAGCTGTTCGGCCAGCCGATCGGAGATCACGCTGCGGTTGGCGCCAGTGTCGATCGTGAAAGGGAAAGGACCTTTGCCATTGACCTTGGTCATCAGCGTGATGCGGCCGGCGGGATCGGTCGCGGTGGCGAGCCGCTCGTGCGGGCCGTTATTGCCGAACGAATAGGATGCTTCGGGCGAGGCGAGATTATGCGCTGCCAACGAAAGCAGGGCCGCAACTGCAACAATCGCCATGGCGATCCTCCACGCCCGTCAATCGAGGGCGGGCTTGGCGGGAGGATGCCGTAACTGGGTCAACCCAGCAAGGGAAAGTGGGGCCGGGACGGCCTTTTGAACAAAGGTGATCAGTCGACCCAGTCTAGCCCGATCTCCTGATACAGGCCGCGATCCTCTTCCCAGCGCGGATTGACCTTAACATGGAGGAAGAGGTGGACCTTGTGGCCAGTGATGCGGCTCAACTCCTCGCGCGCTTTCTGGCCGATCTCCTTGAGGCGTGCGCCGCGGCGGCCGAGGATGATCGCGCGCTGGGTGTCGCGCGCGACCAATATCTGCTGGTGGATTGCGACCGATCCGTCGCCGCGCTCCTCATATTTCTCGGTCTCGATCGCGCTGTCGTAGGGGAGCTCGGCGCGCAATTGCAGGTAGAGCTGTTCTCGCGTGACTTCGGCGGCGAGCATGCGTTCGGAGGCATCGGAAACCTGATCCTCGGGGAAATGCCAGGGGCCGTCGGGCATGCGCTTCGCCAGCTCGCGCTTCAGTTCAGGCACGCCATCGCCCGTCGCGGCGGAAACGAAGAAGATCGCTTCGGGATCGAGCATCGCCTGCAATTCGGCGGCGCGCGCGAGCATCGGCTCCTTGTCGGCAACGTCGACCTTGTTGAGAACTACGATCTTGGGTTCGGGCCGGGCAGCGATCTGATCAGCCAAAGTGCGGGCGGTGCTGTTGAACTTGGCCTTGGCATCGATCACCAAAGCGATCAGGTCGGCGCCCTCGGTCCCACCCCAGGCGGCAGCGACCATCGCGCGATCGAGCCGGCGGCGCGGATCGAAGATGCCGGGCGTATCGACCAGCAGGAGTTGGGCCTCGCCCTCAATCGCGATGCCCATCAAGCGCGCGCGCGTGGTCTGCGCCTTGGGGCTGACGATCGCGACTTTCTGCCCGACGAGCGCATTGACCAGGGTGGACTTGCCCGCATTGGGCGCGCCCAGCACGGCGACGAGGCCGCAACGTTCGGTCATGCGAGTTCCTTGAGCAACTGGGCGGCGGCGGCGGTTTCCGCCTCCTGCTTGGAGGATCCGTCGGCCTGCGCTGTGCCGCCGCGCTTGCCGCCGACCTTGACCTCGACGGTGAAGACAGGGGCGTGGTGCGGGCCGGACTGGCCAACCAGGGTGTAGACGGGCGGCGCGCATTGGCGCGCGGCCGCCCATTCCTGCAACGCCGATTTTGGATGTTTGGGCGCCTCGCCGCGGCGGTCGAGCTTCCCGTCCCAGGCGCGGCGGATGAAGGCGGCGGCGCCGTCGAGCCCGGTTTCGAGATAGAGCGCGCCGATCAAGGCCTCGACCACGTCGCCGACGACATTGTCGCTCATCTGTGCGCCATCCTCGCGCGCCTGCTTGCCGAGGATGAGATGTGCGGGGACGCCGAGATCGCGCCCGATCTCGGCGCAGGCTTCGCGGCTGACCACCGCATTGAGGCGTGCCGACAATTTGCCTTCGGGATCGTCGGGGAATTGTTCGTAAAGCCAGGAGGCGATCGACAGGCCGAGCACGCGATCGCCGAGGAATTCGAGCCGCTGGTAGGAGGGGCCGCCCTGACTGCCATGCGTCAGCGCGCGGCGGAACAGGGCGATATCGCGGGGATCGTGGCGCAGGGTTTGGCGGATCCAGTCGGAAAGAACGGCGTCGGGCGTCATCGGTGCACGCCCTAGCCGAGGTGGGCCCGCAGGCCAAATCCATCCGCCCCGGCAGGGGCTAAGGCCATCGATCGGCACAAGTCGGGGGGCTGAAAAGCGGCGATTATCCGCGACGAAAATGCCCGAAAAGCCGCAACCGGCGTGCGCGACCTTCGTTGGCGACACGATCGCCCCGGCGAGACCAATTGCCTCCTTCAGCGAGAATGACCGATGAGCAAGATGACGAGCGACTTCTTTGTCGAACGCCTGAAGGCATGGGGCGTCACGCGGATCTACGGTTATCCCGGCGACGGCATCAACGGTGTGCTGGGCGCGCTGCAGCGCGCGGAGAAAGCTGGCGAGGGGATCGAATTCATCCAGGTACGCCATGAGGAGATGGCGGCCTTCATGGCGACCGCGCATGCCAAGTTCACAGGCGAGCTCGGTGTCTGCCTTGCCACAGGCGGTCCGGGAGCGACGCATCTCGTGACCGGGCTGTATGATGCCAAGCTGGACCATGTGCCGGTGCTGGCGATTGCCGGACAGGCCGAGGTGACGGTGCGCGGGGCCAATTATCAACAGGAACTGAACCTCGATCGCCTGTTCGAGGACGTCGCGGATTATGTCCACGAGGCGGAGGCGCCTCCGCAATTGCGTCACCTGGTCGATCGAGGCCTGCGGATCGCGATCGCGCGCGACGGGATCGCGGTGCTCGTCCTTCCCAAGGACATACAGGAAACGCCGTGGGAAGAACCGAAGCGGGCCCATGGTTTTACCCGCTCCGGTCCCGGCTATGCGCGACCGCGCGTCATTCCGCATGACCAGGATTTGCGCCGTGCGGCGGAGCTATTGAATGCGGGCAGCAAGGTCGCGATCCTGATCGGCGCGGGCGCGCGAAACGCCGCCGGCGAGGTGACCGCCGCCGCCGAGACCTTGGGAGCGGGCGTCGCCAAGGCGTTGCTCGGCAAGGATGTGCTGCCGGACGACCTGCCCTTCGTCACCGGCGCCATCGGGCTGCTGGGCACCAAGCCCTCGTCCGACATGATGGAAGGCTGCGACACTTTGCTGATGGTCGGCACGGGTTTCCCCTGGGCCGAATTCCTGCCGCCCGATGGGCAGGCGCGCGCGGTGCAGATCGACATCGCCCCGGAAATGCTCGGCCTGCGTTATCCGGTCGAGGTCAACCTGCATGGCGATGCGGCGGAGACTTTGCGGGCACTGCTGCCGCTGCTGGACTATAAGGCCGACCGAGCGTGGCAGGACGGCATCAAGCGCCAAATCACCGAATGGAACGAGACGCTCAAGGGCCGCGCGCTTGCCGCCGCGGAGCAGGTGAATCCGCAGCGCGTGGTCTACGAAATGTCACCGCGCCTGCCGGATAACGCGATCGTCACCTCCGATTCCGGCTCTTGCGCCAACTGGTATGCGCGCGACTGGCAGGTGAAACAGGGGCAGCGCGGAACGCTTTCAGGCGGGCTCGCCTCGATGGGCGCGGCGGTGCCCTACGCGATCGCCGCGAAATTCGCCTATCCCGAGCGGCCGGTGGTGGCGCTGGTCGGCGATGGCGCGATGCAGATGAACAATATGGCCGAGCTCATCACGATCCAGAAATATTGGCAGCGATGGGCCGACCCGCGCCTGATCGTATGCGTGTTCAACAATCAGGACCTCAACGAGGTGACGTGGGAGCAGCGGGTGATGAACGGCAATCCCCGGTACGAGGCGAGCCAGAGCATTCCGGAACTCTCCTATGCCCGGTTCGCCGAGCTGATCGGGCTCGCCGGCATATCGGTCGAACGGGACGATGATCTGGGAGCGGCGTGGGACCGGGCGCTCGGCGCCGACCGTCCCGTGGTCCTGGATGTGAAGACCGATCCCAACGTCGTGCCGCTTCCCCCGCATATCACGCTGGCGCAGGCCAAAGCGTTCATGTCGTCGATGGCCAGGGATCCCGGCGCGGCGGCAGTGTTCGCCGATACCGCACGCCAGATCCTGGGAGGTCTGGCCGAGCGTCTTTAATTGCTACAGGCCGAGCAATTCCTCGAGTTCGGCCGGTTTCAGCTCGCGCGCCATCTGGTCCATCCGGCATTGCTCCGGCGCCTTGTCGGGCCGCCAGCGCAGGAAAGTGGTGCCGTGGCGGAAGCGGCAGCCGGTGATCTGGTCGTAGCGCACCTCGACCACCAGTTCGGGGCGGAGCGGCTGCCATTCGGTCGAGCGTTCGGTCGCCCAGCGGCTCTGTCCACCGGGCGCGTCGCCGGTGAAGCCCGGCGGCTCGATCAGGGGTTCCAGCTTCGTCTTGAGCGCTTCCTTTTCGTCCGCGTCGAATGACGAGGTGAAGCCGACATGGTCGAGCTTGCCCGCATCATCATAGAGGCCAAGCAGGAGCGAACCGACCGCCTTCCGGGTCGTGCCGGCGTAGCGGAAGCCGCCGACGACGCAGTCGGCGCTGCGATGCTGCTTGACCTTGGCCATCGCTCGCTCACCCGGCCGATAGGGCAGATCGAGCCGCTTGGCGACGACGCCGTCGAGCGCCTTGCCGCCGCGTTCGAGCCATTGTCCGGCCTCGGCCGCGTCGCGGCTGAGCGGGGACAGGAGCAGGCGGCGCCCGCCCATTTTCGCGTGGAAGGCTTCGAGCGCGGCGCGGCGTTCGGCGAAGGGGAGGCCGGTCAGGTCCTTGCCGCCCAGTGCGAGGCAGTCGAACAGCATGAAGGAGGCGGGCGTTTCCGCCGCGAGCTTGCGCACGCGGCTCTCGGCGGGATGCAGCCGCATCTGCAAAGCGGCGAAGGACAGGCCGTCGCCCGCCGCGATGATCAGCTCGCCATCCAGCACGAATCGGCCTTGATCGAGACCGGCCAGCATCGCGACCACCTCGGGGAAATAGCGGCCGAGCGGCTTGCCCGACTTGGATGTGAGCGTGACGTCGCCGCCATCGCGCCGCGCGATGCACCGGAAACCGTCCCATTTGGGCTCATAGGCCCAGTCGGGCCCGGCAGGCAGCGCGTCGACCAGTCGCGCTTCCATGGGAAGGGGAAGAGGGGACTCATCCATGGCTGGCCGAACCGCACGCCGACGCCCAAGTTCCGTTTCAGGCGACTCAAGCTAAGCCTTGTCGAGCAGTAGGGATTTCGCGGCTAAAGCGGCCTGGCAAGAATGGAGTGAAGGATGTTCCTGTTCCGCGGCCGAGAATCGCATCCTCGATCCTTCGTGAAGGCCGTGAGCTGGCGCACGCTCGGCTCGATCGACACGTTCATCCTGGGCTTCATCTTCACCGCCGACGTGAAGACCGCAGGGTCGATCGCGGGCACCGAGGTGGTGACCAAGATCCTGCTTTATTATTTCCACGAGCGGCTGTGGGCGCTGGTGCCGTGGGGCCACGGCCGGCAGGATGTTCAACCGGATGCCTTGACCGCGACGGCCACCCAACCCTAAGGGGCTTCGCGCGGCCGCCGGAGACGGCGCCGCATAAGGCGTGGCGGTTGTAGCTCAGTTGGTTAGAGCATCGGTTTGTGGTACCGAGGGTCGCGGGTTCAAGTCCCGTCATCCGCCCCACTTTTTCAGGCTTTCGAACAAGCGCTGACAAGATTATTGCGCTATACCGCAATTTTCTTAGCGAGAGAGAATCATGCCTGCCGTTTGGGACCTGCCCGATTTCGACGCCCACGAGGGTGTTCACTTCTTTTCGGATCCGGCTTCGGGCCTGCGCGCGGTCATTGCGATCCACTCGACTCATCTGGGGCCGGCGGCGGGCGGCACGCGCTTTTGGCATTATGCCGATACCAATGACGCGGTGACCGACGCGCTGCGCCTGTCGCGCGGCATGAGCTTCAAGAATGCGATGGCGGGGCTGCCCGTGGGCGGCGGCAAGGGCGTGATCCTGGCCGATGCCGCGCGCACCAAGACGCCCGAGATGCTCGCCGCGTTCGGCCGCGCGATCGATTCGCTCGGCGGGCGCTATATCACCGCCGAGGATGTCGGCATGGGTGAGGCCGACCTGGTCGCGATCGGCAGGGAAACGCGCCACGTTTCCGGCCTGCCCGTGGGCGAGGGCCATGCGGGGGGCGACCCCGGCCCGTCGACCGCGATGGGCGTGTTCCTGGGCGTGAAGGCGGCGATCAAGCGCGCGCTCGGCAAGGACAGCGCGAACGGTGTGCATGTCGCAATCCAGGGCGTGGGTTCGGTCGGCGGCGGGCTTGCGCGGCTGCTGGCGGGCGAGGGCGCCCGGCTGACTCTGGCGGACGTCGATCAGGCGCGGGCGCAGGCGCTGGCGAAGGAACTGGGCGCTTCGGTCGTCGACGCGGCCGAGATCCTGGCGGTGGATGCGGACGTGGTCAGCCCTTGCGCGCTGGGTGCGATCCTGACCGCCGAATCGATCGCGAAGCTCAACACGCCGGTGATCGCGGGCGGCGCCAACAACCAGCTGGCGACGCCCGAGGATGGCGACCGGCTGCATGCGCGCGGCATCCTTTATGCGCCCGATTATGTGATCAATGCGGGCGGCATCATCAACGTTACGCTCGAATATCTGGGCCAGGGCGACCGGGCCGAGGTGCAGGCGCGGCTGAAGCAGATTCCCGGGCGGCTCGAGACGATCTGGGCGGAGAGTGCCGCCACCGGCGAGACCGCCGCCAGCGTCGCCGACCGGATGGCGATGAAGCTGATCGGAAGGTAAATCCTCCCCGTTCCGGAGAGGATCAGCTTGCCTCGGGCATCGAACCCGCTTCGGCGGGGACCTTGCCGGCGGCATGCTCGCGATAGGCTGTATAGATTCCGCTGCCCGCGATCAGGGCCGCGCCGGCAAGCATGAGCGGGGTCGGCGCGCTGAGGAAGACCAGCCAGCCGATCAGGATGCCCCATACGATCTGCAGATAATCGAGCGGCACCACCACCGAGACTGGTGCGAAGCGGAGCGAGCCGGTCATGCTGAGCTGGCCGATACCGCCAAGCAAACCGGCGACGGCAAGGATGCCATAGGTCTCGGAGTCATGGACATGCCCGAAGAAGGGCAGCATCAGCAGGCCAGCGAGCATCGTGAATACCGTGAACCAGAACACGATCGCGACCGTCTGTTCGGTGCGGCTGATTTGGCGCACGGTGATCATCACGGCGGACTGGCCGAACGCGGCGGCGATACCGACCGTAAGGCCGAGCGTGGTGATGCCCGCGCCGGGTCGCGCGACCAACAGCACGCCGAGGAAGCCGACCGCGACCGCGCTCCAGCGGCGCGGGCCGATCTTTTCCGCGAGAACCAGGCCGGATAGCAAGGTCGCCAGGATCGGCGCGGCGTAGGTGAGCGTGGTCGCCTCGCCCAAGGGCAGCAGAACCACCGCCCCGAAGGTCAGCAGCATGGAGATCAGGCCGATCACCGACCGGGTGATGTGCGCGAGCGGCGCCTTGGTCTTCACCGCAGACCAGCCCGGCCCGAGCGCGATCCAGCTCCCGACCACCAGCAACGCCCAGATGTTGCGGTAGAAGATCATCTCGAACGTCGAGACGCCATGCTGGCTCGCCGTCTTGAGAAAGGCCGCCATCAGGCCGAAAGCGGTGGCCGAAGTGGCGCGCAACGCGATGCCGAACAGGCGGCGTTCGGGAGGGGCAGCTTCGGACATAAAGTTGCGCTTGGCGGCTGGCGCAGCCTGGCGCAACCCGCCTTTCCACGCCGGATAGTGTGCACTAAGGCGTCAACCGAGCTTTTCGCATGCACCGCTTCGCCAATCCCGCCCGCTTCGTGCGCATCGCGCGCCCGCTGACCGCCTGGTTCGGCTGGATCGGCATCCTGTTGGTCGCGATCGCGCTGACAGGCGGGTTGGCGGTAACGCCACCCGACTATCTGCAGGGTGAGACGGTGCGGATCATGTATATTCATATCCCCTCCGCCTGGCTCGGCATGGCTGGTTGGGCCGGAATCGCCGCGGCGAGCTTCACGCAACTGGTTTGGCGCCATCCGCTGGCGCATGTCGCGGCGCGCGCGGTGGCGGTGCCGGGCGCGGTCTACGCCGCGACCTGCCTCATGACAGGATCGATCTGGGGGCGTCCCACCTGGGGAACCTGGTGGGAGTGGGATGGGCGGCTGACATCGATGCTGGTACTGTTCTTCCTCTATCTCGCTTATATCGCGCTGGCGCAGGCGGTGGGGCGCGAGGAAGGTGGGCAACGGATCGCGGCGATCTTCGGTCTGGTCGGTGCGATCAACCTGCCTATCATCCATTTTTCCGTGCTTTGGTGGCGAACCCTGCATCAGGGCGAGAGTATCGGGCTGACCGGATCGACGATCGATAAAAGCCTGATCTGGCCAATCCCGCTGTCGGTGCTGGGGTTCAGCCTGATCTTCCTAAGCGTGACCCTGATGCGGATGCGTGCCTTGCTCGCGGACGCCAAGGTTGAGGCGCGGCTGCGCCGGATGGCATCGATATGAGCGCCACGCTCAATGCATGGCCGTTCGTGATCGCGGCCTATGCGGTCGCCCTAAGCGCGACGCTGGCACTGATCTTTTTCAGCCTGGCGGCGCTGCGACGCGCCGAGCGCCGCGCCGATGCGCTCGATCGACGGGGCAAGAGCTGAGCCGCATGAAAGCCAAGAATCAGAGGCTTACGCTGGCACTGCTAGCGGTGCTCGCGATCATTGCGGCGGCATTGCTGGCTCTGTCGGCGCTCAAGGACCAAGCCGCCTATTTCTACACGCCGAGCGACGTCGCCAGAGACCATGTCGAGCCGGGTACCGCGGTGCGGTTGGGCGGGATGGTGGAGAAGGGGTCGCTCAAGCGGCTGCCTGACGGCGTTACCATAAGCTTCGTCGTCACGGATAATGCGGCAAGCGTGCCGGTGCGTTTCAAGGGGATCGTGCCCGCCTTGTTCCGCGAAGGATCGGGCGTGGTTGCGGACGGCAAGTTCGATTCCGCTGGCCGGTTCGCCGCCGACACGATCCTGGCCAAGCATGATGAACGCTACATGCCGCCTGAAGTGGCAGGCGCGATGCACAAGAGCGAGAGTTTGAAGAAGTGATCGCCGAAGCCGGCCTTGCTGCGCTCTGGCTGGGTGCGGCGCTATGTGCGCTGCAACTGGTGGCGGCCGCGTTCGCCGTGGTCGGGAAGGCGGAACTGGCGGGGATAGTCCGGCCGGTGGCGATAGCGCAGGCGGCGCTGACCGCGCTGGCGTTCGGGCTCCTTATCTGGCTGTTTGTGAAGGTCGACCTGTCGGTCGCGCTCGTGTTCGAAAATGACAGCAGCGAAAAGCCCTTCCTCTACCGCTTCGCCGCGACCTGGGGGAATCACGAAGGCTCGATGCTGATGTGGGTTGCCATATTAGGGGTGGCCGGCGCGGCGGTGGCATTGTTCGAGCGCAAGCTTGAGGAACGGACCTTGCTCGCAACGCTCGGCGGGCAGGCAGTGATCGGGCTTGGCTTCTATGCCTTCCTGTTGTTTGCCTCCAATCCGTTCGCGCGGCTTTATCCCGTTCCGCCCGAAGGCAAGGGGCTCAATCCGTTGCTGCAGGATCCGGGCTTGGCGTTCCATCCCCCGACGCTCTATCTCGGTTATGTCGGGCTTTCGGTCGCCTTTTCCTTCGCGATTGGTGCCTTGGTTACGCGCGACGTCGGCCCGGCTTTCGCGCGCGCGATGCGGCCCTGGGTGCTGGGCGCATGGATATTCCTGACGCTCGGCATCACCGCGGGCAGCTATTGGGCCTATTACGAACTCGGTTGGGGCGGCTGGTGGTTCTGGGATCCGGTCGAGAATGCCTCGCTCATGCCGTGGCTGGCGGCGACCGCACTGCTTCACTCGGTGACTGTGCTGGCGACACGCGACGGCTTACGGGCATGGACGCTGATGCTCGCGGTGATCGCTTTCTCCATGAGCATGGTCGGCACCTTTCTTGTGCGATCAGGCATCCTCACAAGCGTCCATGCCTTCGCGGTCGATCCCCGGCGCGGTACCTTCCTGCTAGTCCTGCTATTCCTCTATATCGGCGGCGCGCTCGCCTTGTTCGGCGCGCGGGTCGGGACGGTCCGCGAGGGGGCACGCTTCGATCCGGTCAGCCGTGAGGCGGGGCTGGTCGCCAACAACCTGCTCCTGTCCGCGATCCTCGGCATCGTGCTGGTCGGCACGCTCTATCCGCTGGTGCTGGAGGCTTCGACCGGCACCAAGATCTCGGTTGGCCCGCCTTATTTCGATGCCGCCGCCGGGCCGTTGGCGTTGATCATGGTCGTGATCATGGCGGCGGGGCCATTGCTGCGCTGGCGGCGCGACAATCTGACGCCGCTGCTCAAGCGGATCGCACCCGCGACGATCCTGGCACTGGTCGTCCTGATCGCGGTCAAGCTGGCAGCGCCGGGGACTTCGCTCCTGTCGCTGCTCGGGCTGGCGTTGGCCGCAGGGCTTGCGCTGGCGAGCGTCGCGCCGCTGTGGCGTCGCAATCTGCTGCGCACGCCCTTGTTCGTGTGGGGTATGGTCGTCGCGCATCTCGGTATTGCGGTCAGCCTGGCAGGCATGGCGTGCGACAGTAGCTTCACGGTCGAGAAACTCGTCGCGGCGCGTGTAGGCGAAACGGTTTCGATTGGGCCCTATGCCGTCACCCTCGACGCGATCGACCCGACATTCGGGCCGGGTTGGCAGGCGCTGCAGGCGACCTTGCTGGCGCGGCGCGGCGATGGGGACACGCTGACCCTCCAGCCGCAGGCACGGACCTATTGGGCGCCCCCGACCGACACGAGCGAGACCGCGATCCATACCGCGATCGACGGCCAGCTTTATACCGTGCTCGGCAAGCAGGCGGCGGACGGGCGGTGGCAGCTCCGCTTGTGGTGGAAGCCGTTCGTGACGCTGATCTGGGCGGGCGGGGCGCTGGTCGCGATCGGCGGCGCGCTGGCGTTAGCCGGTCGCCTGTGGCGCGGCCGCCGCAAGCCGGCGGAGGCATGGGCATGACCGGTGCCAAAAAATGGGCTCCGCTGGTGCTCTTCATCCTGCTCGGCTCGGCCTTGACCTATGGGCTCGCCAAGCCGGAAAGCAGCACGATCAAATCGAAGATGATCGGTGTGTCCGTGCCGAGCTTCACCTTGCCGGCCGCAATCCCCGAAAGGCCGGGGCTTTCCAGCGCGGATCTCGCCACCGGGCAGCCGCATCTGGTCAACGTCTTTGGGAGCTGGTGCATCCCCTGCATGGCCGAGGCACCCCAGTTGAAGCAGATCGCCGACGCCGGTGTTCCGATCGTCGGCATCGCCGTGCGCGACAAGCCCGAGAATCTGCAGCGCTTTTTAGCCCGCTACGGCAATCCGTTTCGCGCGATCGGCGCGGACGATGCGAGTCAGGTAATGATGGCGCTGGGCTCGTCGGGCGTGCCCGAAAGCTTCGTAGTGGATGGGCAGGGGCGCATCCTCCACCAGCAGATCGGTCCGATCAATCCCGAGGACGTGGCCGGCATCGTCGCAGCCGTGAAGGGCGCGCGATGAAGCGTCTGCTCCTGGCCCTCGCCTTGCTGGCGACGCCCGTGCTGGCCGACAGCGATCTGCCGCCGGCTCCGCTTGCCGATATGCAACTGCCCGATCCCAGGCAGGAGGCCGAGGCTAAGGCGCTGATGGCGACGATTCGCTGCCTGGTCTGTCAGGGCCAGTCGATCGCGGACAGCGATGCCGAACTGGCGGGCGACATGCGCGCAATGGTCCGCGAACGCATTGCCGCGGGCGAAAAGCCGGAAGCGATCCGCGCCTGGCTGGTGCAGCGTTACGGATCGTGGGTGAGCTACAATCCCCCGTTCAACCGCGTGACCTGGTTGTTGTGGATGGCGCCGGTGGGGTTTGTCCTGATCGGTGTGCTGATCGCGCGATCGAGCTTCCGGCGGCGCGCTTGAACGGAATGTTCATCTCGATCCTGTTGGCCCTGATCGTGGCGGCGACTTTGGTCCTGATCGTGCGCCCAGCGCGCGGCGCGCTTTATCTGATCGGAGCCGCGGTGCTGGTCGGCCTTGCCGGTTATGCCTGGCAGGGCACGCCCGGCCAGGCTGGCAGCCCGACCCCGCCGGGCGCGCATCCGCGCGGCGGCGACACCTTGTTCGCGCACGAACGCAAGATATGGCTGGAGACGGTCGGGTTCGACGCGCTGCAGCTCGATGGTGCCGACGCCTTCATCAAGAATGGTGATCCCGATTATGCGGTCGGCCTGCTCCATGCTTACCTGCAAAAGGAGCCGGATAGCATGGTACTGTGGCTGGGGCTGGGCAATGCGCTCCAGGCGCAGGCCGACGGAGCGCTCACCCCGCCTGCACATTATGCGTTCCAACGTGCCGCGCAGGCAGCGCCCGACCATCCTGCACCTCAATATTTCCTGGGACTGGCTTATCTCCAGATGGGCGACGTGGACGGAGCCGAGGCGACCTGGCGCGACCTGCTCGCCAAGGCGCCTGCGGATGCACCCTGGCGCGGCAAGCTCGCCGCGCGGATCACGCTGCTCGAACAGGCTAAGGCGGCGCATTAACCCAGCTTCTTGACGCTGCCAGGCGAAGCGCCGAATCGTCCCCGGAACAGTCCGTTCGACGAAGCGTAGGTGAGATGAGCATGGCAACCGGGGCACGCATATTATCCGCGACGGACGATGAGGCGGTTGTCGAGATGCTGATCCGCGCGCTCGAACGGCGCGACACGCTGTCTGACCGGGAGCGTGATGCTCTGGTCAAGGCGGTCGCCGAGGTGCGCGTGCATCCGCCGGGCGATACCCTGATCCGCGCGGGCATGTCGGCGGAATTCAGTACCTTGCTGGTCGACGGCATGCTCGGCCGCGTCTTTTACATGTCGGAAGGCAAGCGCCAGATCGTGGCGCTGCACGTACCGGGCGATTTCGTCGATCTGCACAGCCTGCTGCTCAAGCGGCTCGACCATGACGTGGTCGCGTTGAGCGAGGTGCGTGTCGCCCTCGTGCCGCACATGGTGCTTCGCAAGCTGACCGAGACCGAACCGCATCTGGCGCGCATGCTGTGGCTGCTGACCGTGATCGATGCGGCGATCCATCGCGAATGGATCGGCCGGCTCGGCCATTCGGCGGCGGTACGGATCGCGCACCTTCTGTGCGAACTACAGATGCGGTTCGCGGTGGTGGGGCTGGCGGTGCCGGACGGCTTTCCGGTCGAGCTCACCCAGGCAGACCTGGGCGACATGACCGGGCTGACGCCGGTCCACGTCAACCGCACCTTGCGCAAGCTGCGCGAGGCGGGCCTGGCGGTCGTGCGGGACGGATTCGCGGCCATTCCCGATTTGCGCCGACTTCAGGAATTTGCGGGCTTTGACCCAACCTATCTCTATCTGGAGAACCGTTCGCGGTGAGCAGCGGATTGACCGCGCCCGTCCGGTTATGGCAGTCGGCCCGGCGACGCGGGTGTAGCTCAATGGTAGAGCAGAAGCTTCCCAAGCTTACGACGAGGGTTCGATTCCCTTCACCCGCTCCAACCTCATGCTGATCCTGATCGCTCTGGCGGGCACACTCGGCGCGTTGCGCGACGCGGATGCGCGCGTGGCGGCGGTCGCCTGGCGGCTGCAGACCGCCAATACCGCGTTGTGCCGCGACGCGGTCGCGCTGCCGGGTTTCTCGGTCGAGACGATCGACCAATATGCCGTGCCCGAGCGTGCCCAAGCCTCGATCGAGTTCGGCCTGGGCGACTTGCCGCAGATAAGCGCGGTCGTGCCGGGAAGCGCCGCCGACAAAGCGGGCCTGAAAGCGGGGGACACTATCCTGGCGGTCGATGGCCAGCCGACCCAGCGGGCGACCGGCGGCAAGCCGGATTATGGGCGCACCGCAGCGGTGGAAGGGGCGCTCGGGGCGGCACTCGCGCACCCGCCGGCCAGGCTGACGCTCGCGTCCAGGACTGTTTCGTTCAGCGGCGATCGGGGCTGCGCGTCGACAGTGCAGCTTGTGCCGGGAGGGCGGCTGGATGCGCTGGCAGATGGCCATTATGTTCAGTTGTCGGGCGTGATGTACGAATTCGCCGCCAATGACAGCGAACTCGCTTTCATCATCGCCCATGAATTGGCGCACAATATCGTGCCCGAGGCGAAACGCGCGTCAGGCGCATCCGCCCAGCGGCGGGCAGAGCTGGCGGCGGATCGTGCCGCGGTCGGGATAATGGCGCGGGCAGGCTATGATGTGAAGGCGATCGTGCCGCTGATGGAAAGGCTGCGTCGCAAGAATCGCTTGTCCTGGCTCGACGGCTCGCATCCCGGTTGGTCGGCGCGCCTGGCGGCGGTCGCGCAGGCGGTTGCGGCAGAGAATGATCCGATACGACCTAATCCGGGCTAGAAACAGCAAGCGGAACGGTCATATTTGTTCCGCGTTAAGATGCTAACCCGTACATAAGACTGGTTTTGTGCTTGTTTGCGATCCGAAATTATGCAACGGAAATCGTGAACAGCCCGCTCAACAGGGAACCTTACTCATGACCGTTTCTAAGATGTTGCTTTCGGCCGTGATCGCTGTGACTCTGGTTCCCGCTGCGGCTCAAGCCGCCAGCAGTGCCGCTCCGCATATTTCGCCTGCTGCGCAGTCGCTGTCGCTCGCAGCTCCGGTTCGCGCCGGTGCGAAGACCGGCAAGAAGAGCCACATTCTCGGCCTCGGTGTCCTTGGCACGCTCCTGATTGCGGCCGGCGCGATCGCCGCGGGCGTGGTGATCGCCGACGCGGTCGACAACAGTTCGAGCGGTTGAGCCGTCAAGCTTTCTCGATCCTACGAGAATGATGAATAGCCGCCCGTTGGGCGGCTATTTTCGTATTGGGATAGGCCGAACGCGGCGTTGAAACGTCCGGCGGTCAGCGCGGTACCGGGCCGGTCGATCCCCGCACGATCAGCTCATACGGCATCACCCGATGTTCCAGCACCCGGTGCGAGCCCTCCATGATCTTTACGAGCGCATCGGTTGCGGCCTGCGCCATCGCGCGAATCGGCTGGCGGATCGTGGTAATTCGCGGCCAGACCGTGCTGGCGATCTGGCTGTCGTCGAAACCGGCGACCGACAATTCGCTCGGCACCGCGATCCCAAGTTCGCCGGCGGCGATGATTGCGGCTGCCGCCATGTCGTCATTCTGCGCGAAGATGGCTGTGGGACGGTCCGGGCGGTCGAGCAGGGGCCGCGCCGCCTCCAATCCGCTTTCGAACGTATAGAGTCCGTGGCCGATCAGGCTTGGGTCAAGCTCCAGCCCGGCCTCGTCCATCGCACGGCGGAAGCCGATCCAGCGCTCATTATTGGACGAATGGGTGGGATCGCCGAGGATGATCCCGATCCGGCGATGGCCTTGCTCGATCAGGTGGCGCGTAATCTCGGCCGCGGCAGAGCGGTCGTCCATACCGACCGATGGCGCGACCTGATCCACGCCGATGCTGTCGGCCGGCGCGATCCGCACCATCGGGATGCGCGCGGCGAGCAATTCATTCACGATCTCGGCATTGTCACAGATTGGGGAGGTGAGGATCACGCCGCCCACGCCCGCGGCACGCACCATCGAGACGGTGCTCTTGCCACCCATCAGCGCCGAATCCTCGCACGGCACCACCAGCAACCGCCATTTGTCGCCGCGCAGGCGATCGAGGCTGCCGCTCTGCAGGCCGAGGATATAGTTGGCGCAGGGATTGTCATAGAGCAGGCCGATCAGGAACGACTTGCGTCCCGCCAGGCTGCGCGCGGCGATATTGGGATGGTAATCGAGATCGGCGACGACCTGGAGCACGCGTTGGCGCGTCTCCTCGCGAACATTGGGTTCTTCGTTGAACACGCGCGAAACGGTCTTGATCGACACGCCGGCAACCTCCGCCACGTCGGAAATGGTCGCGGGCGCGCGCGGCGGGCTCATATCATTCACGGCGGCTAAAAGGCTTGCGCCTTCCCCCCTCTGGTGGGGCCGAGCAGGATGGCCCCAGCTGCCTTCTTAACAGTTGTGAGCGATAACAAAAAGGCCGCCCGGATCGGATCCGGGCGGCCATTGTAACCATTTTGCCTTGAATCAGGCCTCTTCGGCCGGTTCCTCGGTTGCCTCGGCGGCGGGCGCTGCGTCAGCAGCGATCTCGCCAGGCTCGGCATTGGGATCATACGCTTCGGTGAAGCCGGCCTCGTCGCGCTCGTAGAGCGAGGCCATGACGTCGACGCCTTGCGCCTGCAGCTCGGCCTCTTCGGGCGAGCGGGCGACGTTGACCTTGACGGTCACCGACACTTCGGCGTGGAGCGCGACACGCACCTCGAACAGCCCGATCGTCTTGATCGGCTTGCCGAGCACGATCTGACTCTTGGCGACCTTGGCGCCGGCCTCGGTCAGCGCTTCCGCGAGATCGCGGGCCGAAACCGAGCCGTAGAGCTGACCGGTGTTCGATGCCTGACGGATCAGGATCACGGTCTTGCCCTCGACGCCCTTCGAGGCCTTTTCGGCATCCGAACGGCGGGCGGCATTCTCCGCCTCGATATTGGCGCGGTTCGCCTCGAAGACCTTCTTGTTGGCCTCGTTGGCGCGCAGAGCCTTCTTGTTGGGCAGCAGGTAGTTGCGGGCGAAGCCGTTCTTGACGGTGACGACGTCGCCGATGGCGCCGAGCTTCTCGACGCGTTCAAGCAGGATCACGTCCATGTGCGCGGTCCTTTCTTACTTAACGATGTAGGGAAGCAGCCCGATATGACGGGCGCGCTTGATCGCCTGGGCGAGTTCGCGCTGCTTCTTGGCGGAAACCGCGGTGATGCGGCTCGGGACGATTTTGCCGCGCTCGGACACGAAGCCCTGCAGCAGACGAACGTCCTTATAGTCGATCCGGGGCGCGTCCTTCGCGGAGAAGGGGCAGCTCTTGCGGCGGCGGAAAAAGGCACGGGCCATTTGCTATATCTCCTTACGCGACCATGTCGTCGCGGTCGTCGCGACGGGGGCGGTCGCCCCGGTCACCACGCTCGCCGCGCTCACCACGGGCGCGATCGCGCTCGCCACGGCGCATCATTGCCGACGGACCATTCTCATGCTCGTCGACGCGGACGGTCATGAAACGGATGATGTCTTCGTTGATATTGAGCTGGCGCTCCAGCTCGGCGACGACGCCGGTCGGGGCGTCGATGTCAAGCATCACATAATGCGCCTTGCGGTTCTTCGCGATGCGATAGGCCAGGCTCCGCAGACCCCAGGTCTCGGTCTTGACGACCTTGCCCTTGCCTTCTTCGATGATCTTGGTGGCCTGTTCGGCCAGTGCGTCCACCTGCGCCTGTGCCAGATCCTGGCGCGCAAGGAACACGTGCTCGTAAAGAGCCATAGTCCATATCTCCTGCCGATCGCTGACGTGGCCCCATGCCACGCCCCTCCGGCTGTCGTGCAAAAAATCAAACCGGGCGAAAGGCACGAGGCCTTCGCCCGGGTGTGCGGCCCTATGACGGAGTCATGCTGAGAAAGCAAGTTGGAACGAAGATGGGCTGTCTGCCCGCTTATCCATATGTTGGAAAACCAACTGCTCCGTAGGGTGCCGGTTATTGATAGGCGACGGACACAACGAATGTGCCGCTGTAATTGCCGCCCGCCTTGGTGGAGGGCAGGGAGAAGTTCCCGCCAACGGCGAACGAGGCGTTTCCCGCGCTCCCGAGCGATCCATCCAACGTCTGCGAGCCCGAGGTTGTCGTCGTGAGCGTCACCGTGATCGTGTCCCCCGGACCGGACATCGTGAAGCTGGCTGGCACCGACACGGAAAAAGTCTGCCCGCCTTCACCGCTCACCGTATAAGTAGCCCGATGCGGGCTCGATCCGATGCCGATGACGCCGTCGCCGGTCAGTGTCCGTTCGCCGGTGGAGGCGTCGATCGTAACCGATCCCGTTCCGGTCCGCGGGCAGGAGACTGCCCCGAATACAAGGTCGGCCGTGCTGCTCAGCGCGATCGGGCGAAACACGATGGCGGTCCCGACTCCGATCTGTGCGGTCGGTGTGCCGGAAGGCGTGAATTGCGCACTGACCTGGAAGGACGTGGTCGCGTTGCCGGTGGCGGCTGCGCTGTCATCGCCCAAAATGGGGAAATCGGCGCCGACATAGAAGGTTTTCGTGCCGTTCGTGCCGATAGGAGCGACCGTAAACGTAACGGTGTCGGTGCCTGACGGACCCGTATTTACCTGGGCGGTAAGCGGGCTGATCGTGAAATTGCCGAGCGCGCCTGCGCGGCCCGTCGAAGACCCTACCGCGGAAATGGTGACCGCGACGTCACTTGTCGCGCACAGCGCGTCGGAACCACAGGCGATCGTCACCAGCGAGCGGGCGCTGCCCGCCCCCAGCCGCGATCCTCCGCCGGTCCGCGCGACCAGACCGCTGCTGGCGGAAATCGAAAATATGGTCGTTCCCAGCGAGGCGGAGGTCACATTTCCCAACGGAAGGTCGCCAACCGCGCTGACCGAGAGGCTCTGGCCATTGGCCGCGCTCGCCAGGCCGATACCAACGAGCAGCACCAGGCGATCAAGACGCATCGGCGTCTCCGAAAGCTACTTCGACGTTGATCTCGCCAGCCGCGCCGCCTTCGCCGACCGTGACGGTAGCGCCGGTCACCAGATGCATGTGGAGCCGCCGCGCCTGATCGGGATCCAATTCCAACCGGTAGGCGCCGGGCCGTACATTCTCGAACAGGGCACTGCCGTCATATTCGGTTGCGGCGGGAACAGGCGGGGTGCCATCCCGCACGAGCCGGATTTTCACTGCAGCCAAGCCGGTCCGCTTGCCTTCCACCTTGAGCCAGACATGTGCGAGGACTTCTCCGGCGAAATCCAGCGCATAGGGGATCGCTATCACCTTGCCCGGACGTGGCGACAATTCGATATCCTGCGGCGGTCCGCTGACAAAAAACGCGTCAATTGCGTCGCTGTTGGCGTGCAGCAGCGTTGTCGCATTGTCGCCCAGGCCGGTGATGAAGGCGCGTCCGTTGCGGTCGGTCGTGATCTTTGGGCCGCCACCCTCGATGACGATTCCCGGCACCGGCTGCTCCCCGGGATCGGGCAGGCCATTGCCGTTGCGGTCCATGAAGGAGATGAAGGCCGCGCTTCCGCCGGCAGCCACTCCGGGCCGCGTCAGCCGGGTCCGTCCGGCAAGCGGATCGCGCGCGACGCCGAAGGCCAGGCGCAACCCCAGTCGCCAGCCTGACTTGATCGCGTAGTCGCCGTTTACGGACAGATCGGCAAAAGGCAGGCGGAAGACCAAGGCGGCCTGCACGTCGAAGTCGTTGGTGTCGCTGAAGCTGCGGCCAATTCCCAGGCGCAGGCCCGTCGCCTCCGAAAGATTGCGATCAGCGGTGATAGCGAGGGCAGCAAGCCGCGCGCGGGGCGCAAGATCGAGATTGGCGACCGCGCGCACCTGCCACCTGTAGGCAAAATAGCGGGCCGCGGCGATGTCGGCGGTAAGCTGTTCGGTTGTGCTGCCCGCGGGCGTGCGATCGCTGCGGTAATCGAGACCAGCCGAAACCAGGGTGCGCGCGATCACGGTGGAGGCTCGGCTGAACCCGACCCAGCTGACTCCGCCATCTGCGAACTGGGTGCGCTGCGCATCGAACGAGATCGGGACGGCGGTTCGAAGGGCGCGCAGGTTGAAGTTCAGGTCGACCGTGGAAAAACGCGACAGGCCCCGCACGCCGTCGAACAGCGGATTATTTTCGTCAACGAAACCACCCGAATATTCGATGTCGCGGACCGTCATCGAAACGCCGAACGCTTGCGCGGCCGCGCCGAACGACGCAGCGGATCCGCCATCGAGATCGTGCGCATAATCCCCGAGCAGCGCGACGCCTAACAGGGAGCCCCGTCCGCCTGCCGTCACCACGCGGCGTTCCCGACCGGAAAAGTCAGGGTAGAGCGCGACTCCTCCGACCAGGGTGAGCGTGTTCCACAAACCATATGCGGCGTTCGCGACCATGCGCAGATGTCCGTCGCCCCGGCCCGTGGTGGGATCGGCCAGCGGGTCCAACTCTATGACCGACCGGTTCTGCTGAACCACGCCGAATTCGAACGTCGCTTTGCCCTGTTCGAGCTCCCCGCCACCGACATTGATGACGCGCGTCTGCTCGGTGCGTTCGCCCTGCGGTCCGTAGAGAACGATCCGCAAGACGTTGACGCCGCGGCTGAGGGGCACGTCGACGAATTCGTAGCGGCCCTCCGCCGGCGTCCGTTGCCCGCTACGCAGAACGTCGTTGACATAGAGTTCGGCCTCGTAGCCGATCGGTAGTTCACCGCGCAGCGTGATCCGTTGAAACACGCTTGCCTGGCCGAGCGGGGCGGTGGTGAAAGAAAAGCCACGCCCGCCGGTGCTGCGCGGGCCGACGGTCATGAGCGGCGTGAAAACATCGCCGGCCGCGGCATAGGTGGCATGCAGCGGACCGAGCAAATTGCCTTCCGGCGAACGCCGGTCGAACTTGATCCGGGCTGCCGATGGCCGGCCATTATCGTTGGAGCCGAGATAACCGGTGAAGCCCGTATGCAGGAAATCGCCGGCCGCACGGATGTCATAACGGCGTGTGGTCAGGCCGGTCTCGCTGTCATGGCCGGTTTCCAGCGCCATATCGACCGAGGGTTGGGACAGCAAGGCGTAAGGGGAAGGGATTCTGAACAGGGCTTGCCCATTACCGTCGGCATGGCTGAGTTGCTGTCGTCGTTTCTCCCGTTCCGCCGCGGCCTGAATTGGCAAGGTTTCGGTCGCAGTGAGCTGGAGTTCGAGATCTTCGGAATCCACCCGAATACGCAGCGGCAGCAATTTCTCCATCGTGGACGCGCGGACATAAAGGTCGGTCGGGCTGATGCCCACATCGCCGTTCCGTAACGCGATGTCGTGTCCACCGACGCGGGCGAGGCCCGACCCGAGATCGACTGTGAGTGAGCGGCGCGATTCCCCTAGCGTACCGGTCGCGCGTCGATCAGCGGATGATACCGTCACGTCGAGTTCGAGCAATCGCGCAAGCTCGCCGATCGGAAGGAAAGGGTCGGCGGTGTCGCCATAGGCTCCCAATGTCTCGGTGAGTGTGGACCCGTCGAGACGCACCGCGAGCAGCAGCAATTCGTCCTGGCCGAACGTAAGGGCGTGGATCTCGTGCATTTGTGTCACGACCGGTGTCGGGCCGGCCGATATCGATGGCGCCGCCGCCGCCGCGAGCAGCATCGAGAGCGGCCCGATCATGATCAGGAGACCTCAAAGGACGTCCTCGCCAACAGATTGCCCGGATGGCCGTCATCGTCGGTGAAGGTGACGATCAGTTTTTCGCCGGGCCGGGGCGCGCGCTTCAATACGACCTGAAGCGATCGCCGCTCGATCTCGGGATAGACGCCGACCCCGCGCGCCAACCCCAACACTTCCTCGCCCTTGGCGCCGCCGCGGATTTCGACATTACCGAACAAGGAACTGGCGCCGAGCCGTACGATGTCGAAGCTTAGAGCGGATACTTTGCGCGGCGATCCGTCCGTCACCAACTGCAGACTCGTCTGGCCGAGACGCGTTGATTCCAGCCGCGCGCGTGCATCGATCGGGGCCAGGCGCACGATGACGGGAATGCTGATCGCGACCGCAGACCGTATGTTGAAAACCATCTGCCCCGATTGGACGGCCGCCGCTTGATCCGCGGTCAGGCCCGTATTGGGTGGCGGGATGTTGGTGACGGTCAGATGCGTACGGAATTCGGGAGCGGATGTTCCCGTGGCGGTGGGGAGCATCGCACGCAGCCGGATCATCTGCCCCTTTCCCGGTGCCAACGTGATCCGGCGGGGAGTCACGATCACCATGTCATGAGCCGAGCGCAAGAGATCGACCGTCGTCTTGCCGGCAGGTGTCGCAGCCGCCTGGTCGACCGCGCGGATCTGGCCATCGGGCAGCATCACGCGGTCGACTAACGTAACGTCGAACGAGGTGGTCGTATCGCCCTGATTGAAAACGAACACGCTCGCGGTTCGGGTCGCGCGATCAAGCGTGACGCGGCGCGGTGTCAGGTTGAGGTTAACACCGATGGAAGGGATTGTGATCCCAGGCGGCGATGGCGCCGCCTGGGACCATAGCGACCCTGCCCACAGCGATGCCGTCGCCACCCCCATCGATAGCCTTCGCCATGTAAAGCAGCCGAAGCCGCGTCCCCCGAGCATTCCCGTCCGCTCCATATTCTGGCCGCGTCAGCCTCTTGACGTCGGTCAATTGTATTGAATGATGACCAGCATCTGGTTGTTCTTGTCAGCAGGCCGATTGCCCTCCGGCGCGGGACTGTTGGCCCCCACGCTCATAGCGACCGCATTGGGCGCGCCGATCGTACCCGTCCCGCCAAGGGGCGTGACGATCGTGGGCAAACCTATATCCGTGCTGCCATCGCTGCTTCCCACGACGTTGAGCGCTTGGGGAACGCTGACAGAAGTTACCGCTTGGGCAGGCCCGTTCACCGTGAGGGCGATATTGGTCTGCGACAGCACGTTAACGACGACGCTCGCACCGGTTTCCGACGCGGGCGACACGATTGCAGCGCTGGCGGTCGTGGTGGCGGCCTGCCCGAAGGCCGGTGCGGTGAGCGCCAGGATCGCGCCCACCGCCGCCACGTGTGCGATGAAAATTGGAGGTCCGGATCTCCGCCGCACGTGCGAACTCACTGATACGCGACGCTAACGGTATACTGACCGCTATAGGCGCCTGTCGGCGTGGTGGACGTGACCGGGAAGCTTCCGCCGATCTTCAGTGACTGGCTGCCGGCGCTGCCGGCGGTGCCGCTAAGGGTGACCGTGCCGCCGCTTGCGTCCGAACTCAACGTCACGGTGAGCGTGTCGCTGCCGCTATCCGTCATGTCGAACGTAGCCGGATAGGTCACGGCGACAACCTGTCCGCCTTCGCCGTTGACCGTATATTTGCCTTGGCTGCCGGTTCCGGCCGCAAGGGCGCCCGTGCCCGTGACGGCGACCGTATCGGACCCGGGTGTGATAGTGACGCTGCCGCTGCCGCTGCTGGGCCGGACGACCTTGGCAAATGCGAGTGCGTTATTCTCGGTGATGGTCACCGGACGCAGGATCGTCGTGGTGGCGGTTGTGGTGACACTGTTGGTCTGCGCCGAGGCGGCGCCGGCCAGCGAGAGCGCGAGCGCGGCGGCCAGACCATAGGATATCGGTATTCTCATGCTGTCCTCCCTGTGAAATGAGTAAGATCTTGATGTCCGTGCCCGTCAGTCACGCTGTAGCCTCGGCCGGCTGTGGCATGGCTGCCTGCTTGCGCGACTTGTCCTGCGCGGCCGGCGGCTCATGCGTATGCTTTCGGATCAAGCGTCGAATTTCGCGGGCATCGCGAAGCCGGATCCGGTAGCCGATGCCCCAGATGGTCTCGATCACATCGACCAGGCCTTCCTCGGCGAGCTTCGCGCGGATTTGGCACACATAGACCTTGATGACGCTGGTCGAATTGGTGCTCACCCGGCAGAGATCGGCCAGTTCCAGCTTCGAACAGACGTCGCCGGCTTTGCGCAGCAGGGCCTGGAGGATCAGGTGTTTGCGGCCCGACCGATAAATATCCTCCGCTTCGGGAGCGGGTATGTCGTCGTTGGCGCTCGTCAGCGCGATCAGACTGTCGACCATTGCCCGGGCCGAGCCGAGATCGAGTGCGGCATTGCCGGGGTCGAGCACATCGTGCAGGCGACGCAGCGTCGTCTTCACGATATCGCCGCCATGCGTCAGCGATTCCGACGAGAAGCTGCTGGCCGCCTGATAGTTCATAACGGACGCCCGGCCATGGAATGCGGCGCGGATGCGGGAGAAAGAAGGACCGCCAGTGGGCTTCCAAGGCGGCCCTTCCCCCCCAAGCCAGCTACCGGACTTTCGTGGGGGGAAAGCCGGCGGGCCGGATCGCACGCGGATCGACGCGACACCGCGCTCACCCCGCACATAGGCGCCAAAGCGCGTAGAGAGCGCCCCACAAAGCACCGCTCAGCGGGATAGCGAACCACAAGCCGCGGCCGATGCTCGGGCCGTGTTCCTTTGCCTTGTCGGGTTCGACCAGCGCGATCCGCCAGTCATCCGGGCGGGTGCGCGATCGGCTTACATTGACGAGGGTCAGGTAGGGTGCGCCCAACGACGGATCGCGAATGCTCAATGCCGGATCCCGATCGCTCATGTACGCCCCCCGGCGTCATCAGCTGGACGTACCTTCCTGGATGCGGTGCGAGCTCTCATCTTTGTCCCGATCGCCCGGGAAGGCTTCTGTCCCGGCGTTGGGACGAAATAACCAAAATTGTAACAATTCCGGGTGGAGAACGGGGGCGTAACAATTGTAAACCGGCGGACGGATCGGCACCGGGGAGGGCCGAATATATGCCGTGGTCGATTTATGACGGTGGGGGCCAGCGCAAATATCTCACGCGCGCTGAAACCGACCGTTTCCTCGCAGCCGCGCGGCAACAACCCGCTACCATCTACGGCTTTTGCTGGTTCATAACGGCTACCGGATGTCGCATATCCGAGGCGCTTGCGATGACCCCGGCCAACTTTGATTTCGAGGCCCAGCAAGTGGTCATCGAAAGCCTCAAAAAAAGGGAGAAGCGGGTCTTTCGTGCCGTCCCGTTGCCTGCCAAGTTCCTGGATTGGCTAAAGAAGGGGCTGGAGCACGGCCTTTTCGACAAACAGCGCCTCTGGCCCTGGTCCCGTATGACCGCTTACCGCCGCATCGTGGAGGTTATGGCCGAAGCGCGGATCCGCGGTGGATGTGCGACTCCCAAGGGGTTGCGTCATGCGTTTGGCGTGCGGGCGATCCAGTCAGGTGTGCCGCTCAACATGGTGCAGCGCTGGTTGGGGCATGCCGATATGAAGACCACCGCAATTTACACCAGCGCGACAGGCCCGGAGGAACGGGCGATCGCGGCACGGACCTGGCTGGAACAGGACGCTCGCTACGAGTCATTCCCCAAGGAGCCCAGTAACCCTGCTCGGCCGCGCCATTACCGCCCAATGACCACTTCCGAGGGCGAATCGAATCTGCGACAGCTTTTTGACAAACTGAAGCAATCTATTGAAACGGAACAGTTTTCAGGCGAAAAATCGACAGATAATTTAGAATCCTCTTGCGCCCTGTTACAATTTTGGTTATATTGTAACAGTATTTTCCATGAGAATTCATCTACTTAATACTCTTTCATACTACTGGAGCGCGGTGGCTCGTGGTGGTTTAGGACAGGTTTTCGGCGAAGTAATCAATATGAATTGTTAATTTCTCGGTTAGTTTTCCAAGAATCAAACTTTCGCTGATCCGGATAAGTGTCCATGCCGCTTAGGGTTCCAACCTGAACAACTGGTGATCACGAAGCTGCCGGGTCCGTAAGTGCGATGAAGATATGCAATGTCGCGGTGAACGGTGTGGCAAAAGATTTCCCTTTCGCGATGGTCCTCGAGAGGAAACTGGGAGGAAAGGGGCGCTATTCTTCATACAGCCGATCTGAGATGCCGGGGCGATTTCCCGAACAATCCCAAATCTGGATATGTATTTCGGATCGCGTGGAAAATATATTCCCGCTGGATATTGCAGATATCTAGAATAATTCCTGTCGTTCGTTCGATTTTTACTGATTTATCCTGTAGCCGTTAACTGGCGCTTTGGGGGGGCTATCCGGACGGCGGCCCTTTCTTTTGTCGGGCCATCCGTGCGGGCACGGCGCTTGGCAAGTTGCCGCGATGCTCCTAGGCAGCCGCCCCAAGCGAGAGAACGAGAGGGTCATGCGCGCTTTCATCTTCCCCGGACAGGGTAGTCAGGCTGTCGGCATGGGAGCCGAACTCGCCGCTGCGAGCGGCGCCGCGCGCGCGGTATTCGAAGAGGTCGACGATGCGCTCGGCCAGACATTGTCGCGGATCATGGCCCAAGGCCCAGCCGAGGATCTGACGCTTACCGAAAATGCCCAACCGGCAATCATGGCCAACGCGATCGCGGTATTGCGCGTGCTGGAAGGCGAAGGCGGCATTCGGCTGGCCGATAAAGCCGATTTCGTCGCAGGGCATTCGTTGGGCGAATATAGCGCCCTGTGCGGCGCGCGGGCGTTCGATCTTGCCACCGCGGCGCGGCTGCTGAAGCTGCGCGGCCAGGCAATGCAGGCGGCAGTGCCGGTGGGCGAGGGGGCGATGGCGGCGCTGCTCGGCGCCGATTTCGCGCTGGCCGAATCGATCTGCGCGGCCGCTGCCGAGGGCGAGGTCTGCCAGGCAGCCAATGATAATGGCGGCGGCCAGGTCGTGATCTCTGGCCATAAAGCCGCAGTCGAGCGTGCGATGGCGATCTCCAAGGATCGCGGCGTCAAGCGTGCGATTCCCTTGCCGGTGTCGGCGCCCTTCCATTGCGCCCTGATGCAGCCCGCCGCGGATGCCATGGCCGTGGCGCTGGCCAAGGCCGAGGTCCGCGCACCGCTGGTGCCGGTCTATGCCAATGTCACCGCCGCGCCCGCGAGCGATCCGAACGAGATCCGCGACCTGCTCGTGCGCCAGGTCACCGGGACGGTCCGCTGGCGCGAAAGCGTCGAGGCGATGTGGGCGGCGGGCGTCACCGATTATGTCGAGTTCGGCGCCAAGGTGCTGGGCCCGATGGTCAAGCGCATCGCGCCGGATGCCAATGTGGTGAGCCTTGTCGGCATGGCCGATATCGAGGCATTCGCGAAGCAATTGTAGGTTCCGTCATGCCGGACTTGTTCCGGCATCCACCGGGAGGCAAGTGCCTCGCCGCTGCGTGGACTCCGGAACAGTCCGGGGTGACGATCCCAGGAATTAGGATGAGAAGGACCTGAGATGTTCGATCTTACTGGCATGACCGCCCTCGTTACCGGCGCTTCGGGCGGAATCGGCTCCGCGATCGCCAAGGCGCTTGCCGCGCAGGGCGCACAGGTGGCGCTCTCGGGCACGCGCCAGGAGGCGCTCGACGCGGTCAAGGCGGAGATTGGCGGCAATGCGGTGACCGTTCCCGCCAACCTGTCCGACAAGGATTCGGTCGAGGCCCTGGTCCCCTCTGCGCTCGATGCCCTCGGCGGTAAGATCGACATCCTGGTCAACAATGCCGGCGTCACGCGCGACAATCTGGCGATGCGGATGAAGGACGAGGAGTGGGATCAGGTGATCTCGGTCAACCTGGAGGCCGCTTTCCGGCTGATCCGCGCCGCCAGCCGGCCGATGATGAAAGCGCGCTTCGGGCGCATCGTCTCGATCACATCGGTGGTCGGCTGGACGGGCAATCCCGGCCAGGCCAATTATGCCGCCTCGAAGGGCGGCCTGACCGCAATGACCAAGGCGCTGGCGCAGGAATTCGCCAGCCGCGGCATCACCGTCAATTGCGTCGCGCCCGGCTTCATCGCCAGCGCGATGACCGATGCGCTCAACGAACAGCAGCGCGCGACCATCCTGACGCGGATTCCGGCTGGCGATCTGGGCCAGGGATCGGATATCGGCGCGGCCGTTGCCTATCTCGCCAGCCGCGAGGCGGGCTATGTGACCGGCCAGACAATCCATGTTAATGGCGGCATGGCGATGCTCTGATGCGCTGAGTACGGTACCGGCCCGCTCCCCCGCCCAACCTCCCGATCCAGTGTACGATATCGGGAGGTTGGGCAGGGAAGCGGGCCGGAGCCGCAGCCTAACGGACCTCTTGCGGGACGTAGTCGGCAAGGCTAGGGCAACGGGTAAATCAGACCTAGGGAAGGTTAAGAACAATGAGCGACACCCCGGATCGCGTGAAGAAGATTGTGGTCGAGCATCTCGGCGTTGAGCCCGAGAAGGTGACCGAAGACGCCAGCTTCATCGACGATCTCGGCGCGGACTCCCTCGACATCGTCGAGCTGGTGATGGCGTTCGAGGAAGAATTCGGCGTGGAGATCCCGGACGATGCGGCCGAGAAGATCACCACCGTCAAGGACGCGATCAGCTACATCGACGCGCATAAGGGCTGAGCCCCAAGCCTGAGATGGCCAAGCGGCTCTCCGACCCGGTGTCGGGGGGCCGCTTTCGTTTTGAGAGATGAAGTAAGGAGATCGCCATGCGCCGCGTGGTTGTGACCGGACTGGGCCTCGTGACGCCGGTAGGCGCCGACGTCGAGACCGCCTGGGCCAACATCAAGGCCGGCAAATCGGGCGCGGGACGCATCACGCGCTTCGATCCGTCGGATCAGAAATGCACGATCGCGTGCGAGGTGAAGCCCGCCGATCATCCCTGGGGGTTCGATCCCAACAAGCGCGTCGACCACAAGGTGCAGCGCCAGGTCGATCCCTTCATCGTCTATGGCATCGACGCCGCCGGGCAGGCTTATGAGGATGCCGGTCTCGGCGAGCTGACCTATGAGCAGAGCTGCCGCGTCGGCTGCATGATCGGATCGGGAATTGGCGGCCTGCCGGGCATCGAGAGCGAATCGATCGTGCGCTTCGAGAAGGGGCCGAGCCGCGTCTCGCCGCACTTCGTGCACGGGCGCCTGATCAACCTTATCTCGGGCCAGGTCTCGATCAAATATGGCCTGCGCGGGCCCAACCACGCGGTCGTGACCGCCTGCTCGACTGGTGCGCATGCGATCGGCGACGCGGCGCGCATCATCGCCGCGGATGATGCCGACGTCATGCTGGCGGGTGGCGGCGAGGGGGCGATCTGTCCCTTGGGCATCGCCGGCTTCGCCCAGGCGCGCGCGCTTTCGACCGGCTTCAACGACACCCCCGAAAAGGCAAGCCGCCCCTATGACCAGGCGCGCGACGGCTTCGTGATGGGCGAGGGCGCGGGCATCGTCGTGCTCGAGGAATATGAGCATGCCAAGGCACGCGGCGCCAAAATCTATGCCGAGGTCATCGGCTATGGCCTGACTGGCGACGCCTATCACGTGACCGCTCCGCATCCCGAAGGCGACGGTGCCTTCCGTTCGATGCAGATGGCGCTGCGCAAGGCGGGGCTGGAACCGAAGGACATCGATTATATCAACGCGCACGGCACCTCGACGCCCTTGGGCGACGAGCTGGAGCTGGGCGCGGTCCGCCGCCTGTTCGGCGACGCGATGAAGACGGTGTCGATGTCCTCGACCAAGTCGATGATCGGCCATCTTCTCGGCGGCGCGGGCGCGGTCGAATCGATCTTCTGCATCCTGGCGCTGCGCGACCAGGTCGTGCCGCCGACGATCAACCTCGATAATCCGAGCGAGAGTTGCGAGGGTGTCGACCTCGTGCCCAACGTCGCCAAGCAAAGGCAGGTCAAGGCGGTGCTCAACAACAGCTTCGGCTTCGGCGGCACGAATGCCAGTCTCGTGATGCGCGCCCTTTGATCCTGATCAAGGGGGCGCTAGGATAGAGCGTGGCTAAAGGTCGCTCCTCGTCGCGCGGCGGGCTTGGTTGCCTGCTGCTGATCGTTCTGATCGTGGTCGGGGCGACCTGGCTCACCGTTCACCGCAACTGGACCGGCCCCGGGCCGGCCAACCACCCGACCACGGTGGTGGTGCCCGAAGGTGCGACATTGGCGGCGGCTGCGCGGGAATTGGAGAAGGCAGGCGCGGTCCGATCGACCACCGGATTTCTGCGGTTCGCGCGGCGCTTCGGCTCTTCCGCGCCGATCAAGGCGGGCGAATATGAGGTCGCGCCGCATATGAGCGCGAAGGATATTCTTACGCTGCTCCAGAGCGGCCATACCGTCCAGCGCATGATCACCATTCCCGAGGGCATGCCTTCGATCGAGGTGTTCGAGCGGCTGGCGGGTGAGAAATTGCTCACCGGCAAGTTGCCGATCCCGGCCGAAGGCTCGGTCCTGCCCGGCACGTACAGCTTCCAGCGCGGCGAGCCGCGCAAGGCCGTGCTGAAGCGGATGACGGATGCGATGACGCAGACGCTCAACCAGCTGTGGATGACGCGCAAGGCCAACAGCGTGGTCAATTCGAAGCAGGAAGCGCTCACGCTCGCCTCGATCGTCGAGAAAGAAACCGGGGTTCCAGAAGAGCGGCCAATGGTCGCCGGCGTCTATTCGAACCGGTTGCGGGCGGGAATGCGGCTCCAGGCCGATCCGACGATCATCTACCCGATCACCAAGGGCAAGCCGCTCGGCCGCCGCATCAAGCTGAGCGAGGTGCGTGCCAAGAACGATTACAATACCTATGCCATGGCAGGGCTGCCGATCGGTCCGATTACCAACCCGGGCAAGGATTCGATCGCTGCGGTGTTGGCGCCCGCGCAAACCGACGCGCTCTATTTCGTCGCCGACGGCAAGGGCGGGCATGTGTTCTCGAGCAACCTCAAGGATCACAACGCCAACGTTCAGCGCTATTACAACCTGCGTAAGGCACAGGGGACGCGCTGAGCCGAAGGGACCGAAGTTGCCCCCGCAACGCCATCGTCTGGCGAGCCGGCAACCCGCCCCCGTTCGCGCTGAGCTTGTCGAAGCGCCGTCCTGCTTACCCCCGGCTGGGAAAGGAAAGGCGGCCCTTCGACTTCGCTCAGGGCGAACGGCTGAGAGCGCGGGCTAATTCGGGGACACTATACTTAATTCCGGCGGGCGAACGTTGGACTTGACAAACCGGCCCATATCATGTACGCACGGTGCGTTCATTGGCTCAGGCCAAAGGACAAGACCGGCGCGAAGCTCGTCAGCATGCATGAGACGGTAATTTCGCCCACAGAGTACAGATCTCGGCATGAGGCTTTAAGGGCCTCATGGCGATGCCGCCGTCGTGGAGGGGAGCTACGCGGACGAGCGGGAGGGCCTGGGGGTTTGCCCGGGTCCTTGGGGGTAACCTCCGGCCAAGACCGCAGCTTCCGGACGGCATCGTGTGGGGTGGCCCCGGGCGATGCTGGAGGGGGATCACCCTTCCAGGGGCTTGATTGCCACCCGGACCAAATCCCGCGGCCACCCTTTGACCGGATAGCGCGCATTGGCAGGCCTGCAGGCGCTATTTTCCGAGGACTTCGCTGTCCAGGGTCATGCTTGCAGCCTCCCCGCAGCCGACGAGGGGGCGGAACCGCGCCGGTCACACTTGCTTGCCACCAAGCCAGGGGAGAGGTGCGTCCAAATTCCATCACCCCAATCCGTCATCCCAGCGAAAGCTGGGATCTCAGGAGAGGAAGGACCACCTCATATCCCTACATCGTCATCCCGGACTTGTTCCGGGATCCACCCAGCCGCCTGGCCGCAACCTCCCGGTGGATGCCGGAACAGGTCCGGCATGACGGGATATCCGAAACAAGGATCACCACCTCGCTACCGCGCCTGGCGACGACGACCGGGCGGGCGGCCCGCTTCCCGAGCTCAGCTTTCCTGCTGGCTGAACTTCTTCGGATCGCCGAGATCGAGCCGGTCGGCGTTCATCACCTTGTCCCAGGCCGCGATGAAGTCCTTCACGAACTTCTCCCTGGCGTCGGACGCGGCATAGACTTCCGCCAGCGCGCGCAACTCCGAATGCGAGCCGAAGATCAGGTCGACACGCGTGCCGGTCCAGGTCGGCTCCTTGGTGCGGCGGTTGCGCCCCTGGAACAGGTTCTTCGATTTCGGCTCCCACTCATTATCCATATCGAGCAGGTTGACGAAGAAGTCGTTGCTGAGCGTGCCGACCCTGTCGGTGAAGACGCCCTCTTTCGCGCCGCCGCTGTTCGCGCCGAGCACGCGCAGGCCACCGACCAGCACGGTCATCTCCGGCGCGCTGAGGCGCAGCAGCTGCGCCTTGTCGACCAAAGCTTCCTCCGGGGACATGAAGTGGGAGGGATGATAGTAATTGCGGAAGCCATCCGCCACCGGCCGCAACGCCTCGAACGACTGGACGTCGGTCTGTTCCTCGAGCGCATCCATCCGGCCCGGAGTGAAGGGGACCTTGACCGGGACGCCCGCATCGCGCGCCGCCTTCTCGATCGCGGCGCACCCGCCGAGCACGATCAGGTCGGCGATCGACACTGTCTTGCCCGCGCCCGCCTGGATCGAGGCCAGGGTGCTGAGCACCCTGGCAAGATCGGCCGGATTGTTGGCTTCCCAATCCTTTTGCGGCGCGAAGCGGATGCGGCCGCCATTGGCACCGCCGCGCTTGTCCGAGCCGCGATAGGTCGAGGCTGAGGCCCAGGCGGCGGAAACGAGCTGCGACACGGTCAGGCCCGAGGTAAGGATCTTGTCCTTGAGCGCGGCAATGTCCGCATCGCCGATCACCTCATGGTCGCGCGCGGGGATCGGGTCCTGCCAGATCAGCGCTTCCTGCGGCACGAGCGGGCCCAAATAACGCTGGCGCGGCCCCATGTCGCGGTGGGTGAGCTTGAACCAGGCGCGCGCGAAAGCATCCGCGAACTGATCCGGATTCTCGTGGAAGCGGCGCGAGATCTTCTCGTAGGCAGGGTCGAACCGCAGTGCCAGATCGGAGGTGAGCATGCGCGGCTTGTGCCGCTTGCCCGGATCGTACGCGTCGGGGACGTCGGCGGGCGCGTCCTTCGCGACCCATTGCTGCACGCCGGCCGGGCTCTTCTCCAGCTCCCACTCATGGTTGAAGAGGTTGTCGAAGAAGTTGTTCGACCATTGGGTCGGCGTCTGGCTCCAGGTGACCTCCGGTCCGCCGGTGATCGCGTCCACGCCGATGCCGGTTCCGTGCCGGCTGCGCCAGCCGAGGCCCTGATCCTGGATTTCGGCGCCCTCGGGCTCGGCGCCCACGAAGGACGGATCGCCCGCGCCATGCGTCTTGCCGAAGGTGTGGCCGCCCGCGATCAGCGCGACCGTCTCTTCGTCGTTCATCGCCATGCGGAAGAAGGTCTCGCGGATGTCGCGCGCCGAGGCGAGCGGATCGGGATTGCCGTTGGGCCCTTCGGGATTGACGTAGATCAGCCCCATCTGGACCGCGCCCAGGCCGGGGTGGAGCTGGCGCTCGCCGCTATAGCGTTCGTCGCCGAGCCACGTGCCCTCCGGGCCCCAGAACAATTCCTCGGGCTCCCACGTATCCTCGCGCCCGCCGGCGAAGCCGAACGTCTTGAAGCCCATCGATTCGAGCGCAACGTTGCCGACCAGCACGAACAGATCGGCCCACGAAATCTTGCGGCCATATTTCTGCTTGATCGGCCAGAGCAGGCGGCGGCCCTTGTCGAGGTTGGCATTGTCGGGCCAGCTGTTGAGCGGGGCGAAACGCTGTTGCCCGCCGCCCGCGCCGCCGCGGCCGTCGGTGATGCGGTAGGTACCCGCGCTATGCCAGGCGAGGCGGATGAAGAGGCCGCCATAATGGCCGAAGTCGGCGGGCCACCAATCCTGCGAGTCGGTCATCAGCGCGCGCAGGTCCGCGATCAGCGCGTCGAGATCGAGGCTCTTGAACTCGGCTGCATAATCGAAATCCTCGCCCATCGGGTTGGAGCGCGGATTGTGCTGGTTCAGCCCTTCGAGGTTGAGCTTCTGCGGCCACCAGTGGCGATTGGTGGCACGTGCGCCATGGCCCATCGGGCAGCCGCCGGCTTTCTCTTCGACCTTTGCGTCCATCTTCCGCTCTCCTTCTGCATCCGCAGCTTGTCGGTCACGCGTCGTGGCCAGGATATCGAGTATGGCGCCACGCTACGCCTGCAATGCGCAAGCGGGGAAATCGATTTTGCGGATCAGACAGATCGAAGGGCTTTCTTATCTTCCCGCATGTCTCGATCTGTATTAGGCTGCCAATACAGTTCTGGATGGAGACAGACGATGGCTGAGCCCGAACTTTCGGTGCGCGACTTTTTCGCATTCGGCAATCAAACGGCGGCCTTCCTGGCCGAGCTCGACCTCCGCAAACGGGCCGCCGAGCGTGCGCAGGACGAGCGGAAGCCCCGAAAAAAATCGAAGCGCTAGAGGCGCAGGCCCGCGGTCTCGGGCAGGCCGGCCATCAGGTTGAGGCTCTGCACCGCCGCGCCCGCGGCACCCTTGCCGAGATTATCGAGCGCGGCGACGAGCCGGACCTGGCGGTCGCCCTCGTCCCCGAACACGAACAGATCGAGCCGGTCGGTCCCGGAGAGCCGCTCGATGCCAAGCGTGCCGGCGTCGTAATCGTCCACCACGCGTACGATCGGCGAGCCCGCATAATGTGCGGCGAGCGCGTCGCGCAGAGCCGCGGCTGTGGGCCGGCCGGGGAGCGCGCTCAGATGCAGCGGCACCTCGACAATCATGCCGCTGAACATATTTGCGACCGAAGGCGCGAAGATCGGCGCCACATCGAGACCGCTGTGCGCACGCATTTCGGGCACATGCTTATGGTTGAGCCCGAGCGCATAGCTCCGCCAGGCTGTGGGCTGGCGGCCATTCTCGAACTCGGAGATCATGCCTTTGCCGCCCCCCGAATAGCCTGAGACGGCATTGGAGGTGAGCATGGCATCGACGGGAATCAGTCCGGCCCGTACCAGCGGGGCCACGAGCGCGATGAAGCCGGTCGAATAGCAGCCGGGATTGCTGACCCGCGTCGCATTAGCGACCGCATCGCGGCCCGAAATCTCGGGAAAGCCGTAGATCCAGCCCGGCGCGACGCGATGCGCGGTCGAGGCGTCGATCACGCGGGTCGTAATGTTGTCGATCAGTGCCACCGCCTCGCGCGCGGCATCGTCAGGCAGGCAGAGGATGACGATGTCTGCCGCGTTGAGCGCATCGCGGCGCGCGCGCGCATCCTTGCGCTGCTCCTCGGGCAGGACGAGGACCTCCACGTCGCGCCGATCGGCGAGCCGTTCACGTATCTGCAGGCCGGTCGTGCCGGCCCCACCATCGACGAAGACTTTGGTCATTAAATTATCCGCTTGCGGGCGATGATCGGTTGCGCGTGGGTCGGCTTCAGCCGGTCGACCACGTCGCTCAGGGGTTCGATCACCGTCGACATCCAAAAGGCGTTTGCGTGGAGCAGCCGCTCCGCATCTGCCATCAATCCGACATGGCCGGGGAAGAAGACGAGATCGCCTCGTCGCAGTGGGGCCCCGTCGGGCAGTGGCTCGCCGAACCGATCTCGCTGCATATCGCTGTCGCGCGGGGCGGCTTTTCCTGCCAGCTCGAAGGCACGCTGGATCAGGCCCGAGCAATCCACGCCGCCGCCGCCGCGTCCGCCCCAAAGATAGGGCGATCCGATCATCCGTTCGGCGACCGCCACCGGATCTGCCTCGACCGCCTCGAGCGGCGCGACATGGCGCTGGTGGATATATCCCTCATCGATCCGCAAGAAGCGGTCCTCCTCGACACCCGCAACCTGCGCGCCGATCGGCAGCGCCTTGACGACGGGGGCCTTGATGTCGGGATTGGCGAAGACGAGCGCAAGCGGGGCGGTCACACGGTGCGTTGGCGTGTGCGCCGGTCCAAGCGCGTCGGCGCGGACATAGCCGACATAATCGTCATGCGCACAACGGCCCCAGGCCCAGCCGCCGGCCTTGTCGATCATGTCGAACCCTTCGCCATGGACGAGCTGCGAGATTGCCGGGGCATCGTTGGAAGGACGGGCACGAATGGTGACCGCGTCGGCGACGACGCGGCAGAGCTCGGCACGGGCATAATGAGGTGCGAACAACACGCCCGCCAGCGCGATGTCGGCGATGTCGGGGCGGTAAGCGTGGGTGCGGGGGTCGGGCCGCTGCGACGGCCCCTCCAGGCGAAAGCCTTCAGGCCGTGGCGTGACGGACCTGCCGCGCGAGATGCGCGGGGGTTTCGCCGTCAATAAGGCCTCCGAAGTCTTCAAGGAAATCCGCCCCCGTATCGGTCGCCGCGATGAAGATGTTGCGGCGATCCGCTTCATCCCGTTCGCGGCGCAGATAGCCGAGCGCGCCAAGCGTGTTCAAGGCACGAGTCACGACGGGCTTCGATACGCCAAGCGATTGGGCGAGGCCCCGCACGGTGTGCGGTCCGGGAGTCAGATAGACGAGCAGCAGGAGCGCCATCTGGCGGTTGGTCAAGTCCGGCTGACCCGAACGGACATAACCGACCAGAGTCTGCATCCATCCCGAAAGGGTCGTGTCGTGGATCATCGTCTTCACGCCTCACTCGATGCTTTACTTGGCTCGTGGGGCTGAAAACACGCTAGTGCGCCGATCGTTTCATCGGCGGTCACTTATTTGACAACTAATATGGATCAGGACCCGAAACGGCGCCGCAACAATTCCCACGCGGCGCGCAGGCCGAGCGCATCGCCGCCCTTAGGACGGCCGGGCTTGGCGGACGGACGCCAGGCGAAGGTGTCGAGATGTACCCAGGGCGTGGTGGATGAGACAAAGCGCTCCAGAAACAAGGCGGCCGTGATCGTACCGGCAAAGCCGCCGGCGGGCGCGTTGTTGATGTCGGCGATGTCCGATTTGAGCATTTCGTTATAGCCCGGCCATAAAGGAAGCCGCCAAATCGGGTCGGCAACCGCCTCCGCTGCCGCGGCGATCTCGGTTGCAAGCGCCTCGTCGTTGGCGAACAGCGCCGGCAGGTCCGGGCCGAGCGCGACCCGGGCAGCGCCGGTGAGCGTCGCGAAATCGAGCAGCAGCGCCGGTTCCTCCTCACAGGCGCGCGCGAGCGCGTCGCCCAGGATGAGGCGGCCTTCGGCATCGGTGTTGCCGATCTCGACGAACAGGCCCTTGCGCGTGCGGAGTATGTCGCCGGGGCGGAAGGCGTCGGCCGACACCGCATTCTCGACCGCCGGGATCAGCAGATGGAGCCGCACGGGCAGGCGCGCGCCCATGATGAGGGAGGCGAGCGCAAGCGCGTGTGCGGCGCCACCCATATCCTTCTTCATCAGCAGCATTCCGCTGGCAGGCTTGATGTCGAGGCCACCCGAATCGAAGCAGACACCCTTGCCGACCACCGCGACGCGCGGATGCTTCGGATCGCCCCATTCGATCTCGATCAGGCGGGGCGCGCGGGCCTTGGTGGCGGCGCGGCCGACCGCGTGGACCATTGGATAGCCGTCGAGCAAGGCATCGCCCTGCGTGACGTGGAACTTGCCGCCATGCTTGTCCGAGACCGCCTTTGCCGCCTCGGCGAGCTCGGCCGGGCCAAGATCCCCCGCGCCGGTATCGACCAGGTCGCGGACCAAAGCGGTGGCTTCGGCGAGACGCACGATCTCATCGATCCGCGCCGGCTCGTTGGTCAACAGCACGCGCGGGCCCTGGGCTTCGGGTTTCTCGCGGTAACGGTCGAAACGATGCTGGGCGAGCAGCCAGCCCAATGCGGCATCGCCTGGCGCGCCTTCTGCCAAGCGGTACGTGCCTTCGGGCAGTTTCGCAGCGGCATTGGCAAGCGTCCAGGGGCCGCCCGCCGGATCCACACCGACCGCGACGCTCCAGTCCTCGGAGGCGTCCCCCGGCAGGATCGCGAGCGTGTCCGCTTTACCGTCGAACCGGGCCGCGTCGATCGCGGCGCGGGCGCGCGCCGGCTGTCCCTTCAGCCAGGCGGCGAAATCAGCCTTGGCGACGAGGATGAGGAAGCGGGCGGCTTGGCCGCGATCGGCGGCAATCAGGGAGGCGAAGTCAGTCATGGCGCAGTCGGTGCCACCAAAAGCGCCGCAAAGGAAGCTGGTCAGGCAGCGACGATGCGATGGATCGAGGTGGCGGTCTCATAGCCAACGATCAGGGCCAGCCACAACAATGGCAGTACCGCATGGACCTTGCGATTCTGGCTGCGCAAGCCGGTGATATCGATCAGGATCAGCGCCGCGATGAACGGAAAATATTCGATCGGGGCGCCGCGCAGTCCGTCATAGCTTTTAAACATGGTCTCGGGGATATCGAGCAAAGTCGCGACCAGTTGGACACCGAAGAACCAGTTCTTGTTGCGGAAGAAATGCGCCTCGCAATCGTGGCCTTCGCCACATTCGTGTGGGAAGAGCATCGAAGCGACCAGGAAGAGAGTGATCGCATAGAAGGTGAGGAAGAAGAATTCGGCGAAGGTCCAGACCTGGAGATGCTTCCACCAAAACATCCCCCACCAAATCGCAAGGACGTGCACGATGACGTCGAGCGTCCAAACCAATTGGACCCAGTATAGTCGGACACGATGGCTGAGCTGGATCAGCCGGCTTACGCCCATCAGCAGATGCGTGAGCGCCAGGCCCAGGATGACCGAGATCAGGATCGCGAGATAATCGAACATGTTCCACCCCCGGAACTGACTTACATCGAACCGGCCGGTGGAAATAGTGTGCATCGCGTAATATCATGTGGTCGATCACGGCTTGAGGCTTGCTGCCGCCAGCGCGACCTCCGTCTTCGGGCCGAGATCGACCGAGGACCTGCCGAGCGAGAGTGTGTAGCGACCTGCAGCGATACGCCACCCACGGCCCTTCACGTCGAAACGCGCGAGTAGGCGCCGGTCGATGGTGACGGTGACGTGGTGGCTCTCGCCCGGCGCGAGATTGACCTTGTCCCAGCCGATCAGGCGCAGTTCGGGAGTTCCCGCGAGGCTGGTCAGATAGATTTGCGGCACGTCCGCGCCCGCAACCTTGCCCGTATTGCGCACGGTGAAGCTGGCGGTGACGGTGGCGCCCCCGGTCACGCGGAAGTCCGAATAAGCGAAACTGGCATACGAAAGGCCATAGCCGAACGGGAAGAGTGGCTTGGCATTTTGGCGCGCATACCAGCGATAGCCGACGTCCGGGCCTTCCTTATAGGGCAGGGGAATCGGCTTGGTGCCCGCCGCCGGGCGTTCACCATTCGCGCCCGCACCGACGATTTCGGGCCGTGGCAGCTGATCTAGACTGACGGGGAAGGAGACGGGCAGGCGGCCCGACGGGTTGGCGCGACCCGTCAACAGATTGGCGATCGCCTGGCCGCCGCGGCCGCCCGGATACCAGGCCTCCAGTACCGCGCCGACCTTGTCGAGCCAGGGCATCGCCACCGGCCCGCCCGTCTCCAGCACGACGATCGTACGCGGATTGGCGGCGGCGACCGCTGCTATGACCGCGTCCTGCCCGTTAGGAAGCGAGATGTCGGGGATGTCGTAGCTCTCGGTGGACCATTGGGTGGCGAAGACGATCGCGACGTCGGCCTTTTTCGCCGCCGCGGCTGCGCTCGACGGATAGCGGCCATCGTCAACCAGCAACTCGCTGTCGGGCAGCAAAGTGTGGATCGCGTCGAGCGGGGTGGACGGATGGTAGATCATCAGACGCGGCGAGCCGAGCACGCCCGTACCCATCACCGGAATCTGCAGGCCCGGCCCCTCGATCGCGATCGTCGAGGAAGAGCCACCGCCCGAAGGCACGCCAAATTGCGCCTCGCCGCCGATGATCGCGATCCGCTTCGCGCCCTTGAGCGGCAAGAGGTCGCCCTCATTCTTGAGCAGGACCGCGCCTTCCTCGGCAACCGCCTGCGACGCCTTGCCGTTGGCGGCATAGTCGATCGGAGCCAATTGGGCGGGCCGGTCCATCACGCCGACCGCGAATAAAGTGCGCAGGATGCGGTGGACCATGTCGTCCAGCCGCGCGGTAGGCGGGGTCGCTTTTGACCTTCTCCGCGAGCGGCGCGCCGAAATAGACCTGCGTGTCGAGTTGCTCGCCCGATTCCTGGTCGAGCCCGTGCAGCGCGCTGTCGGTAGAATGGACCGCACCCCAGTCCGACATCACCCAGCCGGGATAGGCCCAGTCGCGCTTGAGGACCTGGTTGAGCAGCCAGTCGCTGTTGCAGGCCTGGAAATCGTTGACGAGGTTGTAGGCGCACATCACCGATCCGGGCTTGCCCGTCTCGATTGCGATCTCGAACGCCAGCAGGTCGCTTTCGCGCGCTGCCGCGTCGCCGATCTGGACGTTGGCGAAGAAGCGCGCGGTCTCCTGATTGTTGAATGCGAAATGCTTGATCGTCGAAACGACGTTCTGGCTCTGGATGCCGCGGATCGCATCGCCGGTGAGGACGCCCGCGAGCAAGGGGTCCTCGCCCGCATATTCGAAGGTGCGGCCGTTGCGCGGCTCGCGCATCAGGTTGATGCCGCCCGCAAGCTGAACGTTGAAGCCCTTGCTCCAGGCCTCATTGCCGAGCGCCGCGCCGGATTGATACGCCATCGCCCGGCTCCAGGTGGCCGCGAGCGCCATGATCGAGGGGAAGGCGGTCGCGCCGTCGCCCGGGCGGACATTGCCGGGATTGGTCACGCCGACGCTGGCATCCGCCTCCTGCAGATCGGGAATGCCGAGCCGGGGAATGCCGGGGATGAAACCCGCCGAACCCAAAGCGCGCTCCGGCTTGGGGATGCCTAGCCGGGGACGACCCATCGGCCCGTGGACGATGGTGAGTTTCTCCTCGGTGGTCATCTGCGCTTCGAGCAGGCTCGCGCGACTGTCGGGGTCTAGTGCGCGGTTCATCCAGGGCCTGGCGCCTGTAGCGGCATGCACGGGCGCGGCAGAGGTCAGAAGGCTCGCCACGATCAGTCCGGTGAAACCCCGCATTGCTCTCTCCCTATATCCGTCTGGTGTCTGATCCGGCCGGTCGCGAATGGCGACACCGACCTTAGTGCGGTGTCACTGTTGCGCTTCGGCCAGCCTTCACCCTCTTTTGCCGTGGACCGTTGCATGGGGTGGTAGCGGTCTGCAATATTACAGCGACATGACAGGTGCCGTTAAGAAGCGCCGGTCTAGGCGGGGCGGCTTTTTCGAAATTGATGATTCCAGAGTGACCATTTCCACCCCTGACAACAGTTCGATCGAACTCCCCGGCCGATGGCTGCTCACGGCCGTCGGCGCGAGCCTGATCGTCGTGCTGCTGCTGATGACGCACGCCCAGCTCGAACTTGATCCCTCCAATCTGGTCGATCGGCTATTTGGTTTGGTAGCGATCGCAGGCATCGTCGCGCGGATCGCGCTCAGCCGCCCGCGAACGCGCGGCCAGCACATTGCGCGCGACGCGATCGACCATGTCGGCTTGTTCTCGCTGATATGCCTGGTCGGCGCGCTCGCTTCCTATCCGCTAGCGGCCAATACGCAGGGCTTTGAGGATTTTGCGCTCGAACGGACCGACCGCCTGCTGCGTTTCAACTGGATCAGCTGGTATGATTTCGTCGCGGCGCATCCGTGGCTGCAGCTTGCCGGGAGCATCGCCTACCAGAGCATCTTCGTCACGCCGGCGATCTTGCTCGGCTATTATGCTTATACCGGCCGCCGTGCAGAGGCGCGCTTGTTCATCGCCTCCTTCTGGCTGGCGGCTGTGGCGACCCTGATCCTGTTCCCGCTCACGCCCGCCGAGGGGCCGCTGGCGTATCTCTGGCACGGCCGCATTCCCTACATGCCGCAGAGCGCGCTCTATCAGTCGCAGGTGATCCCGTTGCTGCGCCATCATGAGGTGCACAGCGTGGCGGTGACTTCGATCCACGGGCTGGTCTGCGCACCGAGCTTCCACACCGTGAGCGCGGTCCTCTACATCATCGCCGCCTGGCAGATCCCGAAGCTGCGTTGGCCTTTGCTCGCGCTCAATGTGGCGATGCTGCTAGCCACGCCGGTCGAGGGGACGCATTATCTGACCGATATGATCGTGGGTGCGCTGGTGGCGATCGCGGCGAGCATCGCGGTGCGCCGGGGATTGCTGAGCCTGTTGGAGGAATTGCGGCAGCCGGTGCCGTTCGATCCGTTGCGCGTGGCATTGCGCCGCGCGCCGAGCGGCCAGTTGCTGCATTTGCTCGCGATGGAGACAAGCGGCGGCCCGCGCGCCAATGCGATCCTGCAGGAAATCGATCGGCGCGGGCTCGACGCCTGAAGTGCGAGGGCGGCGCTGGATTGCTAGCGGTGTAGCGGCCCGGCGATCCAGGCCGGACTAATTTACTCGGCCAGGGCCCCGAACATGTCATGATCGTCGGCGTCCTCGATCCGGACGCGGACAATATCGCCCGGCTGAAGCCCGCGCGTGTCGCGCAGATGGACCTCGCCGTCGATCTCGGGCGCGTCGGCCTTCGAACGGCCGGTGGCCCCGCCTTCCTCGTCGGCAATGTCGATGATCACGTCGAGCGTGCGGCAGATCTTGGCCTGGAGCTTGGCGGCAGAGATGGCCGCGCATTTCTCCATCAGGCGGGCGTAACGCTCTTCCTTCACCTCATCGGGCACAGCGCCGGGCAGATCGTTGGCGGCAGCACCGGCCACGGGTTCGAACCGGAAGGCGCCGACGCGGTCGAGCTGGGCCTCGTCGAGCCAGTCCATGAGATAATCGAAATCGGCCTCGGTCTCACCGGGAAAGCCGACGACGAAGGTCGAACGGATCGCGATATCGGGGCAGATTTCGCGCCAGCCGCGGATGCGATCGAGCACCTTGGCGTCGTTGGCCGGGCGCTTCATCGCGCGCAGTACGGGCGGCGAGGCATGCTGGAATGGGATATCGAGATAGGGGAGGACCAACCCCTCCGCCATCAGCGGGATTACCTTGTCCACGTGCGGATAAGGATAGACGTAATGGAGCCGCACCCAGGCGCCCAATTGGCCGAGATGGCGGGCCAGATCGGTCATGTCCGCGCGGATCTCTCCGCCGTCTTTCAGCGGATAGACACCGTGGCGCAGGTCGAGGCCATAAGCGCTCGTATCCTGACTGATCACCAGCAATTCGCGGGTGCCGGCCGCCACCAGCTTCTCCGCCTCGCGCAGGATCGCGTCAGGACGGCGGCTGACCAGGTCGCCTCGCAGCGCCGGAATAATGCAGAAGGAGCAGCGGTGGTTGCAGCCCTCCGAAATCTTCAAATAGCTGTAATGGCGCGGGGTGAGCTTGAGGTCGCGCTCGGGGACCAGGTCCAGATAGGCCGATGGCGGCACGGGGGCTGCATCATGGACCGCGCCGACCACCTGCTCATATTGGTGAGCGCCGGTGACGGCGAGGACCTGGGGGAAGCGCTCGCGGATGACCTCGGCTTCCTTGCCCATGCAGCCGGTCACGATGACGCGGCCATTCTCGGCGATCGCTTCGCCGATCGCTTCAAGGCTCTCTTCCTTGGCCGAATCGAGGAAGCCACAGGTGTTGACCAGAACGATATCGGCGCCGGCATAATCGGGCGACATCTGATAGCCATCGGCGCGGAGCTTGGTGAGAATGCGCTCGCTGTCGACCAGATTCTTGGGACAGCCGAGCGAAACCATGCCGACCTTGGGCGGGGAGGGGAGAATAGTTGCCATGGGAAAGCGGGCCACATAGCGTGGGAAACGCGAAATTACGAGGGGAGGCGGAAATTATGCGGCATGTCTGGTCAATCGTGGCGTCGCTGCTGCTTGCCGTCGCCGCCGAGGCGCAGATTCCCGCACCTCCTTCGGTCATGCCGGAGCATGGGGACACGAGTCCCGCCGATTATGCAAAGCCGGAAAATTGGATATGCCGGCCCGGCGTGGACGATGGGACATGCTCGGCCAATCTGGATGCTCTCCGGATCGAGGTAGGCGGAGCGCGGAGCGCGGCGCCACATGTCGTCCCGAAAGCTCCCCCGATCGATTGCTTCTACGTCTATCCCACCGCTTCGCTCGACGCGACCTTGTTCAGCGATCTCGTTCCCGACGAGGCGGAAAAGCGGGTGGTCCACGGTCAGGCTGCGCGTCTTACCGCTCGCTGCCGGCTTTTCGTGCCGGTCTATCATCAATTCACCCTTCCCGCGCTGCGCTGGTCGATGGTGCATCCCGAGATGAAGGTGGATTTCGACATCCCCTATCGCGATGTGCGCGACGCCTGGCTGCATTATCTGGAATATGACAATCACGGTCGCGGGGTGGTGCTGGTCGGGCACAGCCAGGGCGCCGAGATATTGCGGCGGCTTATAGCGGAAGAAGTCGACGGGAAGCCCGCGCAGAAACTGCTGGTGGCGGCTTATCTCGCCGGCAATTTCAATCTCGATTCCGCGACTTTCCGCAACATCAAGCCATGCGGACGGCCGGACCAGACCGGCTGTCTGGTCGCTTGGCAATCCTATCTCGACACGCAGGAAGGGCCGCGCTTCTTCGGCAATGCGAAACCGGGCAACACGCCCATCTGCGTCAATCCCGCCGCCGTTTCGGGAGGACGGGTCGCGCTGGAAAGCTATTTCTCCAAGCCAGGGTTCGCCCCGCCGAGCGATCCGCCTTATGTCGAACTCCACGGTCAGTTGACCGCGGAATGTGTGGCCGACGCTCAGGGCGCCGTGCTGCGGGTTCGAATCGAGCCAGGCCCCGCCGCTGCGCTGCTGAAGAGCGTGATAGACCAATATTCACAACGGCCGGGCTGGGGCGCGCATGGCCTCGACATCAGCCTGGTTCAGGGGAACATGATCGACCTGATCAGTGACCAGACCACGGCATGGCTCGCCCGGAAATAGGACCGTTTTCAACCGACGCTGTCCTTGTTTCCGGTCTTCCTGAACGGCCTCCAGGCGGTGCGGCCAGGACGGGCAAGCAGCCGGCTTGGAATTGCCGGCGATGATGCGGTCTCAACGATCCTTCAAGGGCGGGACGGCACGGATCCGATGCTGGCCGCGGGATTCCGGATTGCGGCAAGCCTGGCCGCAAGTGCCTGCGCGACATAGGGTTTCGGAAGCAAAACCTTGTCCGGATAAAGCTCCGTCAGAACTGCCGGGCCAAAGCCGCTCGAAAAGATGAACGGCACGTGGCGCTCGACCAGCATGTCCGCCACGGGGAAGACCATTTCGCCGCCGATATGGACGTCGAGAATAGCTGCTTCGAATTCCAAGGGGCCAGAGACCTGCGCAAGCGCAGCGGCGACGGTCTGTGCCGAGCCCGTCATGACGCAGCCCAGATCCGCCAGCATGTCTTCGAGCAGCATGGCGAGCAGCATTTCATCTTCGACCACAAACACGCGCATGCCCTGGATTGCCGCGCTCTGGCTTGCCCCTATGTCCACCGTCAGTCCCGCCGCCCCTCTGCCGATATCCGGTGGAATATCACGTATCACGCCCCGATAGGCAGCGGCACTCCTTCGGAGTATAATTCGATCCGCACTGGACTTGTTTGGAACATGAGCCGCCGAACCTGATCTGCTATCGGAGGCGATAGGCGGGGTTTTCAAAGATTGGGATTTCCCGATGGCAATCTCGGCTTGAAAGCCTTGCCGGATAAGCCGTCTCGCGTCGAAAATTGACGAGAGCTTGCAAACCGGTTGTGAGTTAAGGAGCGAGAACCTTGTCCAAGCCGCGATCCGCCCTGCAATTCCGTATGACCGAATTCGCGCCAAGCGACATCGAACGCCGATTGGAATTCGTGAATCTCGGCCCGGACGATCGGGCGCGCATCGCCGAAATCAAGGCCGACGTGCTCGATCACCTGGACGAGCATGTCGAAGCCTTTTTCGGTCACTTGGCGAAATTCGAGGAAGCGCGCGGACTAACCGGCCGCCCCGAGCTGATCGGGGAAGCGAAGCAGCTCAAGCGCGAGCATCTCATTGCCATGGTCGCGGGCGAATATGGCCGGGAATATATCGACCAGCGCTTCCGCCTTGGCCAGCTTTACAGCCGCGCCGCGCTGGAGGTCAGTATCTTCATGGGCGCATTTCATAGCCTCATGACGTCGATCGGGCGGCGGATCATGAGCCGCTATCCCAAGGATAGCCTGGCCGGTTTCGAACATTTCACTTCGCTCAAGAAAGTCGCCTTTTTCGATATCGCGATCATCGTGGATGCGATGATGGCCGATCGCGAGCAGACGATCCGCCAACAGCAGGATGCGATCCGCGAACTCTCCACGCCGACCTTGCAGATCCGCGACCGGCTGTTGATCCTCCCGATCATCGGTCTGCTCGACACGCAGCGCGCCAAACAGCTTACCGATAGCCTCCTGCACGCGGTTCGCGCGCATCGGGCGCGGGTCGTGGTGATGGATATCACCGGCGTCGCCACCGTCGATTCCAAGGTCGCCAACCACCTCATCCAGACGGTGGAGGCCGCGGCGCTGATGGGCGCATCGGTGATCGTGACCGGCGTTTCGGCCGAAGTCGCACAGTCGCTGGTGACACTCGGCATCGATCTTGGCCGGATAACGACGCTGGGCGACCTGCAAGGCGGGCTGGAAGAGGCGGAGCGCATCCTCGGCTATGTCGTGACGCAGGCGGCAGAGGTGGCCTAGCCCGTGCCCGTTCCCATCCTCAAGCAGGGCGAGGTCCTGATCGCTTCGATCCAGGCGGCGCTGACCGATCATGATCTGCTGCAGCTCAAGGACGAGTTGGCGGACAAGATCGGCCGGTTCCGATCGCGCGGCGTAATCATCGACGTCACCGCGCTCGACGTCATGGATTCCTTCGCGACACGGACTTTGCGCGGTATCGCCGCGACGGCCCGGTTGCGCGGAGCACAGGCGGTGGTCGTGGGCATCCAGCCGGATGTCGCGATCGCGATCGTCCAGCTTGGCCTGACGCTTCAGGGCGTGGCCACGGCGCTCGACCTGGAGGAGGGTTTTGAGATGCTGCGGCGATCGATGGTGAAGGAAGGGCCGCAGTGACGGAGCAGATGCGCGTCGCCGTCAGCCGCGACGCCGATATCGTCACCGCACGGCAGCTGGGTCGGGATTTGGCGACCAGGGCCGGCTTTTCGGGCAGCGACCTGACCCTCATCGCGACCGCCATTTCGGAGGTGGCGCGAAACATCATCTCCTATGCTGACAATGGCGAGATATTGCTCGGTCTCGCCGCGAAGGACGGGCGTCAGGGTGTCCTCGTCGTCGCGCAGGACGACGGGCCGGGGATACCCGATATCGACCAGGCCATGCTCGACGGGTTTTCTACCGGAAAGAGCCTTGGGCTCGGCCTGCCCGGTGCGCGTCGATTGATGGACGAGTTTGAAATCGAATCGGAGGTGGGCAAGGGAACGACCATCACGATGCGAAAATGGTGTCGATGAGCACGGCAGGCAGCCCGGACTTCCTGGGCGGCGTCGCCGAACTGGGGATCGCCGGCCGGCCGATTCCGGGCGAACTCGACTCGGGGGACATGCACGTCGCGGCATCGTATGAGGGCGGTTTGCTCTGCGCGGTGATCGACGGTTTGGGGCATGGCGCCGAAGCGGCAATGGCAGCGCGGCTTGCGGCGAGCCTGTTATCCGACTCTCCCGGCCAACCGGTTCGCCAGCTGGTACAGCAATGCCATGCGGCGCTACGCAGTACCCGCGGCGCGGTGATGACGCTCGCCGCGATCGATGCCGCGAACGATCGGTTGACCTGGACCGGGATCGGCAATGTCGAAGCCGTGCTGTGGCGGGCAGATCCGGGGGCGGTGCCTGCCCGCGAGGCCATTGTATCGCGGGCGGGGGTGGTCGGCTATCAACTGCCGGCTTTGCGGGAGGTTACGCTCACCATTGCCAATGGCGACGTGCTGGCGATGGCCACCGATGGCATCGATCACGATTTCGTTCTGGAATCGCCATTGCACATGTCGGCGCAGGACTATGCGAACAGCGTGCTCGACCGTTATGGCGAGGAGAGCGACGATGCGCTCGTCCTGGTCGCCCGCTTCCAGGGGCGCTCGCCATGAGCGAGGCTTCGAGCGATCTTCAACCCTTCTATGTCGCGGCCCTGGCTGAATATGTGGCGGGCACGGACGAAAGCTCGCTGCATAAGGCGTACGAGCTGGGAAGGGCAGCGCTCGAAGCGGGGCTCGGCGTCGTAGACCTGGTATTGTTGCACCACACTGCCATGTCCGACCTCCAGCGGACCGAAAAGCGTGACGGCAGTCGGGAATCGATGGCGCTGGCGGCTGCTTTCCTCGCCGAAGCCCTTTCACCTTTTGAAATGATGCTGCGCGGTTATCGCGAGACAAATAGCCAATTGCGGGCGGCAAATGCCCATCTGATGACGGCCAATGCGGCGGTTGCGGCCGCAAACGCGGCCTTGAAGGCCGAAGTCGCCGAACGCGAGCGCGCGGAGGCGGCGCTGGTCCATGCCCAGAAGTTGCAGGCGGTCGGCTTGCTGGCGGGCGGTGTCGCGCATCATTTCAACAATCTTCTGACGGTGGTGCTCGGCAATCTTCAACTGGCGCGCCGCCGCTTGAACGACAATGCGGTTGTGGAGCGGCTTCTCGCAGCAGCCACCAGCGGCGCGGAGCGCGGGGCCGAGGTGGTCAAGCAGCTTCTAACCTTCTCGCGCCAGCAAGTGCTTGAAGCGCGGGTTGTGGATGTGGCCGCCTGGATGGCGGGAGCAAGCCCGTTGATCAGCAGCGCACTCCGCGGCGATATCAAGGTCGAGGTGGATGTCGCACCAGGAGTCTCGCGAATCCGGATCGACCCGGCACAGCTTGAACTTGCGCTGCTGAACCTGGCGGTGAATGCGCGCGACGCGATGCCGACGGGCGGCGTGCTTCGCCTGTCCGCTGCCAATCGGAACGTGCATGACGACCGGCTGGGTTTGCACGGCGCCTATGTCGCGATTTCCGTGGCCGACACCGGGGAGGGCGTCGATCCGGAACTGGTCTCGCGCGTGTTCGAGCCGTTTTTCACCACCAAGGAATTGGGTCCCGGCGCGGGCCTTGGTCTCAGCCAGGTTCACGGCTTCGTTCATCAGTCTGGCGGAGCCATCGATCTGGAAAGCGTGGTGGGGCAGGGCACGACCTTCCACATCTATCTGCCCGCGGTAGCGGAGGCTCTCACCCAGGCCGGCGATACACCGCCGGCCCCGCAGCTGCCAAAGGACGCGTCCGGACGGGTTCTGGTGGTGGACGACGACGTCGAGGTCGCCGATCTCACCGGCCAGTTGCTGGAAGGCTACGGATATGTGGTGAAGCTGGTGCATCGTGCGAAAGCCGCGCTCGAACTGCTCGATCGTGGCGAGCCGGTCGATCTCGTTTTCTCGGACATCATCATGCCAGGCATGAACGGCATTCAGCTCGCGCAGGAGGTGCGGCGTCGCTTTCCCCGGCTGCCGATCCTGTTGGCGACCGGCTATAGCGAAGCCATGCCGGACGCGGCGGCGATGGGCCTGACGGTGGTGACGAAACCCTATGACGATGCCATGCTGTGCGCGCGGCTCGGGGAGTTGATGCGCAACGGTGCAGGCGACTGATTGCCTATAGCATCGCAAACCGCCCGTCCATTTTGCCCGCCGGCCCGGCCCCGCGTTACCCGCATGGACCGTTACCCGCATGGACATGGTAGGCGACAGTCCTTGGCTACTGTTCCCGATTGGCTTCGGCGTCGTCACCCGGTCCGGGCGCATCCCTGCCGCGTTTGGGCAGCAGACTCAACGGGTTGACTGGTTTCTTGCCCTGCAGGACTTCGAAGAAGGTCTGGGGCTCGTCGCCCGCGCTGGAGCCGGTCGATCCGACGCGCGCGATCGTCTGGCCTATCTTCACCGCCTGGCCGCGCTTCACCGCGATCCGTTCGGCATTGCCGTAGATCGTGATCCAGCCGCTACCGTGCTTGATCAGTACGACATTGCCGAAGGAGGGATGTTCGCCGACCCACATTACCACACCGTCCGCGGCGGCGGTGATCGCGGTCCCGTGCGGGGCTGCAATGGTGATGCCGTCATTGCGGCCGCCATTGTCCATCGGGCCATAGGTGCGGATGACCCTGCCCTCGACCGGCCAGTCGAACCGGCCCGCGAACGCGATGGTGGGTTCGGCGACAGGCGTGGTCGGCGCCAGCCGGCGCGCGGGTGAAGGGGTAGGCGCGGCCGCCTTGGCCGTCGGCGCGAGCGCGGGCTCGCTACCGGTGGCGAGATCGGTCAGGTCGATCTTGAAAGCGGCGGCCCGCTGTTCGAGCGTCATCTTCGCCACATCCTGCGCAGGCGGCAACAGCAGGCGCTGGCCTTCGCGCAAGGTGAAGGGCTCCTGGAGGTGGTTGAGTTCGATGATCTTCGACCATTGGACCTGGTAGGCGCGCGCGATCGCGATGCCGCTCTGACCCTTCAGCACGGTGTGATAGCGACCGCCCGCGATCTTGAGCTTCTGGCCGGGGCGCAATTTGTAGGGCGCGGAAAGATCATTGTCGTGCGCGATCACGTCGGCACCTTCGCCGGTCTTGCGCACCACCGCCGACAGGGTGTCGCCCGGCTGGACGACATAAGTCGTTTTCGCGACCTCCACCGCGGTTGGGGCGACGGTCTTCACTTCCCAGACCGGCTTGGCGCCGCCCGCGGCCTTGGTGTCGGTGATCGGCTCGTCGGGCTTGTCCGAATCCGTGTCGCTCGCGGCGGCCTTCTTGGGTGCCGCCTTCTTGGCGTCTGCTTTCCTTGCGGCCGGCTTCTTCGCCGCAGGCTTCTCGCTTTCCGACGCTTTGGCGTCGTCGTCATCGCCCGACGTCGCAGCAGTCTTGGTCGCGCTTTTGTGGGTGTGCTGTGACGCCTTTTCCGTGGCCGGCGCAGCCGCGATCAGGCTCAAGGCCAACAGGGCCGCCAGGCGCCTCATGCCGGGCGGAGCACGTCCAGCCCGCCCATATAGGGCTTGAGCACCTCCGGTACGATCACCGATCCATCCGCCTGCTGGTAATTTTCGATCACCGCCACGAGCGCGCGGCCGACCGCAAGGCCCGAGCCATTGAGCGTATGGACGAAAGACGTACCCTTACCTTCGACCGGGCGATAGCGCGCATCCATGCGCCGCGCCTGGAAGTCACCGCAATTGGAGCAGCTCGAAATCTCGCGATAGGTGGCTTGGGCGGGCAGCCACACTTCAAGGTCGAAGGTCTTGCGTGCGGTGAAGCCCATGTCGCCCGCGCACAGCAGCATCCGGCGATAGGGCAGTTCCAGCGCCTCGAGGATACCTTCGGCGGCGCGGGTCATGCGCTCATGTTCCTCGTCCGAGCATTCGGGCGCGGCGATCGCGACCAATTCGACCTTCTCGAACTGATGCTGGCGGATCAGGCCGCGCGTGTCGCGCCCTGCGGCGCCCGCTTCGGAACGGAAGCATTGGGTGAGCGCGGTCAGACGCTTGGGCAGGTCGCCTTCGGCCAATATCTGCTCGCGCACGAGATTGGTCAGGCTGACCTCGGCGGTCGGAATCAGCCAGCGGCCATCAGTGGTGCGGAACAAATCCTCGGCGAATTTAGGAAGCTGGCCCGTGCCGAACATCGCCTCGTCACGCACCAGCAAAGGCGGAGCGGTTTCCTCATAACCGTTGGCCATGCTTTGCGTATCGAGCATGTACTGGCCAAGCGCGCGGTGGAGGCGGGCCGCCTGGCCACGCAAGGCGGTAAAACGCGCGCCCGAAAGAAGCGCCCCGCCTTCGAAGTCGAGACCCAGCGCGGGGCCGATATCCGCATGGTCCCTGGGCGCGAAATCGAACGCGCGCGGATTGCCCCAACGTTTCAGCTCGACATTGCCGCTTTCATCATCGCCCTGGGGCACATCGTCGGCGGGCAAATTGGGGAGCGCGGCCAGCGCCGCATCGAGCGCGCGGCCGGCTTCGGCGGCTTCGGCCTCCAGGTCGGTCATGCGGTCCTTGATGCCGGCAACCTCGGCCATCAACGCCTGGGCCTTATCCTCGTCGCGTGCGGCCTTGGCCTTGCCGATTTCCTTCGAAGCCTCGTTGCGGCGCGTCTGCAGCGCCTGCGCCTCGGTCACCTTGGTGCGGTGGGCCGCATCCAGCTGGAGCAGGCCCGCCGATTGCGGCCCCAGCCCGCGCTTCTGCAGGCCAGTGTCGAAGGCGGCGGGGTTTTCGCGGATCGCGCGGATATCGTGCATGCCGGGCTAATGGCGGGGCCGTCGCGCCCGCGCAACCCTGCAACCCGCTCGCGCGTATGCGCGTTGCTTGGAGAAGTACCCCAGCAGGAGGCAGCCCGATGCGCATTCCCCACGACAGCTATGTCCTCGTCGCCGACGGCGCGAAGATGCTGTTCTTCCGCAACGCGGGCGATGCCGACAATCCCAGCCTGACCGTGATCGCGGCCGAGCAGCAGGCCGACGATTATGACCGCGACATCAAGACCGACATGGCCGGCCAGAAGCCGGGCAGCCCCGGTTCGGGCGGCGGATCGACCGCGGGGGAGGCCGATTTCCACCGCCAGGCGGAGGATCGTTTCGCGGCGGAGGCGGCCGATCGGATCAATCGGGCGGCACTGGCCAACGAATTCGAGAAGCTGATTATCGTCGCCCCGCCCAAGACACTCGGCGAGCTGCGCAAGCATTATCACAAACAGGTCGAGGGAAAGATCGCGGCTGAGATCGCCAAGGACCTGACCGGCCATCCGGTCAATCGGATCGAGGCGGTGCTCCAGAACTATGAAGACTCGAACGGCTGAGCCCAGGGAGATAACGGTCCGTCCCGCAAGTCACGGGAAAAGGCTGGCAAAGACCTATGTTGATAGTCCGTAACGGTATCGTCTTTTGAGGAGAGTGAAATGAAATACCTGGTTCTCGCCCTGGCCGGTTCGACCGCCCTGGCCGCCCCTGCCTTCGCGCAGGCCACCCAACCCGCTCCCGCCGCTGCGGCCGCCACCGGAGCCGCGAGCGTCACGGTCGGCGCCAGCGTGGTCGATACGACCGGCGCGCCCGTCGGCACGATCGAATCGGTCACCGGCGGCAATGCCGTGCTATCGACCGGCACGGTGAAGGCCGCGATTCCGGTTTCATCCTTCGCGAAGGGCGCCAACGGTCTCGTGGTCGGCATCACCAAGGCCGACCTGGAAGCCAAGGTCCAGGCGGCGACGAAGCCAACGGAGATCGCGGCCGGCATGGCGGTGAGCGGTCCGGGTGGCGCCGCGGTGGGCAAGGTCGACGCGGTCAATGGCGATCTGGTCACGGTCGCGACCGCCAACAGCAAGGCGCAGCTTCCCAAGACCGCGTTCGCGCAGGGACCCAATGGCCTCGTAATCGGCCTTACTGCCGATCAGATCGATGCCGCAGCCAAGGCCGCGGCGCCCAAAACGGGCGGCGCGGGCAAGTAATCCACAACTTTTAGTGCGATTGGAGGCGCGTAGCGAAATCGTTACGCGTCTCCAGCTTGTTACGCCCACCTCGCGCGCGTATAGGCCCGCGCAGGGCAGACACGGGGCGGGGGCCACGGCCAACGCCTCGCAGGGGTGGCGAGTGAAACCTGATGGCTACTGCGGCGAAACGAATCGAAAATAACGACAACGAAGAATTTGATCGGGACTATCGGCCTTCGGCGAACGAGGAGTTCATGAATCCCCGTCAGCAGGCGTATTTCCGGCGAAAGTTGCAGGACTGGAAGGAATCGATCCTCCGCGAATCGCGGGAGACGCTGAATCAGCTGCAGATCGACTCCCTGCGCGAACCCGACGTCACGGATCGCGCCTCCTCCGAAACCGATTGGGGCATCGAGCTCCGTACCCGTGACCGCCAGCGCAAGCTCATCTCCAAGATCGACGCCGCAATCCGTCGTATCGACGAGGGCGAATATGGCTATTGCGAAGTAACCGGGGAACCGATCTCGCTCGCGCGGCTGGAAGCGCGTCCGGTCGCGACGATGACGGTCGAGGCGCAGGAGCGCCACGAGCGCAACGAGAAGGTTAGCCGCGAGGAATGAGAGTCACGCGGCCTCTGGTTTCGGCAAGCCGTTAACGGCTTGCCAACCAATTATGTGCATGAACTGTCATCCGGTGATTTGAGGATGGCAGTGGAACAGAGCTTCGTTCCTGGCGAAACGGCGGGTGCCGAGGATGCGCGCTTCGAATCCATGCGCGCGGAGCCGAGGGATTCGATGTTCCTTATGGCTGTCGTACGCCGCCCCGGCGGGACCGAGGTTCAGGTCAAGGTCCGCAACCTTTCTTCCGGCGGCATGATGGCGGAAAGCCCGGTCAATTTCTCGCGCGGCGACGCGATCGAGGCCGACCTGCGCGGTATCGGGCTGGTGACGGGCAAGATTGCCTGGACCGCGGGTGGACGCATTGGCGTCCAGTTCGATGCTCCTGTCGATCCGCGGCTCGCACGCAAGCCCGTCAGCGGCAATCCGCAACCGCAGCTCGTGAAGCCTTCGCGCACGATGTGGCGTCCGAGCATCCGTTAATTGCGACATGTCGGGCGGTTGCCCGGCCTGTTCCCAATCCCCTAAGTCGTCAGACCAGCGAAAGCTGGCATCCACATCCCTTCGGCGCACCAAGTGGAACAGTGGGATATGGCCTCCCCCTGCTTTTCGTTGGGTGATAGGTTGAACTGGACGATCAGCCTGGCATCGTCCGCACGGTAGCGCAAACCCTGCAACGATTGACGCTCCCAAGCTCGCGGCGATATAGCCGCGCTTCAGGCGGCCCAAGACCTTGATCGGTCCAGGATTCCCTGGGCCGTGAATCAAGGTCTCATCAAGAAATCGAGCCTGATTCACGCTATCAGCGGAAGCGCGCAGCGCTTCTTCTGATAACGATCAGGCTCGGTGCCGCTTTTCTTTTTCCGGAGCGATTCCGAGCACGTTTTCGCGGTTTCAAAGGAGCCTGTTTCGATGACCATCACGCCTCTCATGCCCGTCTATCCACGGTGTGGTGTGCGGCCGGTGCGAGGCGAGGGCGCCTATCTGATCGGCGAGCGTGGCGAGCGCTATCTGGATTTCGCAGCCGGCATCGCGGTCAACATTCTCGGGCATAGCCACCCTGGTCTGATCAAGGCGATCGCCGATCAGGCGGCTACGCTGATGCATGTGTCGAACCTCTATGGCAGCCCGCAAGGCGAGCATTTCGCGCAGCGGCTGGTCGACAAGACCTTCGCCGATACGGTCTTCTTCACCAATTCGGGCACCGAGGCGGTCGAGTGCGCGATCAAGACCGCGCGCCGCTATCATTATGCCAAGGGCAATCCGGAGAAGAACCGGATCATCAGCTTCTCGAACGCCTTCCATGGGCGGACGATGGGTGCGATCTCGGCCACTAACCAGCCCAAGATGCGCGACGGTTTCGAACCCTTGCTACCCGGCTTCACCGTCGTACCGTTCAACGATCTCGCTGCGGCCGAAGCTGCGGTCGGGCCGGATGCGGCCGGCTTCCTGGTCGAGCCGATCCAGGGTGAGGGCGGCATCATGCCCGCGACCCAGGAATTCATGAAGGGCCTGCGCGACCTGGCCGACAAGAACGGCATGCTGCTGATCCTCGATGAGATCCAGTGCGGCTATGCCCGCACCGGCACCTTCTTCGCCTACGAGCAATATGGGATCGAACCCGACATCATGTCGGTCGCCAAGGGTATCGGCGGCGGGTTCCCGCTTGGCGCCTGTCTCGCGACCGAGGAGGCAGCGAGCGGGATGGTGATCGGCACGCATGGGTCCACCTATGGCGGCAACCCGCTGGCAATGGCGGCGGGCGAGGCGGTGCTCGACGTGGTCGGCGAGCAGGCCTTCCTCGACAACGTCAAGCGGATGGGCGAGCGGCTGCGGCAGGCGCTGGAGCAGCTCATCCCCAATCACGACCATTTGTTCGATGTGGTGCGCGGCACCGGCCTGATGCTCGGCATCCGCCTCAAGACCGAGAGCCGCGGCTTCGTGGCGCATCTGCGCGACAATCATGGGCTGCTGACGGCCGCGGGCGGTGACAACATTGTCCGCATGCTGCCGCCGCTCAACATCGACGAAAGCCATATTACCGAGTGCATCGAGAAGCTCTCGGCCGGTGCGCGCAGCTATAAGGTGCCGGAACCGGCCTGATCGAAAACAAGCCCGCCTTGGGGGTGGGTGGCTTGGGGACTGAACAATGACTCGTCACTTTCTCGACCTGGCCGATGCCGGGCCCGACGCGCTCAGGAAGATGCTGGCGGACGCGCACAGCCGCAAGCTGACGCGCAAGGGTTGGCCCAAGGGCAAGCCGGACGTCGACAAACCGCTCGACGGCCATGTGCTGGCGATGATTTTCGAGAAGAATTCGACGCGCACGCGCGTCTCGTTCGACATGGCGATGCGCCAGCTCGGTGGCACCACGATCGTGCTGGAAGGCGGCACCTCGCAGCTCGGCCGCGGTGAGACGATCGCGGACACCGCGCGCGTGCTGTCGCGCTATGTCGATGCGATCATGATCCGGACCGACGATCACGCCAAGGCGGTCGAGCTCGCCCAATATGCGACGGTGCCGGTGATCAACGGGCTGACCGACCTCAGCCATCCCTGCCAGATCATGGCGGACATGCTGACCGTGATCGAATGCAAGGGCGCAGTCGAGAATATGCGCTGGGCCTGGCTCGGCGACGGCAACAATGTGCTGCATTCGATCATCGAGGCGGGCAGCCTGCTCGGCTTCGACGTCACCGCCGGCTGCCCGGAAGGCTATGATCCTGACCCAGAAATCGTCGAGGCTGCCGAGGCGCGTGGCGGGAATCATCCGTTCGTGCTGACGCGCGATCCCGTGCTGGCGATAGAAGGCGCCGACATCGTCGTCACCGACACCTGGATCTCGATGGGGCAGGCGCACGCCGAGCAGAAATTGCAGGCACTGGCACCCTATCAGGTGAGCGAACGACTGATGGCTGGGGCCGCGCATGACGCCATGTTCCTCCACTGCCTGCCTGCGCATCGCGGGGAGGAAGTGGTCGATGCGGTGATCGATGGTCCGCAATCGGCGATCTGGGACGAGGCTGAGAACCGGCTGCACGCACAGAAATCGGTTCTGCTCTGGTGCCTGGGCAAGCTCTGACCGTCGAAAAACGGCAAAGCGCTTCCTACATGGACCCCATGGCTTCCGAAAATCTCGACATTCCAAACCTGGATGGGGTGCTCGCCTTCACCATCCCCGATCGTCATGCCCGCGGCCGCCTGGTGCGGCTGGGCGCGTCTCTCAATGCGATCCTGGCTGCGCACGGCTATCCCAAACCGGTTGAAAATGTGCTTGCCGAGGCGATCGTGCTGGCGGCCCTGCTCGGTTCGACGCTCAAGGATGCGGACGGACAGCTCACGCTTCAGGCGCAGACCGAAAATGGCGTGATCGACTTGCTTGTCGCCGATTATCGCGGCGGCGAGCTGCGCGGCTATGCGCGCCACGATGCGGACCGGTTGGCCGAGATTCCGACCGACCCTTCGTTGTTTGCGCTGTTCGGCAAGGGCTATCTAGCGATCACGTTTGACCTCGCCAGCACGGGCGAGCGTTATCAGGGCATCGTGCCGCTGGAAGGCACGAGCCTGGCCGAAGCGGCGGAATCCTATTTCGCCCAATCCGAGCAGATTCCCAGCCTGGTGCGGATCGGCATCGGGCGCGACGCCGGCGGCAAGGTGGTCGGCGGTGGGCTGATGCTCCAGCATCTGCCCGAGGGCGAGGAAGGCCGCGAACGCTTGCACACACGGCTCGACCATCCCGAATGGGGGCATGTCGCCGCCTTGGGCGGCAGCGTGCGTGCCGACGAGCTGGCGGATGCGGATCTGCCGCTCGGGACTTTGCTATGGCGCCTGTTCAATGAGGATGAGGTGCGCGTGAGCGAGGGGAAGAGCCCGAGCAAGGGCTGCCGCTGCGATCCCGAGCATGTGAAGAAGGTGATCGCCCGCTTTCCCGAGGACGAGCGTGCGGCAATGGTCGGCCCGAGCGGGCAGATCGAAGTCAATTGCGAATTCTGCGCCAGGACCTTCGGAATCGATCCCGTCGCGGCCTAGACTCTCTCTCGGGCGGCTGAGTGCGGGGAAACAGCGGTCCGACGACGCCGCAAACGCGGCCAGACGGCGTTAACTGCATATTTAGTTTGCCTATGTTAGATATATGGCCGTGCCATTTTTTGGCACTGTCCTCCCTAGACGGCCATCAGGCCATATCTGGGCCGCCTTCGGGCGGCCCTTTCTTTTGCCCGGCCTTTCTTTGCACAGCGGCATCGCTTCCTATATCCGGCTCGGCATGCAGAAGAACGAAGGACAAAAAGACGGCGCGGTCGTGCTCGTCTCGGGTGGGCTCGATTCGATGGTGGTTGCCGCACTTGCGGTCGAAGCGGGCCATCCTTTGGTCGCGCTGACGATCGACTATAACCAGCGCCACCGGATCGAACTGGAGGCGGCGGCGCGGATCGCGCGGCATCTCGGCGCGGTGCGCCATATCGTGCTGCCGCTCGACCTCACCAAATTCGGCGGCTCGTCGCTGACCGACAAGGATATGGCCGTGCCCAAGGAGGGCGTGCAGCCCGGGATACCCAGCACCTACGTGCCCGCACGCAACACGATTTTCCTGAGCCTGGCGCTGGGTCTCGCCGAGGCAACCGGCGCGCGCGGTATCCATATCGGGGTCAATGCGCTCGATTATTCGGGTTATCCCGATTGCAGGCCCGAATTCGTCGAGGCGTTCGAGAATTTGGCGAATCTCGCCACCAAGGCAGGGGTCGAGGGCGACCGCTTCAAAGTCCATACGCCGCTCTTGCACATGACCAAGGCCGACATCGCCGCCGAGGCCGCGCGGCTCGGCGTCGACGCGGGCATGAGCTGGTCCTGCTACGATCCCCAGCCGGGCGACCTCCATTGCGGGCGTTGCGACAGTTGCCGGCTGCGCTCCAAGGGCTTCAGCGAGGCTGGCCTGCCCGATCCCACGCGCTACGCTGTGCCGCCTGCATGAGTTACGCCGTCAAGGAAATGTTCCTGACGTTGCAGGGGGAGGGGCTGCAGGCAGGGATGCGCGCCGTGTTCCTGCGCTTCGCCGGCTGCAACCTCTGGTCGGGGCGCGAGGAGGATCGCGCGACTGCCGAATGCACCTTCTGCGATACCGATTTTGTCGGCGTGGACGGGGAAGGCGGCGGCCGCTTCGCCGATGCGAATGCGCTGGGAGACAAGGTCTCGGCATTCTGGGGAGAGCCGGAAGCGGGAGGCGCGAGGCTGGTCGTCATCACCGGCGGAGAGCCCATGCTCCAGCTCGACGCCGATCTGGTCGCGGCGCTCAAGGCGCGCGGTTTCCGCATCGCGATCGAGACCAACGGCACGCTTCCGGTGATCGAGGGCGTCGACTGGATCTGCGTCAGCCCCAAGGCGGGGACGAAGGTCGTCCAGCGCAAGGGCGACGAATTGAAGATGGTCTGGCCGCAATCGGGGTTGGATATCGACGCGATCGAAAGCTGGGATTTCGACCATTGGCTAGTCCAGCCGATGGACGGCGCCAATGCGAAGCAGTCGCATGAAGCCGCGATTGCCTTCGTGATGGACCGCCCCCGTTGGCGCCTGTCGCTCCAGACGCATAAATTGCTGGGCCTGCGCTGACAGGATCATTTGTCCTTGCAGCGTATCTCCTTGCCCTTCTTGTTATAGCAGCGCGGATCGGCGATCGGGTCGAACTGCACGTTCGTATAATGTTGGGCGAAGACCATGTCGCCGAGCGGGACCAGGCTGTTGCGGAATTCGCGCATGCGATTGGTTGCGATCTCGCCGAGGTGGCCGCTGCTCGCCTCCAGCGTCTGCTGGCCGATGGACGAAGCGGTCTCGCAGAAGATCAGTTGCGCCTGTAGGGTCGAGAAGCTGTTGTAGGTCTTGGTGGTGAAGGTATCGAGCGCGGTCGGGCCCGCCTTGCCCGCCATCCGCTTGAAATAAGCGCCGAGCGTGGCGTAGGCCGCCTGAAGCTCGGCCCCATGCTGCTTCAGCATGTTGTTGTAGTTGCGCACGGTGCCGAGCTGCGGTGCGAACTGGCATTGCAGCGCCGCGACGTTGAGACCCGCACGCATCGTCCAGAGCAGGCCCGCGGCGAGTTCCTTGGGCTGCGCGCCCGGCATCGGCAGCATTATCCCGGGCTCAAGGCCCGTCACCGGCGCGCCGGCGATCGAAGGCTGCTTCCAGTAGAGGTAAGCCCCAGCGGGGGTGGCGAGGCCCAGCAGTGCCGTTACGCTCAGGCTAAATCCCAAAATGCGGCTGTTTGCGCCGCGCATACGCATCCTCATGATCCATGCTTTAAGCATGTTCGGGAGAGGGGGGAAGCGCCGGTTGGCCCGTCAGGCCAACCGCCGGGCGCATTCCTCTGGCCAGGTGCTGATCTGGATTAAAGTGCAGATGTCATTGTGCGGGAAGCAAAGCGGCGAAGCCGCTAGGTAGCGCTCGGGCTCCGGGATTGCGGCCTCGGTTTAGCCGCGGCCGCAATGACATGGAGTTTCGCCTTAGTGACGATGCTCGCGGCGGAGCATGTAACGGCCGTGATCGAACGGCTCGAACAAGCCGGAGATCGCCGGATGGTCGATCGGCTCCTCGCTTTCGTCGCGCTCCAGATTCTGCTGGCTGACATATGCGATGTAGCTGCTCTCGGCATTTTCGGCGAGCAGATGGTAGAAAGGCTGGTCGCGGGCGGGGCGCACGTCTTCGGGAATCGCCGCATACCATTCCTCGCTGTTGGCGAAGACCGGATCGATATCGAAGATCACGCCGCGAAAGGCGAACAGACGGTGGCGCACCACATCGCCGATGGTGAAGCGCGCTTCCGAGATGGGGGGAAGAGCTTCGCGACCGGTCGGCGGAATGTGGGAAGTGCGGGAGGGAATCATGCCTGCAATTTAATGTCGATGCTTTCCTGTGCAACCCACGCTTGGCAAGTGCGGTTCCGTGCGTTAGGAGCGCCCCTCCTTCGACCGGAACCCTCATGCGGAGAGGTGGCTGAGAGGTCGAAAGCACCGCACTCGAAATGCGGCGTGCGGGCAACCGTACCGTGGGTTCGAATCCCACCCTCTCCGCCAGAGGTTGAAGAATAGGCGGGAGCGCCCATTTTTGCTAAACGGGTGCGAAGCTCCGACTTGACCGCAGTATTATCCTTGCTGATCGCCGGCCCAATTGAGCCTACATCTGATGACGGGTTGTTGCCGCCGCGTACCTGCTCCGCGCTCGTTCGAGATGGTGTTCTCCAAAGCGTTTCGTTGCGCTTTCGATCGCGGCAGTACCGATTGCTACCCGCACTGCGGAGCGGCTTTCAACAGCTCCCGTTGCGAGCGGCGAATGACACTGGAACCGATTAAGTTAGGGAGGCGTGAGTGCCGATCGAATGGGGCTCCGTAGCCGAATGGGTCTCTGGCGTAGCATCGAGTGGTGCTGTCATCGTCGCTCTGTACCTTAGTACCTCGTCGGATCGGAAAGCCGCCTCGAAGGAGCGTCAGTCCGATCAAGCAATCGCACACAATACAACCTTGAAAATTGCGCTAGTCCTGAACGGGATCGCCGACCTCAAGCGCCACTTCGGACCAGCCTTCGAGAACACTTCGACCGACAATCCGTTTGATGCCAGATGGCCTTACGTCCAGGGTGTGAACGGCTTGATGCCGGCCGGTAGTATTCGGCTTGGGGCCGATGAAATCGACTTCTTGTTCCGGCTGGGCAACATGAAACTAGCACAGGAACTACGTCTTGCTCTACGGCAGCACGAGGCCACCATTGCGGCTGCTGATACATATCGCGACTTGCGCGAGGCGATGTTGGCGAAGATGCCAAGCCCAGTTGCTGCCCGCTCGGAGTTGGGCACGGTTGAGCAGACGGCTAAGGAAATTATTGCGCTTAAGCCCCAATCCGCCGTGATCGAGCGCACGCTGGAAGGATTGATCGACCGTTTAGCTTCCGAATGGGAATACACGCTGGGGGGTGCCGGCGAATTCGGAAAGTTGGTTCGAACTCGGTTTCGAGACCCGCATTTCCCCCTTCTTCGTCCTACCGGTCTGTCAAAGTCGTTGGACGGCAGCGGTGAATAATTTCGCGTTGAAACCGAACAAACGCAGCGCTTGCCATCAGGCTGACCTTTATACTTACAGACCGGAGAAGGGTGCGTAGCGGTCCTACAGATCGGTACGCGAAACGCCCGCAACCATAGGTTCACGATCGACTGCCGGGGCGAAAGAACGAGTGCGGGTCGAACCCGCGGCAGACATTGTCAGCTGTCAGCTGGAGTTCACTCGGGCTGGTGAGGTCAGTGAAGGCTGATGGAATAGATTATTACGCTCGCGATTGGAAGCTACCTGATACGGAGTGGCGTCGCCTCACGTTCAATTCACCTTCCCTTACAAGGTCGGGGCGCTCCCGTTCAACTCTCCCCGTAGGGAAGTTGGAAAATGGGAACGAAAGAAATTGCGGTCGAAATGGGGGGAATCCTCGTTGCGGAGATTGCTACGCCCGTTACGCATGGGGCTGGAGTTGCCGATGCGAACCCTTGTCCTGCTGTTCCTAGTTGTTCTGTTCGTCGCGCCCCTGCGTGCTCAGCCCCCAAGGCCGAGCGGGCTGCGGTTCACCTGCGGCACTGAGGAGAAGGCCCGGGAGAAAGCGCAACAATGGCTCGGCGAGGCGTCTGCATCACCGGCGGAAGCCGCCGTGGACCGCGTCGCCGGCGAGAGAGCATATCATGATGCCGTGTATCTGCATGAGCGACTACTAGCGGGCCAAGTGTCGCCAGACATCTATTCGGAGATTTCCCACCTCATAGCTCTTTCAAAGGCAGCGAAGACGGAAAGGGTTAGAATTCTCTTCGACCGAGCGGCGCACGATCAGCTGACACGTCTCGATTTTCAAGCAGCCATTATGCATCAGGCATGGGCTGCTGGGTTGTCCGAAAACGCGACGGATTACGCGTTCGTTCTGATCGGGCGCGAGGGCTGTGGCGTGGATGCATCCGACACGGCCTGGTTGAAGGAGGAAATCCACAAGAACGGCTGGTTTCTAGCGAGCCGGGACGGCCCTGAAGCCGAAGATGCCGCCTGGCTAATGGTGCAACATGCCGACCAAGACCTGCCTTTCCAGAAGGAAATTCTGGCGTTGATCGAACCACTTGCGCATAATCATCAGGCGGATCCTACACACTATGCCTATCTTTATGATCGCGTAGCAGTGGGCGACGGGCGACCCCAGCGTTTTGGAACCCAGGGGCTTTGCAACGAGAAGGGCTTCTGGGAACCGAGGCCAAGCGAGGACGTGGCCTTGCTGGACTCTAGACGAGCGAGCGTTGGGCTTCCACCCGAGGCGCTATACGCGTCGAAATTCCATTGCCGGGCGTCCGTTGGTCATTGACTCTTCCACAGCAGTCGCGCGGCACACAGGGCTTTGACTCCAGTCTGCGCGCCACGTGCCCGTTGATTCCACTGCGGTAGGGTAATGCTTCGAGCCGATTTGGAGGGTTCGCAGAGAATTAGAACCGTTCCGCAGATAATCGACAAAATGGTTGCATTTCAGCGTTGTCGGCAGCTTTGCCGAAACTAGGTATGCGAGATGAGCTCGATCTTTGCGGTCCCTCTCACAGACTTCGACGCCCCGATTTTTCGGCGGCTTACGTCCAATTTGTCTCAGTACTTTCGCAACGACGAAATTTTAAAAACTTGGTCAAAACGGTTATATAAACCGATGACAAACAAGAATCGACTGAGCAAATTGGCTCGGTGACTTAAGATCTAGAAGTATTTGTGCGTACGAAACCGATTTGATTGTCAAATCGGGGCGGTATTCTGTTGTAAATAATTCTGCTACTTTTGGCGAGAATATAATGGGCGATAGAGCGAAGGTATTCGAGATTCCGGCGGTAAAACTCGTTGCTTCCTATTTGTCTGACATAGCCGCGGATGCGGCAATTTCGAAATTCATAGATGCGGCATGCGAGGCGGGAGTCAGCAATGACTTCAGCGTAAGGAAGCTGCTGGACTTGCTCGAGAGTCTCGGACTCCAAGCGTTCGGCGGCAGTCTTGACCGGGACGACGTCGACGGAATGCCGACCCCGACACTCACCTACCTAGATGACGCGGAGGTCGGAGGGGCGTGCCTTGCCTATGTGAGCCGCCGAACCGCCAATGGGGTTTACATTCGTGACTTCTCGGGCGCTGAAAAGCGGATCTCGGCGGAGGAATTCGCATCTCGTTGGCTGGGCGTTTGCGTGAGGGTGCCGGGGACATCCGGCAGTGCGCCTAACGCTTTGAGCCGCGAACGCGACGAGTACCAGAACCGGATTCAGCTATTTCGCCAATTTGTGGGGCCCGGCGAAGTCGCGGAGGTACTAGAACTGTGTCGGGGCGCGATCTTCAAACAGAGCGAGGTCGGCCGCGCATATGATGGCGGGATCGAAAATGTAGTGATCCGGAAGGCAAGGAGCAGCGCGACGGCGCTTCTTGATGGACGCGACCACCCGGTTCTCGCCAAGATCATAATGAAATGTGCCGAGATCGCAGGCGAGGATCCGGACATGGCCGAACTTGTACAGTGCACCCGCTATCGAAAGGGTCAGCGCTTTAATGCGCACTTCGATTCCGCCTTCGGCCTGCCACGCAAGGAGACCTTTCTTCTCTATCTGAATGATGACTTCTCGGGTGGGGAAACTTATTTTCCTCGGCTCGATCTGCGGGTCAGGCCAGAGAGCGGTATGTGCTTACGCTTTCCCAACATTGAGCCTGATGGAACGCCCCTTTGGAATGCGCTCCACTGCGGACTGCCGATCTCGGATGGCGAGAAGTTCGTTATCAACGTCTGGATTCGCCCGAGAGCTATTCAGCGAAGATCCTCGGAGGCCGCGACGCACGCCATGGTGGAGGCGTGACCTACCTCACGATAGTCGGTGACGTCGCCGACCCGCATATCTCGAGGGTATCGGAACTCCTGCGCACACGCGGGGTTTCGGTTTCCGTCCATTCTTCGATCTCGGATATAGAGCACGACCCTTGGCCGGCTTGGAGCAGCCGGTCGGGATTCGTCACAGAAGGTTTTGCTCAGGCCCCTCCGGAAACGTCTCTTTGGTGGTTCCGGAACAAAGTCGCCTTCCTCGCGATCGCCAATCCTGACGACCAACGCCGTGAGTTCGAAGTCGCAACGCGGATGGATTATGCGGGAGACATGACGCTCGCCGCGCGCTCGCGGGTGGTGAACCGCGGTCTGGCGAGCTGCGGGAAGTTAGGACAACTGGCCGCAGCGCAACATCTTGGCGCTCGGATACCGGAAACGCTGATTTCAAATGATCGCACGCGGATTCTCGAGTTCGTAGAGTCTGTCGGTCGTGCGATCGTTAAACCCTATAGCCGGAGCTTCGCGAACCCAATCATGGGCATAATCAAGACGCGAATCCATTTGATGACAAATACGGTCAGCGCGGAGGAGATACGGGCAGCTTCCGAGGACGATATTCGGAGTTCGCCCGCGATCTACCAGCGGGAGATACGTAAGTCGCACGAACTCCGTGTCGCCGCGTTCGGGGACCGTGTCGTGGGATATCGCATTAACTCGCAGAAATTTGAGATCACGCAACTCGATTGGCGACGGGGTGAACAACTTGAGGGGGTCGCGGATGCGGAGCCAACGGACCTCCCAGTGGAACTTTGCGCGTTCGTCAGCAACTTCCTGAAATTGACCCGCCTCGATTGCGGGATGTTCGACTTTGCCGTCGATCACGACGGCAATTGGATCTTCTTCGAGTGCAATCCTAACGGCCAGTGGGTTGCGCTCGAGAGGGACAGCCGATGGATAAGTGCACTGTTCGCGGCTGGAATGGAGGAGTTGGCAGCCAAACTGCAGCAAGGGGCGCTCGCTTCTTCCAGTCACCAACGTCTGGCCGTTGAACATGAAAGGATACGCGCGTGAAGCCTTTTATCTTTTCGAAGACTCAGTCGAAGGCGCTCAAGCCGCTGACCGCTGAGGAACTCGATCTGGTCGCCGACCGCACCGTCGGTGGCATGATGGTCGGATTTCCGCCCCCGGGCACGATCTGGCGTGCACCGACCGGGGAAACCGGCACCTACTATTCGTGCGGTGAAGATTGCGAAGGCATTCAAACCGACGATTGAGTCGACTAGAGACGGCGGCCGTAAGGCCGCCGTCCATCGTAGGAGCCCGACCATCTTAGATATATTATCATTGATTGGCGCCGTCGTTTCAGCGCCCTCCCAGGCGGTTCCGTCTCAGCTAAATTGCCCTGCCCTTACTGGCGCGCGGGATCTTCTGGCGAATGACGCTAGGGAGCGCAGATTCGTCGTAATAGGAGAACTTCACGGCACTTCGGAGTCACCGGCGCTGTTCGGGGACCTCGTCTGCAACCTTGCGACCGAGCGACCGGTGAGTGTCGCACTCGAGTTTAATGTTAGCGCAACCCCAGCGCTTCAAGCTTACGTCGCATCCGCCGGCACCGCGGTCGACAAATCCAAATTGCTCTCATCGGCGGCATGGAGCCCTAGTCGTGCCGACGGGCGGTCGAGTGTTGCGATGCTCGATCTCCTGGATAGCATCCGGAAAATGCGTGCGGCAGGCGGGGACATTCAGGTCTTTGCGACGCAACCGATGGGACTACCCGGGCTTGATCAGAATTATTTCGAACTAGCCATGGCGGATGAATGGGCCAAGGTTGCCTCCGCTAGGCCTCAAGCCATCGTGGTCGCCCTCGTGGGACGCGCCCACGCTCAGCTCTCGATGCGTGATGACGGCTTGTTTCTGCCTGCGGCCGCCCACTTGAAGCCCGCGGACGTGTTATCACTAAAGCCGGAGGACGAAGGCGGAGAGGCTTGGAACTGCCAGCGCGATGGCTGCGGCGGTCACCCAATCGCCGGCAAGGCTGTGAAACCGCGTTACGTGGCGGCGCTTTCTGGCGTGGCCGACGGTTTCAACGGGATTTACGCAATCGGCGGACGGTATTCGGCGTCACCGCCGGCGGCTGCGGCACATCGGCCGTAGAAAAGTTCACCTAGGGTTGGGACTCAATTGCACCAGTAGATGATGGTGGCGGCGATGAGAGCGCCTGCGAGGTAATTTCTGGCGAGCTTGTCGTATCTGGTGGCGATGTGTCGCCAGTCTTTGAGGCGGCACCAGAGGCGTTCGACGAGGTTGCGGGCGCGGTAGGTATCGCGGTCGTATGGGATCGGCACGCCTCGGCCGCTGGTGGAGGGGATCACCACCTCGGCGCCCAGGTCGGCGATGGCAACGCGGATGGCGTTGGTGTCGTAGCCTTTGTCCGCGATGAGCTTGTCGAAGCGTCCGGCGGCGGCCTCGATCAGTGCGGCGGCCATGGTCATGTCGTTGACATTGCCGGCCGAGATCAGCAGCACGCGCGGCCGGCCGGCAGCGTCGGTCAGGCCGTGGAGCTTGGAGGTACGCCCGCCGCGCGAGGTGCCGATGGCTTGCGCGAAGGTCCCCCTTTTGCGCCGCCGGCCGAGCGTTGCGCCTTGATGTGAGTGGCGTCGATCGCCACCGTCCCCCATAGCCCGCTATGCCCGGTCAGCGCCTCGAACAGCTCGAACCAGATGCCTTGCCTGCTCCAGCGGTTGAAGCGTTGTAGATCGTCGTATACGGCCCGTACTCCGCCGGGCAGTCACGCCAGCGCGCGCCGATCCTCAGCATGTGCACGATGCCCGAGATTACCCGTCGGTCGTCCACCCGATGCGCACCCTTGCGCCCCTTCGGCAGCAACGGCTCGATCCGAGCCCACTCCGCATCGCTCAACCAAGTCAGCTGCCTCGCCATCAATGCCTCCGCTCCAAGCAGAAGCCTTGAATCAGCGATCCATAACCAGCGCAGCCTTATTGAGTACGGACCCTAGGCCATCGAGTGAGCAACCGGTGTGCTTGCTTCGTCGCCTCCGGCATCGAGGCTGCTCAAGTTGCCATCGCGCAGAAGGTAACGACGAGCGGCACTGGCAACCGTTTCCTTCCGATGCGCCACGATCACCCGCGTTATCCCCATTCCGGCGACGGCGGCGTTGACCTGACGTTCGCGTTCTTCGTCTAATGCGGAGGTGCCTTCATCCACAACGAGTATGCGGGGCAAACGGTAAAGCGCGCGAGCTAAGAGCAAACGCTGCTTTTGCCCTCCTGAAAGTGCAGCTCCCATGTCGCCGACCATAGTCTCGTAGGCCATCGGCATAGCTTGGATATCGGAGGCGATCGCGGCGGCCTTCGCTGCGGCAGTGACTTGGTCCAGGCTGGGGTTTTCATCGAACATCGCGATGTTTTCGATGATTGATCCGGCGAACAACGTGTCGTCTTGAAGGACGACTCCGAGCTGGTTGTAGTAATTATGATAACCTAGAAGTTTCAGAGGAAGGCCGTCTATTAGAATCTGTCCGGCGGTCGGTTCGAGAAGCCCGAGCATTAGCTGGATCAGTGTAGATTTTCCGCCGCCGGAGGGACCGGTGATCGCGATCGATTCCCCGGCTTCCACGATTAAGTTTACGTTCTGGAGGACCAGTGGTTCGTCCGGCCCATACCTGAAGCTGACGTCTATAAGTTCAATTCGACCGGAGATTTTAGCATCGACGGTACTCGCGGAGCCAAAGCATACATCTTCGGGTGTCAGGGCGATGTCAGAGACACGATCCAGATGCAATGCGATCATCCGCAGGCTCACTCCCTTTTGAAGAAGGGATGAGGCAGCGGTTACGAATTGCGCTTTGTAGGCCATGAAGGCCATGACCATGCCAAGCGAGAGGCTGCCAACGAGCACTAGCCGCATGGCAAGCCAGACGGAGGCGACTGCTTCAAGCGCGGTCAGCGCCGAAATAGCTGCGTTCTGCCAGTTCACGATCCTCTGCAGTCTGATCGTGGCATTCGTGGAATCGGTCAACCTGCTTTGCCAGACTGCGTGCCTGAGCACCTCCCTTCCCGAAAGGCGCAGGGTTCGAATTCCCCTCAACGTCTCCATGAGCACAGATTGTTCGCGGCTCGACGATACCAGCGTGTCCTCCTGCGCGCGCCGCTGGAAGCGAAATGCTAGCGCGCGAACTAATGCGGAGAGGATAGTGAATCCTACCGCAATGGAGGCGAGCCCCAGGGAGTAGGTCGCCATTAGACCCAATGTGAGCAGCGCGAGGATGCCGTCAATCAGTGTCGCCGGAGCGTCTTCGGTGAGCAGCTGCCGCATTGGCGTGATCGACTGGAATCTCGAAGTGATGTCTCCGATGTGGCGGCGTTCGAACCAACTGATTGGCAACCGGAAGAGGCGACGCGATAGGTTGGATGCCAGCCCGAAGCTGAATGCGGCGCCAACAGATAGCAGGACGAACGAGCGAAGTAGCATCGCCGCAGCATTTAACAGAACGACGAGGCCAAAACCGATGGCCAGCAGGTTGAGCAGGCCGAGATCTCCGCCGGGAAGAGCGACGTCGACCGCCACCTGAAGATAGTAGGGCGCAGCCAGTGCGCACGCCTCTAGGACTGATGATAACAGAATGGTCTGAGCGACGGCGCGTTTCAGACCTCGGAGCCGGCTCCATAGCTGCGACATCTGCAGGCGTTCAGGGCGCTTGACCGGAGTGAACGACGATGCCGGTGTCAGTTCCAGCCCTATTCCGGTAAAGTGTTCTGATACCTGTGCCAATGGCATCCAGCCGCTCCGCCCCGCCGGATCGTGTATCAGCGCGCCGCGTCGCGAAACCGCCTCGAGAACGACGAAGTGGTTCATATCCCAGTGAAGGATAGCGGGAAGGGCGAGGGCGCCGAGGGCGTCGAGAGACAGTTTGACCGCTCGGCTCGTCAGGCCAATTCGATCGCTTATTGAAATGATCGACTTTAGCGAGGTCCCTCGAATTGAGGGAGGAAATTGGTGCCGCAGCTGTGCGAGACTGGTAGCGTCTCCGAAGAAGTTAGTGACCATCGTAAGGCAGGCGAGCCCGCACTCTGACCAGTCGACTTGACGGACCAGCCTCACACGGCGGCTCGAGAAGATGCCAGATTCAAGTCCGAAGGAGCTACCGAGTTGCGGCACGTAGGGGATCCAAAAGCCAGGAAATCAGGGTTCTTCGCTCTGTCACAATGCGCGCCGAAAAAGTCATTCCCGGCATCACCGGCCGTGCCTTCGCGCCAACCGCAACCACGCTTGCTGGTAGCCAGGCCCGCGCTATGAACACGGACGCCGACTTGCCCTCAAACGTCTTTGTTATGGGCGCGCTCGAAATGCTGTCGATCTGGGCGTGCGCGACGCCGTATCGCTCCACCGGATAGGCGTCGAACGTGATCTCGATCTGTTGCCCCGCGTGGGTTCGCGCGGCAGATCTGGCGGGGATCTGAAGTTCGGCCTGAAGCCGCGCCCCTTTGGGAACAATCGTCATGACGGGATTGTCGGCAGACGTTGGACTTCCCCGATGCACGTTGATGGCGGCGACCTTGCCATCAACCGGGGCGGTCAGCGTGAACGAGCGCTCAGTTTCTGCCGTCGCACGAGCTTGCGCGATCTGGAAGCCGGACGACGAAAGCGATGCGTCGGCCTGAGCCGACTTCGAAGCAGCCTCGTTCTTGGCCCGCTCGGTCTGACCAAGTGCCGCCGACTTGGCGGTCCTTGACTGCATTAGGGATGCCAATTGCTGTTGTTTTAGGAGGAGGGTTTCCTGACGGGTCGCAACATCGCGCTTGCTGATGAATCCGCGCTGCGCGACTTCGGAAATCGCAACGAAATCTTCCTGAGCGCTATCGACGAGCTTTTTCTGAATCTGGATCTGCGCGTCGATGCTCTGCAGTTCGCCGCGATAGCCGGTAATTTGCGCGTCGTACGACGCGTCTGCGGATCGCGCAGCCGCAGCGTTCGACGCTCTTTGCAGCGCGATGTCGTGATCTTGCTCGTCAAGAGCAGCGACGACGGCAGTTTGGGTATCTCGGCCGGCCGTGTCCTCCACGTCGGCGGCTACCCGCGCGAGCACGGTGCCCTCTCTGACCTCGTCGCCCTCGGAGACTAGCAACGCGTCTATCTTTCCCGACTTCGGCGGCATGACTTCGATGAGACCGCCTTCCGGAAAGACCGTGCCTTGGGCCGTCTCGGTCTGCGAATAGGAGATGGAAAATGTGAATGCCGCGATGACAGCCACCGCAGATCCAAGGGTAATGCCGATGACCTGCCAGCTGGTCGGAAGGCTGAGGATCATATCCCCCTGGAGAGTGTCGCGAGGTCGCTTTACGACTTCGTCCCGGAAGAGTTGCATCAGACCCGTCGATTGGAGTTGGGTTGCTCACAACCGACATCATTTTTGGCCAGACAGCTAGCCGGATTAGCGTCCGATCTGGCAGTAATTTTGTGTATGCCACGAGTAGGCCGGATAGCCGGGAGGCATGATCCGCAGTCCGACCGGGGCCAGCCGCTCTCACGATTATCGATGATAAGTTCTCATCGACCGAAGCCCGTAGGACTGTATCGCAGGCATGTCTGAACCAACCGACGGCTTCATCCAGAATTACAAGGGGCCATGGCAGCTTGAGGCTACCCAATGCCTCAGCTTACGGCGCCGATCGAGTAGTCAGCCCCCTTGCTGACCCGGAGGCACACTATCCGCAACCGAGTAAACATCGGGTTTCGCATCCACACGTTGATCGCAGACTCGCGCCAGCCGGTACAGCGCGTCGCGATGCGGACCTGCGCGGGAAACGTGCCGGTCTGCACTTTGCGATAGAGCGTCGAGCGGCTGAGGCCGGTCCGATCAAGGACGGCATCGAGGCGAAGTACCGGTCTGGGGTATTCAGGGTTGATGGGCAGAGTTCCTCACCCTTTGAGACCGGCTACATCCCGGGAACCTCACCCGCAGATTTTGATCTCGCGAAGCGTTACCTTGAAGCTCTCGTGGTCTTTGAGGATGTAACGTCAATTAGAATGGCAGCTGAGAGGCCCAGCCGTTCCAGGCGAGAGGTTCTCGCAGTTGACCGGGTAGCCGACCTGGGCATGGCGCTTGAGATCGCCCTGACGCACGGAGACGGTGAACAGTTTGGTGAAATCAACTGGCGACTTCAAATGCGCACTGGCTGGCTATTGGGCGCGGACCCGGAAGACCGAAATCGTAAATCGAAGCTCGCGCGAGACCTATACGCCATGCGTTCGCGTGCGGTACAGAGTGGCAAATCCTCTGCGACGGCAGATGCAATGGCGCAAGCGGACGAAGCTAGTACGCAATCTGTTGATTAAGCTGCTTGAACGCGGCCAATTTCCACATTGGCGCACGTTGGTGTTTGACGGCTGAAACCACCGATCGATAGCGCTTCCTGAACTCGACGCCGCCTTCAACCCTCAGAGAGCTTCGTCCCGCGTTTTGTCGTTCAATCATCATATCCTCGATGAATGCGGAAAAGTGATTTGCAAGGATCAGTCACGTTTCTATTTCTGAGCGTGAGCAGGGTAGAGGGGCGGCAGTGGGCGGGCAGAACGATCTGTTGAACGAATTGAACCGGCGCTCGGTTGAGAGCCGCCAGAAGGCGCGAAATCTTGAGTATGGCGTAGATGTATGCTGGTGGACATCCGTTATTACGGCCGGCCTAGCTTCAGTGTCGGGTCTTATTCCGCTGGCTCCTTATTTGCCACTTCCGTCCTGGGCGATCAGCTTGTTTGCAGCCGTCGCTAGCGGAGCAGAACTGCTTCGAAGAAATGCGAAGTGGCGAGAAAAATCGAATGCCTACTACGCGTTTGCCGATGCGGCTCAGAACCTCAGCTATCGACTGGAATACGAAATCAAAAGTCCAGCTACAGCCGATCAGGTTGCCAGTATTTCGAAGGAGTTGCGGATCATACAAGATCAACTTGGGAACCGCTTATCGAAGATCAACCAAGCGCGCGATGATCGGTCAAAAGACAATACAAGCTCCTAAATCGCTCGCGTTCCCACCGACCGACCTATGGTTTTCAGGGCACGGACTTGCGAGAGAATGAAAAAACAGCGCTCAAAGCGTTTGCGACGAATTCTGATGAGTACGCCTTTGTGGTGCCGGACGTCACGCCGGCTTGCTACACAAAAAGTCAAAATGATCGCGTATCAAATTGGTCAAGTCATTGAAACTTAAAGGTCGGGTATGTCGGGCTTAGTTTCCCACCCTCTCCGCCAGGGCGTCCAAGGGACGCCCAAGTTCGTCCCGGGCCTCTGCGGGCAAAAATATGCTGAAGCAGACTTTCGCAGCATCGCTCATACGAATTATCTGAATTGGGATGAGGCTCGCCCTTGATGGTTGCGGGTAAGAAGCCATCCCGCCGATATGGTTCAGGGTAAGACGAGGCAGCTGAGCGATGCAGAACCCAATCTATGCCGAGGGCGGCATGACCGCCGCCGCGTCGTGGTTGCAGCATCTGCTGCTGGGCAGCTTGGCGACACCTATCGCGGTGCTGGCGGTCGCCGCCACGGGGGCGATGATGCTGACCGGCAGGGTCGATCTCCGTCGCGGCGCCGTGGTGGTCCTGGGTTGCTTCCTGCTGTTCGGCGCGCCGGTGATCGCAGCGGGCCTCTATACGATGCTCAGCGGAGTCGCCGGGGGCACTTCGGCCAAGGCACCACCGCCCGCCCCGATACCGCCTTCGGCACCGGCCTCCTCCAATCCTTTCGATCCTTATGCCGGCGCGGCGGTCCCGCAGCACCGCTAGGCGTCAGTGCGCCAGCACGACCTCGGCGACGTGCCGTTTTCCCGCCGTGCGGCCGAGCTGAACATAGACCCCGACGATCGACCGGACATAGTGGGTGACATCGTCCAGGCTGAGTCGCGAGCCGCCTTGCAGCACCAGCAGGGCGATCTGTTCTACCGCGCCTTGCGGACTGTCGGCATGCACGGTCGTCATCGATCCGGGATGGCCGGTATTCACCGCGCGCAGGAAGGCATAAGCCTCGTCGCCGCGAAGCTCGCCCAGGATGATCCGATCCGGCCGCATCCGGAGCGAGGCGGCAACCAGATCGTTGGCGGTCACATGCGCCTCGCCGAGCGCGCTCCGCGCCGCGAGCAGGCCGACCATATTGGCATGACCCACCTGAAGCTCCGGCGTGTCCTCGATCAGGATCAGCCGCTCTTCGGCCGGCACCTCGCGCAACAAGGCGTTGAGGAAGGTCGTCTTGCCGGTCGAGGTGCCGCCTGAGACCAAGATGGTGCGCCGCGCGCGCACCGCTGCCGCGAGCATGCCGGCAATGTCGCCCTGGTCGAGCATGGCTGCGAACGCCGCGTCGACCTTGCTGGTCCCCAATTCGGTGCGCGTGGAGGCACTCTCAAACGCGCCCTCGGTCACATAATCGGCCAAGGTGAGGTCGGCCGAGACATGCTTGCGGATCGCGATCGCCATCGGGCCGCGCGTCGCGGGCGGCGCCACGATCTGAACGCGCGCGCCATCGGGCAAAGTCGCCGAGAGTAAGGGATGTTCGCGGCTGATGCCTTGATGCGACAGGGCCGCAACCTGGCGGGCAAGGCGGGCGAGCGTAGCTTCGGTCAGATCGGGCAATTCGTGCCGCTCGACCGCCCCGCCCAGCGTCTCCACCCACAATTCGCCGGGCTTGTTGACGTAGATGTCGGTGACATCGTCGCGCGCCATCAGAGCTCCCAGGGGCGCGAGGAAACTCCGAAGATAGAGGCCGCTCGTAATCGGCGCGGCGGCGCTCATTGCCCGTTCTCGACCTCGGTGAAATCGAGGTCGCGCGCCACGAATATGCTGATGCTAGTTGCAGGCTTGACCTTGAGCGTGGGCACGACCGCGGTAGGTTGCACGATCTGGCCCGCGTTGAGCGAACTGTTCGGGAGCGCGACCACGAGCGAACGGTCTGCGGAACGCGAGGCGAGGTTGACGCCCACATCGAGCGCCGACTGCAGGATCGCGCCGGAGAAGCGTTCGAAGAAGTGGCTGTTCACGTCCGCCTTGACCCCGCCGCGCCCGACCGGATCGGATGCGGGCGAGCCGATCTCGATCGTCGCGCCGTCGGGGCGGATCAGCCGCGTCCAGATAATCAGTGCGCGGCTCTGTCCGGGACGCGTGTCCGACTGATATTCGCCGACCACCCGGCTGCCGCGTGGGATCAGCACACGCGTCCCGTCAAAGCCACGCACGTCACGCGATACCATCGCGCGTGCAAAGCCCGGCCGGGTTGAATCAAAGCCGGTTTCCAGCACGGCATGGATCAGCGTGCCTTGCGTGACCGTGGTCGATTTGTCGGCAAGCTTGCTGGCCTGCACGCGTGTGGTCGAGGTCAGCCCGCCGGGATTGGCCGCCGTCGCGCTGGCTGCGGCTGGCTGGGTGCCCGGCGTGCCGCCCGTCGTGCTCGTATCGATCACTACCGCCGGTCCACCGGAACCTGCGGCCTGTGGCGTGCGCATCGCCGGCGAGGGAATTAGAGGACCAGGGGAATAATAAGCGGGCGGCGGAGCCTGTCGCGCGACGATGGGAACCGGCCCGAGCGGAGAGCCGAGCGGGACATTTGAGGGCAGCATCCCCGGCGCCGTAGATGCCGGAGCTGTGGCTGCCGGCTCGGGAGGGATCTGCAGCGTGGGAACGGAGGCGGGCACGTCAACCATATCGGCCGCCTGAGGCCGCACCGGAGGCGCTTCCGCGGCGCGCCGGCGCGCGTCGAGTACGACGAAGAGCAGGATCGCGGCAACGCCCGCGGCCACCGCCAGCAGCCAGCCCGGCACCCCCGCGCGGCTGCGCGCGACGATCGGCAACACCCCGCGCTCCACGGCCTCGCCGGACGGTGAGGTTTCGTCGGTCATGGCTTGACGGCCTTCGGCACGTACCGCGTCGCCGTCGCCATCTCGCGATCGATGCGGAACACCAGCCGGGGCGCGATTCCATCGACCACCATATGATCGCCGCGCATCATGCCGTTGGTCAGCGATTCCCGTCCCTGCCCATCGATCGCATAAATGGCGGGCAAGTCCACATTGGCGGGCCAATCGATGAACACATGCTCGCCGTCATCGCTGATCCGGCTCGGCCAGAGTAGCTTGCTGCCGCCGAGCTTGTAGGCGCCGACCTGCGTCACGACAGCGGGCGGGGGGGCGACCGCCGCGCGCGGATATCGGAAGGCGATCGTGTAGGCGACGGGCGCCTGTCCCGCCGGTGCCGCGGTGAGTGTGAAGGCATATTGGCGCGCATCAGTGGCGACCGTCATGTTTGTGATCGCGTTCGGTTGCAGCGCCTTTACGAACAGGGAATTGCCGCTGCGGTTCGCGGTGACCTGGAAAGCATTGGTATCGCCAAGCGCCACCGTCTGGATATGCTCTCCCGGGGCAAGGTTGATCGTAAGCTGATAGCCCTGTGCCGCCATGACCGTGAAAACCCGATTGGGCACATAGTCGATCTGGCGGATGCGCCCGTCGTTCCGGTCCGTGCCCGGCACCTGCTGCGCCGTCGCGGGCATGAGGCCGGCCATGACCATTGCCAGGAAGAGCGCGGGACGCATCACGGCCGGTTGGCGCCGTAGCCGCCCGTCGGCTGGACCCCTGGCGCAAGCGACGGGCGTCCGGCCGATGGTCCCGCCACGCCGGCCGCCGGTGCGAAAGGTGCCGATGCGGGCGTCAGCGTTTCGGCGCTGCGACGATATTGGGTCACCTGAAAGCCGAGCGGGTTGATGAACCGATCGGCCGCGCTCATCGGCTTGTTGACATAATCATAGCGGACCACCGCGGCCCACGAACCCGCCAGTACGGGCTGCTGACCGGCGTCGTGGCGCAACGTATCGAACCGTACCAGCGCCACATTATTCCCGATCGACGCGACGCTCTTGATCGCAACTTCAATCGTGGTGGAGCGGGGATAGCGCGCGAGCGGGCTTTGCGGATTGTTTGCGGGCATCAGCGCCAGATATTCGTTTCGCGCATCGCCGGAAGACCAGGTGGCGACCTTGCGATAATCGTCCTGGAGCGCGTCGATATCGAACGCTTCGCGCGCGATCACATATTGAACCAGGAAGGACTGGGTCAGCGCCTCCCGGCTCCCGACCAACTGCGGATCCAGCGATTTGAGCTGTTGCACATATCCGGTCTGGCGGTCGACCAGCAGGGTGTAAGGCTCGACCCGCTTGAGCGGGACCAAGGCAAGCAGGGCAAGGGCTTCGCAAACGGCGATGACTGCCGCGGCCGACGCGACGATCCAGGCAATGCGGCGGGAGTTATGGACGGCGTCGAGCCGATCCCTGCTCCAGCTATCCGCCTGGGCCAGATATGTTTCGCGTTTGGTGATGGACGGTTTGGTCATGAGGTCAGATCGCGGCGCCGTGCGCTGGCCGAGACCCGCCCACCAACGCGGCGCCGGCTGGTGGGATTGATCGTAGAACGTCCACTCGTCTCACTCCTCGGGCCGGAGGCCATCGCCGCGGCCTGTAACACGGACGTTGTCAAAACGGTGCTGGATGCGGGACGCGCTGCGGACTCGCGACGGTCGAGTGCAACCATCGCATCGGCTATGGCGCGCGCCCGTGAACGCGGCGTCGATTGCAGAATCGCACCGTCCGCGCTTCCGAATATCGACGGAGCATCGGGAAAGGCCCGCGTTCGTTCGGATGCGACGCGCAGACGGGCGATGCCCGACGGCAGGCGTAAACTCCAGGTGAGCTTCGCCGCTGCACCTATCGCGACCAGCAAGGTCAAGGAGAACAGGGTCGTCGCGGCGAACAATTGGGTAGCCGCGCCCGGGATCGCCGCATAGGCGCCGCGGATCGCCACCAGATTTGCAAGCCAGGGCTCGAGCAAGGCGATCTCCGTGCCGAGAATGATCGAGGTCGCGACCGTGCCGAGAACGGCACCGGAAAGAACCCTGATCCAGCCTTCCACAAGCCCTCGTGTCGCATCGAACAGCAGGAAGGCCAGGAACAGAGGCCCCAATGCCAGGACTATGCCCGCGATCAGCCTGGTCGCCACATAGCTGCCGACCGATCCGATCAGGAATATGACACGCGCCGCGCCGAGCGCGAATATGTCGAAGCCCGCGAAAAGCGGCGGCGGCACAGTGCCAAGGGGCGGTGGCGGGAAAGGCCGGTTGATGTTGTAGATCGACAGCACCTCGAATTGCTGATCGACCGCATCGAGATGCGCGGAAAGGTCGCCGGCCGCGCCCGGGAGCCCGGCGGCCCCGCCGATCGTCGCCCCAAATTCGCCCGGAGACTGGATCGCGACGTCATAGACGAGCGCCTGATAGGCAGGCCAGCCCGTCGCGAGCGCGACCGTCAGTCCGATCTTGACCAAGGTCATCACGCCTTCGCGCAAGGTCGGGATGCCGCCGAGCAACAGGCTGTAGCCGAACAAGGCGACCAATATCGTCAGCAGGATGACGATGAGTTGCGATACGCTCGATCCGGGCGCGGCAAGCGCGAGATAGCCCTGTTCGCCGATCGTGCGCGCCTGGCAGTCGGCAAAAGCCACCATGCTGCTCGCGAAATTGCCGGGGCCGGGCGTGACGAGGCAGGACATCAGGCGCGCGCCAGCAGCAAATCGAGCCACGCGTCCGGCGCATCGCCCACTTCTTCCCGGATCTGGTCGAGCAGCCGCACCGTGCGCTCGCGTCCGGACAGGATGGTCAGCAGATCGGGTTCGGAGGCGAGGTTGAGCCGCGCCACGACGCTCTCGCCCGCATGCTTGACCAGGAAGCAGCGGGCATTGTCGGGCAGCGAGCGGACCAGTTCGTATTCGTGCGGGGTAAGGCCGAAGCCCTCGATATAATCCTCCGCCCGCGCGCGGGGGTTGGCCATGAAGATCTGGGTTGCCGCCTGTTCGATGATCGCGCTTGCGATGCGGCTTTCCAGCGCGTCCTGCGCGCTCTGCGTCGCGAAGCCGACGATCCCGTTGCGTTTGCGGATCGTCTTCTCCCAATCCTTGATCCGGCGCACGAAGACGTCGTCATCCAGCGCCTTCCAGCCCTCGTCGATCACGATGATCGCGGCGGTGCCGTCGAGCCGTTCCTCCACGCGATGGAACAGGTACATCATTGCGGGCGTCCGCGCGATCGGATCGTCGAGGATCTGGGTCATGTCGAACCCGACCACCTGCGCGTCGAGATCGGTTTGATCCTCCTCATTATCGAACAGCCAGGCGCGTTCGCCGCGTCCCCACCAGGGCTGAAGCCGCGACCAGAGATCGCCGGCGTGCGGCCGCTTGCCCCCGCGCAGCAGCTCGACCAGCCATGTCAGCCGGCGATGATCGGGCGGATAGCCGAAATTGGCCTCGACCGCGTCGACAAGCTGCGCCGCTTCCTCGCCGTCGACCCCGCCTGCGAGCAAAGCCAGCCATTCGACCAGGAATTGCCGGTTGGCGGGCGTGTCGGGTAGTTTGAGCGGATTGAGGCCGGCGGGCGTGCCCGGGCGCAGCACGTCATAGCGCCCGCCGATCGCGCGCAGGAACGGCTCGGCGCCGCGATCCTTGTCGAAGAAGATGATGCGGGGCGAGAATTTGCGCGCCTGCGCGAGCAGGAAGTTGAGCACCACCGTCTTGCCCGATCCCGAGGGGCCGATGATCGTGAAATTGCCGAGATCGCCATGGTGGAAGTTGAAGAAATAGGGGCCGGCCGCGGTCGTCTCCAGCATCGTGACCGCATCGCCCCAATGGTTGCCGGCCGCCTTGCCGATCGGGAAATTATGGCCGCTCGCCAGCCCCGCGAAATTGCCGGTGGAGACCAGCGCGCGCCGCGCGATATATTTGAAGTTCCCGGGGAATTGCGCCCAGAAAGCGGGCTCCAGCGCCATATCCTCGCGCACCGCGACAATGCCGAGATCGGCAAGCGTCGCCTGCACTTCGGCTACCCCCAGATCGACGCCGCCCGGGCTATCGGCGCGGACCGCGACGGTCAGGTGATGTTCGCCGAAGGCCGAACGCCCCGCCGCCACCTCATCCTTCGCCACTGACAGGTCCGCGCGCAGGCTCACCGCCTCATCCTCGGCCGAGCGCATCCGGCGCAGCGCCAGGTTCATCCGGCCGAGCGCGGCCTGGCGATCCACGAAGCCGAAGGACTGGGAAAGCGTCAGTTCGAACGGCACACGCAGCAGTTCGTCAAACATGCCCGGATCGGTCTGCGCGGGATAATCCTTGATCGAGACCATGCCGACGAACTGGCGCGGCGTGCCGCCCGCGGGGCCGAGCTCAACCGTTTCCTGACCGAAGCTGGCACGGCGCCAGGGGAGATAATCCCCCAGATCGCCCAGCGGCAGCAGCATCGCGTGATCCTCGTTATTGTAGAGCCGGGCGAGGAATTCGAGCGGTTCCGACGCGAGCCCCTGCGGCGAATTGTACATGGCAAGCAGGTGGGGATCGTAACTGCCCAGCGCCGCGACCAGGGCCTCGCGCGCGGCATTCAGCTCGCGCAGGTCCGCCGCGTTCGCACCCAATCCGGTCCTGGCGCCAAACGTCTCGCGCAGCCGGTTGAGCAGACCGGTACCGCCGCGCGCGGGCCTCCGGATCAATGTGAGGTAGATGTCGTTGACGAACATCTGCCGCGTCGCGAGCCGCGCCTGCCAGGCGGCATCGATCCGGTGCGAGAAAGCGTCGGGAAAAGCCGCGTCCAGCCGCGGCGCGACGCGGCTGCGGACGACATGATAATAAAGCGCGAAGCGCGACGACCCGATCGCCTGCAGCATGCTGTCGCGCAGCCGCTTGCGGTAATTGATCTCGTCCGTGTCGGCGGTTTCGAACAGCAGGCCGCGCAGCTGGATGACCTGCATCAGCAGGCCGTCGCGCGTCTCGATCGTCCAATCGTCGACATGACGGGCATAAGGCAGATGCCGCCCGGCCGGCGCCTCGCGCGCGATCACCTTGGGCTCGCGCGTCAGGGGCGGTAGGAGTTGCATCGCCAGATCGCATGATTGCGGACGCGGGGGGTTCGGCTCACCCGTGCCAGCCACAGATCGAAGAAGCGCGGCTCGCGCGCGCACGCCGCCAGGCCCACCAAGTGAAGCAGGATCGCCACGCCGATCGCCCAGATCGAATGGAAGATCAGGAACAGCTCGGTCGTGAGCACGGCGTTGCCGACGAAATAGGTGTAGGTGACGCCCGCGAACATTTGCGGGCGCGTCAGGGCCACGAAACAGGGATCGCGCTCGATCGCGCTCACCTTAATGCCCGAGACCGGCGGTAGCCTGGATTCCGCCGACGATGCTCGCCGCCCCGAACAGGATGAAGCAGCCCAGGATCACGGTCGCGCCATAGCGCCAGTTGATCCGCCCGGTGAGCATCAGGAAGCCGACCGAGGCCACCGCGATCACCGCGACCGTGGTCGCGATCGTGCCGAGCAAGGTACCTTCGAGCCAGTGGACGGCGGACACGATCGGCCCCGAGCCGGCCGGATCGGCCAGATCCTGCGCATGGGCCGAGCCCGCGATCATCGCGCCCACCAAAGCAGCGATGAATTTACTTAATTTCCTAGTCACTTACCCGCCCCTGAAATCGACTCCGTCCCGTCTTTTTCTAGAAGGCGTAATGGAGCCGCGCCCGCGCTTATACGGCCAAAATGGCGGTAATTTTGCTGAGGCACAAGGCCGGTGTTCGGCCAAACGCGGCCGCCAGTGGATGGGGCGCTGCCGAAAATCAAAAAAACGCGGAAACGAACTTGATGGCTTGGGGCCTATGTAGCTGTTTCACGTGGAACATATAAAGAACATTATCGGGCTTGGCAAGCCTTTTTTGGTGCCACTGTCCAACCGCCATGCCGGCGCATCGCGGGCTATGTGTCACCGAATTTAAGATGCGCCTGTTTGGGCATCAGTACCCACAGGCCCGGACCTCCTCACCCGCTGCCGCACAATGCAAGCCGAGCGGATCGCGATAAAACGTATAGTCTTCATCTTCGAAGAAGGTCTGCGCCCGGCCATTGCCGCGCTGCGTGACATGGTGGGGATGCCCCGGAAATATCGCCCTTGCCAGCCTAGCTATCGCGTAAGCCTAACTCAAGGTCGAACCATAGGCAATTAAGTGCACTGTCACCGTAATTCTAAACCTAAGGCAGACAGCCAAAGGGTGTATAGTTTCTTGCATTCCTCGTCCTGATCAATCAATTTAGAAAAAAAATTAGGATCTGTCACCCATTCTGGAAATCCCGCACTTCTAAAGACGGCTATTCCGTCCACGATCACAACGTCAAATATCCAATCGTCTCTTAAGCAACCATCTGATATGTCAAAGATTTCAGCCGGATAAGCAGAAGGGAACATGCGCCCGCTTGTCGCATGAACAAAATACCATAAGCCTCCATCATCGCGCCGCTCGATCGCGATAACCTCATATACCTGACCTTGTGAGAGTTCCTGAATCTCTTCGTTGAGGCGAATATATTTATCTATGCAAGCCTGAACAGCTGATATAGATGATTTTATAGAGCGGTATACTATTTTCAAAATACCATCCCGGTTGTCAATATCTTAAACTGATAAGTGTTTCCCGTTTTGGGATCCCAAATATAATGGACGGTTGTTGTTATGCCCGAATCTGATTCAATCACAAGCTGCATTTTATCCATTCCTATATAGCGCTTGTCGCCCAATGTGATCGGAACCTTTGTTCCTTGGCCTTTTTTAGCGGCATCCATAGCTAACTGCTCTTGCACAGTCATTGGGCTGGTATGCCACTGGTTGATCGGCTGCAAAACACCAAACTCATCGGGGAACATCACGTGAATATCGACGCCCAACAATTGAGCCAGCTGAGCTGAGCTGCCAAACTGAGTGGGCGCGACGACCAATACCTCGCGGACGTTAGGAGTTGGCGAAGTGGGCGCCCCTCCTCCGGCAACGGCAGTCCCTCCGGGTGAACTGGTATTAGTGGTGGGGCTGGTGGGCGCGGGTGTCGTGCCTGCCGCCCCTCCTCCCGCGCCACCATCGTTCCCCGAATTATTGCCTTCGGAGCCATCGCCACCGCTAGGTGCTCCACCAGCATAACTGGTGCAGAATGCCTGGCCTCCGCAGGGCAAGTCCCATGGTGGCTTTGTAGTATTTTGTTGCGCTATTTTCCCATCACTATCGGATCCGTTCACGGGATCGCCGTGAGCATAATTATACCAGTTTGGCCCATCATCATATCCGATGGGGTCGGTTTGCATGAACCGGCCCATGGTGGCTGAGTAAATGCGGGCCTTGTAATAATACATGCCGAGCTCGGGCAGGTAGGTCTGGCCTGTGTACTGGAAGCGGCCGATATTGGTCGAAGCCGGGATGCCATATTCGTCGTAAGCGTTGATGCCGAGGCTGTTGCCCGATGCGTCGGTGATAAGCGTGGTCGACATCCGCTCGTCATGCGCGAGCCAGCGGCGGTCGGTGGTGCCTGCGCCTTCGTACCAGACCAGCACATTGTCGCTGCCGGGGATATGGACGTAGCGGCGCAGGATGTTGTTCGACGCATCCGTCTCGGCGATCAGGTCCGAGCCATCATAGACGAAGCGGGTCGTGCCCGGCACCGCCTCGGCGGCGAGGCGGCCTTCGGCATCGTAGCTCAGGCTGTTGGTGCCGAAGCTGGTGAGCTGGTTCTTGCTGTCATAGACGTAGGTCGTCGCACCCGCGCTGGTCGTATTGCCGCGGCCGTCATAGCTCGGCACCACCGAGCCCGAGAGCGTGTACTGGTTCAAGCCGTTGGTGGTGTAGTTGCGGTTGACGTAGGCCGCCTGCGTAAAGGCATAGGCATCGTTGGTCATGCCGCGGCTGATCATCTGGCCGGCAGGATTATAGGCGAACGTATAGCTGTTGCCTGCGGTCGGGTGGCTGATCGTGTAGCTCTGCAGCCTGGACGCCGCATCATAGGCATAGCTGCTGTTGATGCCGTTGCCGCGGGTGAGCCCGGTCGGCTTGCCCTGGTCGTCATAAGCGAAGCTTGCCAGCACGCCCACACCCGAGGTCGCGCCATTCTCGCGGATATCGAGCAATTCGCCCAGCGTGTCGTAATCGTAATTGACGTAGAAGCCGTCCGACCAGGTCAGCCGCGTGCGCCTGCCCGCCGCATCATATTGGTAAGCCGTCGAGCCCCCCGTCAGCTGCGGCGATTCGGTGAGCTTGCGGCCCAATTGATCGTAGGTGAAGCTGACCTTCTTGCCGTTGCCGTCATCGACCGAAGTCACCCGGCCCAGCAGATCGTAGCTGGTGGCGATGTCACGATCGTTCGCGTCGACCGGGTTCACCATATGCGCCAGCACCTGCCGGCCCAGATTGTCGTAGGTGTAGCTGATCTGCTTGCCGTCGCGCAGCTGGCGCGTCGTCACATGGCCGGCCGCGTCATAGGTCAGTTGCTCATAGTCGGTCGTGGAAACGTTGCCGGGCGTGGTCTTGTCCGGATAGCTGGTCGTCTGCAGACGGCCCCAATTGTCGTAGCTATATTGGGTCTTGTTGCCCTTCGCATCTGTATAGGTGCTGAGGCCACCGTCCATGCTGTTGTAAAATCGGGTAAAATCGGTGCGCTGATAGCTGGTCCCATAGCCGGATACCTGCTGGGTCACACGGTCCACGCTGTAGCTATATTTCGTGATGCGGTCCGGTCCGAAGTTACCCTGCGTTCCTAGCGTGCAGGCGGCCGTGCTGTTGATCGGTGCGAACAGCGCCGGGTTCATGCGAAGTGCAGAACAGTCCACCCGGCCAAGCGCATCGTAGCTGAAATCGGTGCGTGCCTGCGGCGTACCGTCCGATCCATAGGCGATTACCGAGGCTTTGCGGAAATAGGCATCGTAGACCGTATCCACCCTACCAAATGACACGAAGCCGCTGCCATCGGAATCAGAGGTGCCGGTATCGACCGAGGTCGGCTGGCCACGGACATTGTAGGTGGTCTTGACCGAGCGGTTGTGGAGCGGGCCCGCGCCATCGGGATCGGGACCGACCACCTGGGTCACCTGGCGATCGGCATTGTAGGTCCAAATGGTGGTGTCGGCGCTACCAGGCAGCGGACCATCCTCGGAGATCTTGTTGCCGATGACGTCATAGCTGACGCTGGTTGTGCTGCTGATCGAACCATCGCCCGCCGCGGTCGTGGTCGAAACCGGAAGCAGATTGTTGGCAACACCCGTAGCGCCATAGCTGACCGAGGTCGTGGTCTCGTCCGCCGTGCCAACGCAGGACGCAGTGGTGGCGCAGGTCGAGGTACCGGTCGGGAGATAGATCGCCGACGGCGCCGCCACGATCGTGCCGGTCGCATCCTTATAGTAAGCCGTGAACTGCGCGTAGCTCGTCCGCACCTGGGGCTGGACGCCACCGGTCGCGGCAGCCGGCGCGGTCGCGCTGGTGACGCCGCCATGCACCGGATCATAGGTGAAGGATGACACATGACCGGCATTGTCGGTCACCGTCAGCGGCTCGTTGCAGGTTACTGGGTTGGTGCAGGTCGTGGGATAGGTGGCTGCGGTCGTAATGGCCGGGCCGGATCCACCAAAATTTGACGTCTGCACCGCGCTGGTGACATTACCTCGATCGTCATAGGTATAGTCCGTTCTCGCGGCCCAACCGCCTGCTGACGTTATCCGGCAATATTGATCATATTGATAAGTATGGTTGTAATAGGGCTGCCCATACGACTGAGGGGCTTGCGCTCCAGAAAGCTTGTCAGTGAATATACCACATAATCCAATATTCTTCCAGGCAACCTGCCCATATCGATGATATTGTGTCTGATCAGGAAAAGACTTAACATCAAAAGAGTCTAGTCTACCGCTGCCATCAGTCCAAAATCCAAAATTATATGATAACTTTCCTTGGCCTGCTATAGTTACGCCAATTCCGTACGCACTATAAGCGCATGATCCATTGCTACACGTGTTGGTCGCCGTATAAATAATTGATACATCATCATTACTACTTCCTAAATTGCTTATCGCAGCAATTCGATCGTTAGAATCTATCTTGTAGTATTTTGATCTACCGTCTGGCAGCGTAACATATTGATATCCGTAGGCTCCTACCGGGATAGGGTCACTGTAGGACTGTGTATAACTCACGGATCCATTGTCAGAGGGGCAAGCATCAGCCGAGGGGTCACAGTAAAACTGCGCAAGATTTATCGCTTGAACCTTGGCGACCCTTCGCCACTCATTGGCTCCAGCCGGAGTTCCCGACATGATCGCATTTGATCCATGAGAGAAATGCAGCATATACCCGAAATTATTCATGACAGACTGCAGACGGATGACGTTGTAAGAAACATAGTTGCTACATGTTGTTGTGCTATTAGGACAACTATAAATCTGATATGTTGCCGTTTTATATGTTAGAGTTTCTATCTCTCCATTTGGATGGGAGATACTCGTCGCCACTGCATGCGCTTCCAGGTAATAGCCGGCGCTATTTGGGTACATTGGGTTAGAGAAATTAATTATAGTTCCGTCTTTTTGGGTAAGAATATAATAATCTACATTATATAATCTAGATTGATCTAAATGCCCAAATAGAGTTTGGCCGTCTTTTAGACCGGTATTATAAGTATAGCCGATCTGCTTTCCAGACACATCATATGCTGCCGTAACATTTGGAAAGGATATGCTTCGCGAGCCAATCGTAACAAGCGGCTGATTCCCATAATTTGCCAAGCTTATTATGTAATTATGGATAAACCCATTGTTATATGTCTGAGAGTTTGAGGTGATCCAATTCATTAGTCCCTGAGACCATATACGGCTGTACTGCAATCCGTTTGCACCGTTGCCAATCGTAAGGAAGCTGTCGGAAGGCGTTAACTGATAGTTCAAGAGATCGACGCTCCGCTCGTCGATGGCGGAGACAAGAGGCGGCGCTGGTAGCTGCGTCGTCTGCGCGATGCCCGGACCGGAGGCCGCAGCGGCAATGGCGAGCGTACAAGCGATGAGTGCCTTGTGCAGCCAAGTGGTGATCATAGGTTTCGCGTCCCCGTTCAATTCCAGTGCTGGCGGCCGGGCGTGCGGCCGGTGCGGATCAGTTGGTCTGGCTGGCGGTGTCGGGCAGCAGCAGCTTGGCGGCGGCGCAGAGCTTGCGCGCATCGATGCCGAGCTGCGCCTCGGTCTGCTCCTGGACCGAGTCATTGCCCTTCGCGATCTCGCACACGAAGCGCTTGTGATCGGCAAGCTGGCTCAGCATCTTGCCGCAGGCGGCAGGCTGAAAACCTTTGGCAGTGAAGTCGGCCTGTTTATCCGAAGGCACCGGCACCACGAACGCCCAGTCATGGCCGTCATGCTTGGTCGTGGTCCTGGCCATGCAGCGCGCGGTGACGCCATTGGCGGTAAGCGCCTGTTCGGCGGGAATGGGAAGCGTGGGTGGTGGGGTCTGGGCGATGGCCTGGGCTGACATTCCCGCGACAAGCGCGCACGACCACAGCTTCAGCCTCATGCCGACTAACCCCCTGCCTTGATGCATCCATGCACGCGCACGCACATCATGCGAGGACCTACACGTCCCGGCAGCCGGCTGAGTCTCGACTTGCGGCAACGGCAAAGTGATGGCAGCATCGGCCCTAGTCAAGCAGTCTCGTCAGTCCTGCACGACCGGTTAATGTCGCTTTTATTACAACTCTACGAAGAGGACAGAGCGATGCGGCGGAAGCTGGTCTTGATTGTTGGGCTGACAATTACAATCATTCCGGTTGTTTCTTCCGCCGAAGTGGCCACCTACCAATATGATGCGCTTGGCCGGCTGACCCAGAGCTTCAAGCAAGGCGGCCCGGGCGACGGCGTCCTCACCACCATCACCAACGATCCGGCCGACAACCGATCCAACTATACCGTCCAGAACGTCGCCAGGGTCCTGCACCCCGGCGACAAGGTCTATTCGAGCGACAATGCTTATTACCTGACACTCAAGGCCAATGGCGAGCTTGCCGTCATCAAGGTCTCGACCAGTGCCGAGCTCTGGAACTCGGGCACCGCGACGCTCGCCACCGATCATGCAAGCTTCCAGTCCGATGGCAATTTCATCCTCTACGATGCCTCGAACACCAGTCTCTGGAGCTCGGCCACCTCAGGCCACCCAGGATCCCAGCTCGCCGTCCAGACCTCAGGCAGCCTCACCATCACGGACACAACCGGCACCGTCGTCTGGCATACGTGATCGCCGTTGGGGCGGAGGCGGCAAGCGCAGCATCGTTATTGCGAGAGATACGTGACGCCCGATTAGCCGGGCGTTCCTCCTTTCTCGACGCGATCGACCAGGCCATCCTTGAAATGGACGATCTTGCGCGCATAGGCGGCCATGTCGGGTTCGTGCGTGACCAGCAGCACGGTCAGCCCGGTCTGGGCGTTGAGCCCGGTCAGCAGCTCCATGATCTCGACCGAACGCTCGGAATCGAGATTGCCGGTGGGCTCGTCCGCCAGAAGTACGTCGGGCTGGGTTACGAGCGCGCGCGCGATCGCGACGCGCTGCTGCTGGCCGCCGGAAAGCTCGCTCGGATTATGATCCGCCCATGGGGCGAGGCCGACCTTTTCGAGCGCGGCCATCGCCTGTTTGTGCCGGGTGTGCCGATCCTCGCCGCGATAGAGGAGGGGGAGCTCGACATTCTCGACCGCGGTGGTGCGCGCGAGCAGATTGAAGCCCTGGAAGACGAAGCCGAGATAGCGCCGCCGCAAGAGCGAGCGCTGGTCGCGGTCCAGCCCTTCGACATGCACGCCCCGGAACAAGTAAGCGCCGGAGGTCGGGACGTCGAGGCAGCCGAGGATGTTCATCGTCGTCGACTTGCCCGATCCGGACGCTCCCATGATCGCGACGAAATCGCCCGGCACGATATCGAGGTCGATGCCCTTGAGCGCCTGAAAGGCGGCGGGTCCTTCCCCGAATCGCTTCGTGATGCCGCGTAGCGAGATGAGCGGTTCGGCCACTTTTACTTGCCCGGACCCGCCAGCTGGCCAGTGATGACCTGGAGACCGGGACGGATGCCCGCGCCACGCACCTCGGTCAGGCTGCCATTGCTATGTCCGACGGTGACCGTGATCGGCTTGGGATTGCCATCGGCGCCGACCACCCAGAGCTGCTGCCGGGCCCCGCGCGAGACGTCGACATTCTTCTGGTCCTGCGGCGGGCCGCCGAAGATGCCTTTCTTCTCGGGTGGGGAGGGCGGCGCGAAGCGGAGCGCCGCATTAGGCACCAGCAGTACGTTCTTGACCGAATCCGTGACGATGTTCGCGGTCGCGGTCATGCCCGGCTTGAGCAGCAATTTGGGGTTCGAGACGGTCAGTTCCGCCGTGTAGGCGACCACCGTCGTGGTGGCGGTCGGCGCCGTGCCTGCGCTGTTGACCGTGGGCGTGGCATTCGCGCCGAGATCGACGCGCGTCACCGTCGCCGGAAAGGTCTGGTTGGGATAGGCGTCGACGCTGAAGGTGGCAGGTTCGCCTTCATGGAGCTCGCCCACATCGGCTTCGTCCACCTTCACCTGCAGCTTCATCTTGGAGAGATCTTCCGCGATCGTGAACAGGGTGGCGACATTGAAGGACGCCGCCACCGTTTGCCCCGGTTCGACCTGACGCGACAGCACGACGCCGGTCACGGGTGCGTAGATCGTGCCCTTGGACAGGCTGGTCTGGTTGGTCGACACGTTGGCGCGGGCCTGCGCGACCTGCGCTTCGGCCTGAAGCAGGTTGGCGGCGGCGCGCGCATAATCCGCGCGCGCGGAATCGAGCTCGGTCTGCGATGGCACCTTGCCGCCCGAGAGCTTGTACACCTGCTCCTGGCGCGCGAGCGTTGCCTTGGTCTGGGCGAGCGTCGCGCGATTTTGCGCGACCGTGGCGAGCGACGCCTGCAATGTCGCCTGGCTCTGTACCAGCGCATCGCGCAGGCGGGACAGGTCCAATTGCGCGAGCGGCTGACCCTTCACGACCCGGTCGTTATTGTGGACATAGACCTTGTCGATCAGCCCGGATTCCTCCGAACCGACATTGACCTGGACGGTCGGCGCGAGGTTGCCCGTCGCGGTGACGGTGACGGTGAGATCATGGCGCTCGACCGGCACGGTCGCATAGTGGACGGGAGGTGCCGGCCGGAAGCAGCGCGACAGCAAGAGCAGCACGATCAGCAGCGGTACGCCGATGAAGACCCACTTGCGCCAGCGCCGCCAGCGCGAACGCGGCGGCTGACCGAGAAATTGCTCGATGTCGGTGGCGTCGTTCATGAAGCGGTCCCCGCAATGATCGTCTCGGGCTGCCAACCGCCGCCGAGCGCGAGATAGAGTTGGACGAGCGCAAGCGCCTGATCGGCCTGTGCCGCAGCGAGCTGATCGCGCGCGGACAGCAGCGACTGCTCGCTCTGCAGCAGGGTGAGGAAGTCGATCAGGCCCGAGCGATATTGGCTGCGCGAATAGATGGCCGCGTTGTTGGCGGCGTCGAGCGCGATCGCCAATTCGGCTTGCCGCGCCTTGGCCGCCTGCAGCGACTGAATGGCGTTCTCCACGTCCTCCAGCCCCGACAATATGGTCTGCCGATAGGTGGCGAGCGCGAGGTCCGCGCCTGCGCGCGCGGACCGTATCTGGGAACTTCTTTTTCCCGCGTCGAAGATGGCCTGCGTAAGGCCGGCGAAGAAGCTTCCGGTCAGCAGATCGCCGAGCTTTCCGACCGTCGCGGCATTCGTGTTGATGTTGCCGCTGATCGACAAAGCCGGGAACAGGGCCGCTTTGGCGACGCCGATGCGGGCGGTCGCGGCCGCGAGCTGGCGCTCGGCACTGCGCACGTCGGGCCGGTTCCGCAACGTGTCCGCCGGAATCCCGACCGTGATCGCATCGGGGCCGTGTGGGATCGGTTGCGTGGCCTCCATCTGTGAGCGCAGGGCGCCCGGCGCCTGACCGGTCAGCACGCCCAACCGGTTGACCGCCTGCAGGTAGGAGGTCTCGAGTGCGGGAATGCTCGCGGCGGTCTGGGCGCGTTGCGCGCGCGCTTGTTCCCCATCCAGCCCCGAGACCAAACCGGCCTGGACGCGCCAGCCGGCGATCTGAAGATTGTCGTCCTGCGTACGTAACGTGCTGCGCGCGATCTCCAGGCGCGTCTGCGCGAGCCGCGCGTCGATATAATTGGTCGCGACCTCCCCCGCGATCGAGGTGCGCACGCCTTCGAGATCGAAGCGGGCCGCCGCCTCGTCCGCGCGCGCGGCCTGGACACCGCGGGTGAGGCCGCCGAAAATGTCGAGCTGCCAGGAGGCATCGAGGCCGAGCGAGAGCTGGGTATTGCCGGAATTGCCGCCCGTCGTGACGACCGTGTCGCCCACGATCAGGGTCGAGGAGCCGCCATGCGTGAAATTGCGCGTCGCGCCGGCCGAACCGGTCAGCGTCGGCAGCAGATCGCCGCGCGCCTGGACGAGCGCCTCCCGTGCCTGGGCGAGCCGCGCGACCGATTGTGCGATCTGAAGATTGGAGGCAGTCGCACGCGCGATCAGATCGGTCAGCATCGGATCGTCGAACTGGCGCCACCATGCGGAAAGGTCGCCGGCCGCCGCGGTGGCCGGAGCGGCGGGCGCCGGGGTGACGGGCGGCGCGTAGGCCGCCGGCACGCCGAGCGCGTTCGGAGTGGACGGATGGTAATCGGGGCCGACTGCGCAGCCCGAGAGAAGGAGCGCGCTCGCCGCGATGCCGATGCGCTTATTCATGGCGCAGTGCATCGATCGGGTTGAGCGCGGCTGCGCGTTGCGCCGGAACATAGCCGAAGACGATCCCCAGGAAGGAAGAGAAGAGCAGGCTGCCGAGATTGATCAGCGGATCGAACAGGAAGTCGACCGCCATGATGTGGGTCAGCAACAAGGACAGGCCGAAGGCGAGCCCGATTCCGATCGCGCCGCCGAGCGAGCACAGCACCACCGCCTCGGTCAGGAACTGGAGCCGTACCTCGCGCGCGAGCGCGCCGATCGCGAGGCGGATGCCGATCTCGCGCGTCCGCTCGGTCACCGAGACGAGCATGATGTTGACGATCCCGATCCCGCCCACGATCAGCGAGATCGAGGCGATCGCCGCAACAAGGCCGGTCATCACCCTGAGCGTGCCGGACACGGTGTCCGAAATCTGCTTCATGTCGATCAGGCGGAAATCATCTCCCTGCCCAGGGGCGATATGCCGACGCTCGCGCATCAGCCGGCTGAGATCGGCACTGACCGCATTGTTGTCGTAGGCCGGATTCACGCCGATCACGATCCAATAGATGTTGGTCGTGCCGATGATCTGACGCTGCACCGCGCGCGCGGGCATCAATATCGTGTCATCCTGGTCGCTGCCGGGGCCGCCCTGGCCGCGTTCCTTGAGCGTGCCGATCACCGGACAGGTGATCTTGCCGACGCGCATCTCGCGGCCGATCGGATCGACATTGGCGAACAAATTCTTGCGGACGGTTTCGCCGATGATGCAGACGCTCTTGCCGCCGGCTTCCTCCTCGGCAGTAAAAACGCGGCCCGAGGTCAAGGTCATCGCCTGGATCTTGATTCCGTCGTCGGTGGTTCCGATGATGCTGGTCTGCCAGTTGATGCCGTCGGCGGTGGCGGTGACGCTCGAGTTGACCTGACCCGCAACTGCATCAATTCCGCCGATCTGTTCACGGATCGCATTGATATCCTCGCGCGTGAAGTTGGGCGGGGGGCCGCCGCCCGCCGTACGCGCCTGGGCGTCGGTCACCACCATCAGCGTATTCGCGCCGAGCTGGGCGATCTGCGCGCGCACCGATGCGGTCACGCCGTTGCCGACCGTCACCATCGTGATCACGGCGGCAACGCCGATCACGATACCAAGCACGGTCAGGATCGAACGGAGCAAGTGACGGCGAATCTCGCGAAGGGCCAGAAGAAGAGAAGCGCCGAGCATTATCCGGTGACCTACCCGATCTTTTCGTCAGCGTAACGACGAATTATCTTCGAGATGGATGGCTTCTCCGTCTGCCCGGCTAACTCTATGAATCACGGCCTTACCCCCGTCCAGGCGTTCTGGAGCGGAGATATACGACATATGTAGATTTAATAGTCAAGCGGGCGGAAGGCTGTTTTCGCGAATATGCTCGATCGAACCGCTACCTGGCAGCCCAGCCGTGGCGATCGACCGCGCCGTAATTCCACCAAAGGCCGAGCAAAGCAGCCCACCCGCCCGCCGTAAGCAAATCCAGACCTAGTTGTGCGAGCCACACGGCGAGCAGCACGCTGGCGAGCAGACCGAGCGTACAGCTGGCGAGGAAGGGGATCAGGCCAAGATACCAGCGCCACGGCCCGCGCCGTCGATAAGAGAGCATCTCCTTGGTGCAATAGGTGGCGATGCAGCCGGCTGTCCCGGCAATCACCTGCGCAACGCCCAGTCCAAGATCGAACAGCTCGCCACAGAGCCACAGGCACAAGATATGTACCATCAGCGCGGTCGCCGCGATCGGGGCATAGGGGAGGAGGCTCGGAGGAAGCCGGCCGCGCGCGATGCGGATGCGGTCACCCGAGGCGTGGCGCGCGCTCCGGCTGCCGATCGGGCCAGCTTCGACATCGCGGCTTGTACAAGGGGGATCGGCGGCAATCCTCTCCCATTGCGGCCTGGCCAGGTCCGCGCCGATCCGCGCGGCCGGCTCGTTGATATTGCCCCTTTTGTTGAAGTTCAGGGCCGTCATCCAGTCCTCGTGCTGGACGCCACCGGCAAAGCGTCTTGTGGGAACCGGTTGGGCGGCCGCGCGCTCGCTTGCACGGCGGCCGCCCGTAGCGATCGACGGATCAGGCTCGCGAAACCCTTGAAATATTTTGCATGTCAAGGTTCGGGGTACGGGGTTCCGTCTAGTTCGATCAATGTCCGTGATGCGTGGGAATGCGAGGAACGGAGCGGTCGGCAATGCGGACGGTTGGCCCGCTGGAATGAAGCGGCTAGACCGCGCGCATGTCACGTCTCCGCCGCGGCCGACGATAAGCCTTATGTCCGATACAGGCTTGCAGGCTGTCTTCTTTGCCAACCGCGACCGGCTGTTGCGTTTCCTCGCCGCGCACGGCGCCGGGGATGCGGCGGAGGATATTTTGCAGGAATTGTGGATCAAGATATCGACCAGCGCGCCGGGGCCGGTCGCGCAGCCTTTGTCCTATCTCTATCGCGCGGCCAACAACCTGATGCTGGATCGTTATCGCTCGGCCCGCCAAGCGACGAAGCGCGATGCGGACTGGAGCGAGGCCGAGACCGACGGCGCCGGTCGCGCGCAGGATCCGGTCGGCGAACGCCCGCTGATAGCGCGCGAGCACCTGCGCATCGTGCAGCAGGAACTGGACGGCCTGGGAGAGCGTGTCGCCTTCGCTTTCCGGCGCCATAGAATCGACGGCGCGCCGCAAAAGCTGATCGCGCGTGAGTTGGGCGTCAGCCTGAGCACGGTCGAAGCCGATCTACGTAAAGCCTATCGCGCGCTGATCGCAGTGAGGAGGCGGCTGGATGAGGCTTGAGGCCGATGTCTCCGTCCTGTGGGCCAGAACATGGTGATAAAGCAGGACCAGCACGAGATCGAGGATCAGGCCTTGGCCTGGGTCGTGAACCTGCGCGATGCGGACTTCGCGGATTGGGAGGCATTCGAGGCGTGGCTTGGCGCGAGCCCGGCCCATGCTGAGGTTTATCATCGACTTGCGCTGAAGGATCAGGATCTCGACGACGTCCTGTCCGCTTTGGTGCCGGCACCAGCCTTACAAGCTGAACGCCGCGCGAATCACCGCTGGAAATGGCCGGCGATCGGAGCGGCGGCCGCCATTCTGCTGGTCGGCGTGGTTTCGGTGCGGCTGTCGGTTGCGGCGCCGGAACATTATCAGATCGCGACGCGCGCGGGCGAGCGGCGGGCGCTGACGCTGGCGGGCGGGACAAATATCCTGCTCAACGGTGGGTCGACCGTCACGCTCGATCGCAAGAATCCGCGCTTCGCCGAACTGAAGCAGGGTGAGGCTTTGTTCACGGTGACGCATGATGCGAAAAACCCGTTCGCGGTCCAGGTCGGGCGGGACCAACTGCTCGATGTCGGCACGCGTTTCGACGTGGTGAGAACCAAGAGCGAAATGCGTGTTGCGGTCGCGGAGGGCGCTGTAATCTATAACCCGGCCTCCCAGAAACTGATGCTGGGGCAAGGCGATCTGCTGCGTGTCGCGGCCGGCGGGACGGTCGCGATACGCAGCCGGGTCGCGCCCGATCAGATCGGCGCGTGGCGGGAGGGCCGGTTCGTCTATTCGGGCGAGACGCTGGCGCGGGTCGCCGAGGATTTGTCGCGCTATGCCGGGGCCCGGGTCGACGTGAGCCCTGATCTTGCCGGCCAGCCTTTCCGCGGGGTGATCTCCATTGCCGATCCGTCGCGGCTTGAGGATTTGGGCCCGCTCTTCCGCGCGCGCGTTCAGCGCCGGGGCGACGGCTGGCTGATCTTGCGCCGTTGACGTGCTGAAGCCGCTTCTCCTCGCGGGGCTCGCGGCGGCCGTGTTGGTCCCCGGGCAAGGCGCCGCGCACGCTATCTCGACGCCCGCGGGCAGTCTTCAGGCAGGTCTCGCTGCGCTTTCGGGCCAGACCGGTATCAGCGTCGCGGTCGACGATCCGGCACTCTGGGATCGGCCGGTGCGGGCGATCCAGGGGCAGATGGCGCCCGAGCAGGCCTTGCGTGCCTTGTTGCGGGAGGTGGGGGCAAGGCCGGTGCGGATAGGTCCGCAGGCATGGCGCGCGGTGCGGGATGTCCGCAGGCCGGTGGTTCGACCCGTGCCCGCGGCCGATCCCGTTGAGTCGGATAGCGACCAGGTCGTGGTAACTGGCAGCAAGCGCGATCTGCGGTTGCGCGACTATCCGGGCACGGTCGAATTGCTCGATGGAACGCGCATGATCACGGGCGGCGAGCGCGGCACGGATTCGATCGTCGCGCGGCTGGCCAGCCTGACTTCGACGTATCTGGGCGCAGGCCGCAACAAGCTATTCATTCGCGGAATTGCGGATTCGAGTTTTACCGGCCCGACGCAGGGCACGGTCGGCCAATATCTTGGCGATCTCCGCCTGACCTACAACGCGCCCGATCCCGATCTGCGGCTTTACGATATCCAGTCGGTCGAGGTTCTCGAAGGACCGCAGGGTACGCTCTACGGTGCGGGCTCCCTGGGCGGGATCGTGCGGATCGTGCCCCGCGCACCCGAGCCCGGCTTGGCGGCGGGCTTTCTTTCGGGCGGTGTCGCCGCAACCCAGCATGGTGCCCCAGGGGGGGATCTCGGCGGTTGGGCGAACCTGCCGATCGGCCGGACGGCCGCATTGCGGCTGGTCGGCTACGGGATCGACGAGGGCGGCTATATCGACGATGTGCTACGCGGGAAACGCGATATCAACCGCGCCACGATCGGCGGCGGCCGCGCGGCCCTGCTGCTCCAACCCGCGCCCGATTGGCGCGTACAGCTTGGCGCGGTCATACAGCGCAATCATGGACGCGACAGCCAATATGCCGATCCGGATCTGCCGCCGCTCGAACGCGCAAGCCCAACCGATGGCGGTTTCGATGCCAATTATCGGCTCGCCAGTCTGGTGGTCGAGCGTAAGGGCGCGGACGTGGATTTTCTCTCCTCGTCCGGCTTCGTGCGTCATCACCTGACCGAGCAGTATGACGCGACGCTCGATGAGGATAACCCACGCCTCTTCGTGCAGCGCAACCACACCAACATGTTCAGCAGCGAAAACCGGCTGTGGCGCCCGCTGCACGACGGTTATGGCTGGGTGCTGGGCGCGAGCTTCACCCACAACCGCACCACGCTCGATCGCGCGCTGGGGCCGGTCGATGCGCCCGTGCCCACGACCGGCGTCACCAATGCCATCAGCGAAGTCACGGGCTTTGCCGAGGGCAGCGTCGAGCAGGGTGTCCTCACTTTCACCGCAGGCCTGCGCTTCACCCATGACCGGTTGAGCGGATCGGCCGAGGACGTGACGCGGCCGATGCTGGCCAAGCTGGATCAGCAGGGCATCATCGCCAAGCGTTCGGAGCAGACCGTGCTCCCTTCGGCCTCGGCCATGGTGCGGCTGTCGCCGAAATTACTTGCCTTCGTGCGCTACCAGGAAGGCCTGCGTCCGGGTGGCCTCGCGATCGAGGCGGAACTGGTGCGGCGCTTCCACAGCGATCATGTCCGTTCGATCGAGACGGGGTTGCGCTTCGGCGGAGGCGCCAATGACTGGATCGGCGGCGCGCTCAGCCTGTCCTATGCGCGTTGGTCCAACATCCAGGCCGATTATACCGATGCGGATGGTCTGCCGAGCACCAGCAATATCGGCAATGGCCGTATCTATTCGCTGAGCGGATCGCTGCGCATGAAGCCGGGGCGCGGCCTCGCGCTGGAACTGTCGGGTACCTTCAACGACAGCAAGGTTACCGATCCTTCGCCCGCCTTTCTCCAGTCGCTCGTCAACGCGACCGCGGTTTTCAATCCGATGCAGGCGGTTGCGATCAGCCTCGAGCCGTTAGGCCGCATTCCGAATGTCGCCCGCTTCACCGGGCGCGCCGGGATTCGCTATGAAAAGCCGCTAAGCAAGGCGGTCGATTTCAGCCTCGATGGCTGGCTGCGCTATGTCGGCAGGTCGCGATTGGGCGTGGGGCCTGTGCTGGGGGGCGAACAGGGCGAATATCTCGATACGGGCCTAGCGATGCGCTTCGCGACGCGGCCGTTGGGCGTGACGATCGGTATCACCAATCTGTTCGATACGGTCGGCAATCGCTTCGCGCTCGGCACCCCGTTCGCGCGCGATTTCCGGCAGGTGACTCCATTGCGCCCGCGCACGATCCGGATCGGCCTCGATCACGCTTTCTAAAAGGCTTTGCTCACCGAAAAGAGGAGGGCCGTCCCGCCATTCCTCACCAGCCCGTAGAAGCTGCGTTTCTCCGACCCGCTCGCCAGAGCCAGCTCGAAGGTGAGTTTCCTGACGTCGGTCGAAACGCCGATGCGCCAATCCTCCGTGCGCGTGCCGGCGGCTTCATGGCTGCCGTCGAGCTGGAACAGCATGCCGATATGTCCGGACAAGCGCAGACGAGGCGCGAGCTCGGTCGTACCGTCCACATCGGCGTAGAACGTCGAGACACCGTGCTGGAAATAATTGGGCGAATAATGGACGTGCGCCTGGACGTGATTGGTGATCAGGCCGGCGTAAAATTCGGTAAACACCGCCTGCCGGCCATAGATGCGATAGCCGGTATATTCGGCATGGACGACGCCCGCGTCCAGCGTGGGACCATTTTTGAGTCGGATCGCATAGCCGGCATTGCCCTCGAAGCGCGTCCGCTCCAATCCGTCGGAAGGATTGCCCGCCAGCATGACCGATCCTTCGACATAGGGGCCGCCAGCATCGTCATAGGATAACGAAAAGGTGGCGGCAGGATAGCCGTCGCTTACGGAATAGCCGCGAAAGCGGTCCTGGCTGGCGAGCGTCAGCGTCGCGCCCACCTCCGCCGAGGCGTGGGTCGTGAAGAGGATCAGGATAGAACCGAGCAGAAGGCGCGAACGCCCGCTCAGTCTAGCGATGCTCATCCGGTGCAGCCCGGTGCGCGTCCGCGCAATCGCAACTGCACATATGGGTCGCCGCCGTCAGGGAAGCGCACGCATCCAGACTCCCTCCACGCGCGCGGATCAGCGCGTTTGCGCCCGCAGGCTGCCGCTCGTTCATCAACGCCAACAAGCCGCTGACGTGCGCAGCGGCATAGGAGGTTCCATCCACCAGCGTCCAGCCTCCTCCCGGACTGGTGGTCGGTATGTCGTGTCCGGGTGCCAGGAAAACGCGTTGCGGCACCACGCTCAGGCCCGTGTCAGCGACCGCGATCACGCCGGGTTGCGATGCAGGAAAGCCGCCATCGGCGACGGAGGGATCGAAGGCGGCGACCACTCTCTGGCCCCTCGCCAGGCCGATATCGACCAGTCGGCCGAGCAGCATATCGTGCGGCCCGCTCAGGCTCATATTTATCACCCGGGCATGATGATCGATCGCATATTGCAGCGCCTTGGCGAGGCTCAACGTGTCGCACACGGTTGCGATTGCGCTTTGCTGCCAGCAGGCGCGCAGTCCCATCAGCCGGGCGCGGGGTGCGATGCCGACGATTCCGCCATTGCCCACCCGCGCGGCGATCACGCCCGCCACTGCGGTGCCGTGCCGCTCGGCCGCACTGCCGTGGCCACCGACAAAATCCTGGGCAAGCGCGATCTGGCCCTCCAGATCCGGGTGCGTGGCGTCGATGCGACTGTCGATCACCGCCACGCTCACGCCGCGCCCAGTTGCCACATGATGAAGCTCGCTCAGATGCCATTGTGTGGTCGCGGGCTGGGTGGGCGCGAGGGGATCGCCAGCCGGCGTCGAAGATTGCGCATGATAGAGCTGGAGCGGTTGCGACCAGGAAACGTCCGCGTCGTGCGAAACCTGCGCGGCCGCCGCCTCGGGGCTGAGCCCCTCGGGCAGGCGCATCACGAAACAATCGACGCCCAGCATCGGCATCGGCCAATTATCGACCAACGTGAAGCCATGCCGCTTGGCGATCTTCGCGGCGATGCGGTTGCGTGCACTCTGGGTCGATGCGGCGCCATAACTGCCCGAATAGGCCGCGCCGGGCCGATAATGGTCGGGCGGCATCTTCAGCATCACCAATATCTGGCGGCTGGTGTCGGGCGCATCGGCCGCAACGGCGGGCACGATCGGTGCGAACAAGGCCAGCGTGGCCAGCCAAACGCCCAGCAAGAACTTCACGAATTTCACTTCAGCGCCGCCGCATCGAGCGGTTCGGCCAGCACCACGACCGCGTCTTCGCGCAGCCGGTCGAGCGCGTGAGCGCGCTCCGATGCCGGAATATGCAGCACATAAGCGTTGGCCGCGGTCGGACCATCGACCAGCCGCGCATCATTATTCTTGAGCAGGCGGCTGATATCGCTTTCGCGCGCGTCCGGACGGAACACCACGATCGCATTGCCGCCGGGCGCGGCGGGCGCCGACCCGAGCGCGTGATAGGGTGCTATCGGTGCTTCGATCCGCAGCGTGACAGTGACAGCCGCCGCGAGCAAGGCCGCCTGCGCCGCAAGCAAAGTGCCGATCCGGCGTGCCGTGAAACGGCTGCGCGTGGGCTGCGGTACGGGCACGTACGATGCCTGTTGCGCGGCATTGTCGAGCCGATCGCGCATCGCCGCCCAACCGATTCCGGTTGCGATCGGCAACTCGGCGACCTCGCTCGCCAGCGCGCGCTCGGCAGCGAGTTCGCGGCTGCATTCTTCGCAAGCCGCAAGATGTGTCTCCACCCGGGTCTGCTCCTCCGGCTCGAGCCGGCCGGTGATGAGCCAGGGCATCAAGTCCCGCGTCTCGCGATGCGGATCATTGGTGAAGGGAAGGATACGGCCCATCGTCACAACCAATCTGCCAGTTCGCCGTCCATCAGCCGCCGCAGATGGCGGCGGGCGTGGAACATGCGGGTTTTTACCGTATCGACCGGGCAATCCATGATCGCTGCGATCTCGCGATAGCCCATTTCGTGGAAGTAAGTGAGGTCGACCACCGTGCGGTGATCCGCCGACAATTTTCCCATCGCGGCCATCAACGCTTCCTGCGTCCGCTGGCGGCCGAATGGCGCGTCGGGCGTGTCGCCGTCGCTCGGCCGCAGCTCGGCATCGCGATCCTCGATCGCTTCGTCCAGGCGGCGCAGCGCCTTCATGGCCTTGCGGTAGGCGATGGCGAAGATCCAGGTCGAAAGCTTGCTCGCGCCGCGGAACGTATCCGACCGCTCCCACACCACGAACAAGGTGTCGTTCAGCACTTCCTCGACCAAGGGCGGCCGATGAAGCAGATTCAAAAGGAACCGGGCAAGTCTGGGATGATAGAGGCGATACAGGGCTTCGAAGGCATCGCGTTCGCGCGCGCACACCCCTGCGAACAAGCGCAGGTCTTCCGGCGTGGCGACGCTCGCGTTTTCCCCCGTCTGCCTGTGCGCGACGCTGCCGTCACTCAAGGCCCATGCTCCTTTCTTGCCCCTTAGTGCGCCCTGGGTGCGCTTTGGTTCAAGCGGAGCCTGCAGGGCGGAATCGGGCAAGGCGGTAAAATATTTCGGCGCAGGCATAGAACCGGCCACATCTTTCCCGGGACAAAGGCCTTGCGTGCTGTGCCGCACGACCGTCCTTCACCGGCGTTGCTCCCCAGGGGCGCCGGAGCAGGGGAGGATGGTGCCGCCCCGCCCGCGAGACGAAAGCCATGGAGATTCTTATGCGCCGTTCCATCCTCTTCAGCGCCCTCCTGGCGGTCTTCGCGAGCGGGGCGGCCTCCGCCCAGAACGGACCGCAGGTGCTCACGGTCGAACTGTCCAACTTCAAATTCACGCCCGGCACCATCACGCTGACGCACGGGCAGCCTTACGTGATCCACTTCGTCAACAGCGCGTCTGGCGGGCATGATTATGTCGCCAAGGACTTCTTCGCAGCCGCGACCATCGCGCCCGAGGATCGCGCCAAGATCAAGAATGGCGAGATCGAGCTGGGCGGCGGTGAATCCGCCGACATCCATCTCGTCGCCAACATGCCGGGCTCCTATAAGAGCCATTGCTCGCACTTCATGCACAGCAGCTTTGGCATGACCGGCCAGGTCGTCGTCCAGTAAGAGACACCGGATGGCCGCCGGGGTGGCATCCAGCGAGAACCGGCAAGCCCGGCTGGCCGAGCTGCTCGTCGCGGCCGCGGGGTTGGCCTTGATCCTGTTCGCGGCGATCGCCGACCGCGCATGGCTGGATCGTCATCTTCTGCCCCACATGTTCCTGCAACGCGGCGAGCAGATCTTGTGGTGGATGGTAGAGCGCGCGCTCGCGGTTTTGCTGGGGCTGGCATTGCTGTTGCCGATCCGGGCCTATGTGGGGCGCGGGTTCCGGATGGGGCGGGGCCGCGAAATGACCGTCAATGGTTTCGCCTTGCTCTTTGCGGTCATAGCGGCGCTGGCCGTCAGCGAATTCGCGTTACGGACCGGAAATTGGGGCCGGATCGAACGCTGGATTCAAAGCGAGGAGCCGCTGCGCCGCGCTGATGCCCGGCTCGGCTGGGTTAACATTCCGGATCGTGTCGGAACCGATAATTTTGGGGGCCGTACCATCACCTATGCGCTCGATCGCGACGGCCGGCGCGTCGACAGTCTTACCCGCCCCATCGATCCGCGCCGCCCATCGATTCTGTTCGTCGGGGAATCGATGATGTTCGGATTCAGGCTAAACTGGCCCGAAACCGCTGCCGCCCGCATTGAGCAGGCAACCGGTCTGCAGAGCGTCAATCTCTCGGTCAACGGATATGGGACCGATCAGGAGCTGATGCGCCTGCAGGAGGAACTGCCGCGTTTCGCGCATCCGGACGCCGTGGTGGCGCTGTTCGCCCCGACCCTGCTGGAACGCAGCCTCGACACGCATCGCCCCCATCTCGATGCAGCGCTGCAATGGCATCCGGCGCGGCCGGCATGGCGACTGGAAAGGGTGATGAAGAACGTCTTGCTCTATCATTCCACCTCCAGAATCGATGCCGGTCTGGCTATGACGCATGCCACGCTGGCCGCAATCGTGGCCAATGCGCGCGCGCGGAATGCCACGCCGATCATCCTTATTCCCGAATTTGGGCCGGAGCTGCCGGTCGAGCGCTCGCTGCGCGAACGCGCGGTCGGGGATTTGCCCTTTGTTCGGGTCCAGCTCGACCCCAGCTGGTCGATCCCTGGCGATGGCCATCCCGATGCCCGCGCGAATGCCGCCATGAGCCAGGCGGTGGTGGCGGTTCTGAAGGGCACGCATTCGTGATCGATCTCGCGACACGTTGCCGCGACGAGGAGCAGATGGATTCGCTCGAACTCGACGCCGCGGAATATGCGGAGGTCCTGCATGGACTTGCACGGGTCAATCGCTGGACTTTCACCGCCCATCCCTTGTTCGCTTATCTCGATGCGGCGGCAAAGGATCTGGTGCGCTTTCGTCTGCTGGACGTCGGCTTCGGCGAGGGCGACCTGCTGCGCCGCATTGCCATTTGGGCGAAGCGACGCAGCATTTCGGTCTCTTTGGTGGGAGTCGATATCAATCCGCGCAGCGCCGGCATCGCCCGCGCTCTGACACCGCGCGACCTGCCGATCGAATATCTGACGGGCGATGCGCGCAAACTGCCAGGCATGTTCGACTTCATCGTGAGCAGTCAGGTCACGCATCACATGACCGACCAGCAGCTTCATGATTTCCTGCATTTCATGGAGGAGCGCGCGCTGCGCGGCTGGCTGATCAGCGATTTGCGCCGGGTGGCCTTCGCTTATTACGGCTTTCCCTTGCTCGCGCGGCTGCTCCGCGTGCATCGGATCGTACGTGAGGATGGGCAGCTTTCGATCGCGCGCTCCTTCCGCAAGCAGGACTGGCGCAAGATCCTGAACGAGGCGGGCCTGCCGTCCGGGGGGATCAGGCTGGTGAACCGTTTCCCCGCCCGCCTTTCGGTTGAGCGGATCAAGGCCTAGGCCGCAATCCGGGTGGCGGTGGCGCCCCAGGCCAGTAGCTGGGGCCTGACACTCAGCATTCGCGCGATCGGACGCGACCAGGTCGGGCTTTCCGCGATCGCGCGCAACAGCTCGGCGCAGATGAGCGGCCGGCGCGCGCGGCGCGCGAAATCGCGCTGATAAGCGGGCGCCGCTGCGGGTCCGTCCTCCAGCAAGGCCTGAGCGGCGGCGGTCGCGCTGGCGATGGCGATGGCGATGCCATCGCCCGCCAGGCTGGCAATCACCGCCGCCTGGTCGCCGACGCGGAACAGTCCGGGAAGGGTTTCGGTCGCGCGCCAGCCATAAGGAATGCGCGCGATACTGCTCCATCCGCCCAGCGGTGTGCCCGCGGCGATACGTTGCGCCAGCAGGGGCGCTTCCGCCGCCAGGATGGCGAGCAGTCGATCGGCCGATCCGCCCGCGTTGCGCAAGCGTTGCGAGGCGACCGACAGACAGAGATTGAGCGTGCCGTCCTCCTGCAGGACCAGGCCGGCATAGCCATCGGCGAACAGGTGCAGTTCGATCAGGCCGGCCAGGTCTGTCGCGCAGGCCGGGCTCGGTTTAAGCGCCATGCGCAGACCCACTTTGGCGCTGCCATGCGCCGAGTCACCCGGTCGTTCCACGCCGCGCAGATTGAGCTTGCCCGTGGCGAGGATGATCGCCTCCGCCGCGACATTGCTTCCATCGGCGAAGCTTATCGTGCGCGTGCCGGTGAGCGATCTGGCGCTGCGCCCGAATTCAACCGTCGCGCCTGCATCGCGCGCCGCCGCCAGCAAAACCGTGTCGAGCTTGCGGCGCGACAGGCCGATCGCCGGGAAGGGGAGATTCGCCTCCAACCGGCGTTGCCCCACCTGGAAACGCATCCGGTGCACCGGATGGCCGCCAAGCGCGTCGGTATCGATACCTGCCCGGCGGAGCAGATCGAGCGCGTCCGCGCTGACGAAACCGCCGCATACCGGATCGTGTCCCTCATGGCTCTTCTCGGCAAGCAGAGTGCGCATTCCGTCCCGCGCCAGCCGCATCGCGGCGACCGACCCGGCCGGGCCGCCGCCGATCACCAAAACTTCGGGTTTCATGCGGCGCGGCTGAAGTTGAAGCCTTCGGCAGCGAGTCCGGGCCCGAAAGCGAGCGCCACGCCGTCGCGTTTATCGTCGCCGTCCATGATGTCCTCCATCACGAACATGAGCGTCGCCGACGACATATTGCCGAACCGATCGAGCACGCCGCGCGATGCATCGAGTGCGGTACCCGGCAGTTCCAGTGCGCCTTCGACCGCATCCAGGATCGAGCGGCCGCCGGCATGGACCGCCCAATTGACCTCGTCGGCCGCGCATTGATGCAAGATCTCGTGCCGCAAGGCCGGATCCTGCAGCGCCTGGGCGATCCGGCCCGGTACTTTGCCCGACAGATGCATTTCGAAGCCCGCATCGCCGATATGCCACTGGATCAGTTCGCCGCTGTCCGGAAGCGTCGCGGCGAAGAAACGGTCCATCGCGACCCCGCCTTCCTCCGCGCTGACAATCGCGGCGGCGGCGCCGTCGGCGAATTGGAGCATCGCCAGCATCGGCTCGATCTCCTCGGTCTCGACCAGGTGGAGCGTCGAAAGCTCGACCGTGACCACCAGTACGCGCGCCTGCGGGTCGGAGCGTGCGATATGATAGGCAACGCGCAATGCGGCCACCGCGGCGTAGCAGCCCATGAATCCCACCAGGGTCCGCTCGACCGAGGGGGCAAGACCCAGTTTTTGCGCGATGATCTGGTCGATGCCCGGCGCGACGAAGCCGGTGCAGCTCGCCACCACAAGATGCGTGATCTCACCGAGGGGAACCTTGCGGTCGAGTGCCTGGATAGCCTCCAGTGCCAGTTCCGGCGCCTTCTCGCCGTAAAGCTTCATGCGCGCCGCGGTCGAAGGCAGGCGATTGCCGAAATAGAAGCCGCCCGGCGTGATCGGCGAGCCGCCCTTCGCGGTCGGCAGCACCGACCAGCGGTGCGTGATGCCCGACCGGGCCGACATACGCTGGAACAAGGCGCGGGCGTGGCGGTCGGTAAGGCGCGTGGTCGCCCAGGCGATGAAGTCCTGATGCACGTCGAGCTTGGGCACCGCCGTACCAATTGCATGCAAATGCGCACGCGGCGGAGAACGCATCTCCGGGCTCAACATGCCCGCACCTTCCATCCGGTTCGAACCACGATCTTCACGCGCCTTCCTTTGTCACTCAACCCTTAGTTCCCGCGCGAACGCGTACGGTTTCGTCGCGGGCCCGCATTTTATCGCCTCGTCGCGATTGAACCGCGATCCCCGCCTCAGCCTCTAATCGATCAAGAGCAAGGAGAAGCGGCTTGGGCGCACATGGCTTCCAGGACGATAGGCCTCACGGCCCGGCACGGGGCGCCGGTGACGGGAGGCATTTCGGGGATTTTTTTGGAATGATCCTGTGGCCGGTCCATCGTCTTATCTGGTCCGACCCACAGCGCCGCGCGCGTAAGCTGCTTGAGTTCGCCGAGGTCGAGGCGAGCGGCGGGCGAGATCTGGTGCGCGCGGCCGAGCTGACCAACGATCCGGTGCTGCGCCAACGCTATCTGGTCCATGCGCGTGACGAGGCACGCCACGCCGACATGTTCCAGGCGCGCGGCCGGCAATTGCGCAAAGAGACGGCGGGCGAGGGCAAGGAAGGCCTGGCCGACTGGATGGCGCCGGGCGAACGTGGGATCGATGGACTCGATCTGACGCGCGAGAGCGACGCGGACCTGCTCGCTTTCCTCCATTTGTCCGAAAGCACCGCGGCGCGCGATTTCGCGCGCTATGCACGCGTGGTCAAAGGCGACCCGGCCACGCGCATCCTGTTCCAGCGCATCCTGGCCGACGAGGACGAGCATCGGGCCTATACCCATGACGAACTGCGCCGCGTCGCACGACGCCGGTCCGGTCGAGTCCTCTGGTGGGCTCGATTGCGGCGCTTGTGGAAGGCCTATCTGCGGTTCGCCACCGCCTTTGCCGGGGTGATGGCAGGGCTGATCCTTACGCTCCAATATTTCGTGCTGCTGCCGCCCTTCGCTGTGCTCGCCCGGCGTAACGCGCGGAAGGAGAAGACCGGCTGGGTCGCCGTCGGCGAGGAGAAGGTTCGATGAATATCCTCGGCATTTCTGGCCATTATCATGACAGTGCCGCCGCCTTGGTGATCGATGGCGTGCCCGTCGCCGCAGTGCAGGAAGAACGGCTATCGCGGCACAAGAACGATGCGGGCTTCCCCTTGGCCGCGATCGAATGGTGCCTCGACCATGCCGGTCTCTCGCCCGATGATCTTGACGCAGTGATCTTCTACGAGAAGCCCACGCTCAAGTTCGATCGCGTGCTGACCGGCATGCTGCAGGGATGGCCCGGCTCATGGCGCGGCTACCCCAAGGCGATGAAGAATATGCTGGGGGAAAAGCTTTGGGTGCGCGGACTGATCGCCTCGCAGCTTGGCATCAGTGCACGCAAGGTGCGATGCATCGAGCACCACCAGAGCCATGCCGCCGCCGCTTTCCTGACCGCACCGACGCAGGAAGCCGCGATCATCACCGCCGACGGGGTGGGGGAGTGGGCGACCTTCACGGTCGGCACCGGCCACAAGCGTGCCGACGGATCGACCGATATCCGCATCCTGCGCGAGCTCCGCTTCCCGCATTCGCTCGGCCTCTTCTATTCGGCGGTGACCTCCTATCTCGGATTCACGGTCAACGAGGGCGAGTATAAGGTCATGGGGCTCGCCTCTTATGGTCGGCCCACATGGATCGAGGCAATGCGCAAGCTGCTGCGCCCGACCGGCGACGGCGCGTTCGCGCTCGACCTTCGCTATTTCGATTTCCTCGGCAAGGTAGAGAGCGGTTATTCCGAACGTTTCGTCGCCTTGTTCGGCCCGCCGCGCAAAAATTGGCAGCCGATCGATCTCAAGAGCCCGGAGGGCCAGCGTTTCGCGGACATCGCGGCTAGCGCGCAGGCCTTGCTCGAAGAAGTCATGGTCGGAATCGCCGCCCGCCTGCGGAATGAAACGGGGATCAGCGATCTCTGCCTGGGTGGCGGAGTGGCGCTCAACGGTGTGGCAAATGCACGCATCTTGCGCGAAGCGGGCTTCGACCGGCTGTTCGTGCCGTCCGCCCCGGGTGACGCGGGCTGTGCCCTGGGTGCGGCGCTCTATGCCGACCGCATCTTGTTCGGCCAGCCGCACAAGCCCGTACCCGACCATCCTTATTGGGGGCCGCAGCCCGACGAGGCTGCCCTGCTGCGGATCGCGCAGGAGGACGACATCCCCGCCATCGTGAGCGGATCGGCGATCGAGGAGGTTGCTGACGCGCTTGCTGTCGGCAAGGTCGTCGGCTGGGTCGACGGGGCGCTGGAATATGGCCCGCGCGCGCTCGGCCATCGCAGCATCCTTGCCGCACCCCACGATGTCGCGATGCGCGATCGATTGAACCGCGACATCAAATATCGTGAGGAATTTCGCCCCTTCGCGCCGGTTGTGGCGGCCGAGCATGCCGATCTTTTCTTCGAGCTTCCACCGGGCGGCGCGCGGCTGGCGCGCTTCATGTCGGGTGTCGTGCCCGTCCGCCCCGAATGGCGGGACCGGCTCGCCGGCATTACCCATGTCGACGGCACCGCGCGCGTGCAGGTGCTCGACCGCGAGATGGAGCCTCGGCTGCACGCCTTGCTCGAAGCTTATGGCCGGCGGACGGAGGTGCCGGTTCTGCTCAATACCTCGTTCAATCTGGCGGGCGAGCCGATCGTGAACACTGTGGCGGAGGCCTATTCGACTTTCCGCCGCTGCGGGATCGACCTGCTCGTCGCGGGAAATGTGTGCGTGACCAAGCCGCGCGTCGTGCGCGCGCAAATCCTGGAGAATGTGGCATGATCAAGCGCCGCGGCCGCATCGGCCGGCAGTTCATCGTCTTTGGCAGCGCGTTCGGCACGACCGCGGAGCTCGCCTCGAACCTGTGGAACAACCGCTCCGGCAAGCGCTGGATGGTACCGCTGGCGCTGTTCTTGTGCCTGACCGGACTGATCCTGACATTGGCCGCCACGGTCGAGGTGCTGGCACCCTTCGTCTATTCGATCTTCTGACGATGGATGCTGCGCGGCGGGCCTTGCTGGCATGTCCTGCCTGCCGTGGCGCGCTTGACTCCCATTGGCGCTGCGACGGCTGCGGGCTGGTTTTTGAGGAGGCGGACGGCATCCCTGCCTTGCGACTGGCAGGCGACCGGCGGACCGAGACGGTGCGCGATTTCTATACCGAGACGCCCTTTCCCAATTACCCGCCCGAGGCCAGCCTGAGCTGGCTGCGCGCCCGCGCCAGCCACAGCGAATTCGCGCAGAAGCTCGACGCCGCAATTCCGCCCGACGCGCGCATCGTCGAGGTCGGTTGCGGGACCGGTCAGGTGAGCCTGTTCCTCGCACGCGGCGAGCGCCAGGTGATCGGCGCGGACCTGACGCGCGCCTCGCTCCGGCTTGCGGCCGATGCGGCAAGGCGGTTCGGGATCGAGGGCGTGTCCTTTGTCGAAACCGATCTGACCCGGCCCGCCTTGCGCGATGGCGCGTTCGATGTGGTCTATTGCTCGGGGGTGCTCCACCATACACCCGATCCCCGCGCCTCATTCGCGCGGATCGCGCGGCTGGCGCGGCCGGGCGGGATGATTGTGCTTGGCCTTTACAATACCGTCGCGCGGCTGCCCTTGCGGATGCGGCGCGTGGTCGCGCGGATTACCGGCGAGCGCTGGATCCCCTTCGATCCGGTCCTGCGCGACCGCGCCGCCGAGCCCGACCGCCGCGCCGCCTGGCTGCGTGACCAATATCGTCACCCGGAAGAGCATCGCCATTCACTGCGCGAGGTGCGCCGCTGGTTCGGCGAGAATGGAGTGAAATTCGTCCGCTCTTACCCGCCGGTACTCGATAGCGAGGGCGCGCCGGCATCCTTGTTCGAGCCCGAGGAGGATGATTGGATATTGGGTGACTGGCTGACCCAGCTCGGCTGGATGGGATCGCTATCGCAGGAAGGCGGATTGTTCGTGACGGTCGGCCGGGCTGCCGCCTAGCCTAACACCTTGGCCGCCTCCTCGATTGCGCCATAGATGCGGTCGAGATCGGCCTCGTCAATGCAATAAGGCGGCATCACGTAGATCGTATTGCCGAGCGGCCGCAACAGGAGGTCCCGCTCGCGGAAGAAGGCCAACAGGCGCGGGCCGAGGCCGGACATGTAATCAGCATCGTCGGGCCCGAATTCGAACGCGGCGATCGTGCCGTTGCGCCGGACGTTGCGCGCGATCGAAGGCAGGTTGTCCAGCCGTTCCTGCTGGCGACGGCCGAGGATGGTGATGCGTTCGGCGACGGGCTCGTCGCGCCAGATGTCGAGGTTGGCGAGCGCCGCGGCGCAGGCGACCGGATTGGCGGTGTAGCTTGACGAGTGGAAGAACATGCGCGCGCGGTCGTCGGAAAGGTGTGCGTCGTAGATCGGCTTGCTCGCGAGCGTGACCGCGAGCGGTACCGCGCCGCCGGTGAGCCCCTTGGACAGGCAGAGTATGTCGGGCGTAATCCCGGCCTGGTCGCAGGCGATCAAGGTGCCGGTGCGGCCCCAGCCGGTCATCACCTCGTCCGCGATGAACAGCACGTCGTGGCGCGCGCAAATGTCGCGCATCACACGCAAGGTTTCGGGTTCGTAGAACAGCATTCCACCCGCGCCGAGTACAAGCGGCTCGACGATCAGTGCGGCGGGCTTGTCGCGACAGGCGGCTTCGAGCGCTTGCAGCGCGTTGGCGCCATCGCCTGCGGGGAAAGGGATTGTACCGACATCGAACAAAAGCGGCGTGTAGGCGCGGTTGAACACGCCGCGTGCGCCGACCGACATCGTGCCGATCGTGTCGCCATGATAGCCATGTTCCATCGCCAGGATGCGATGGCGTGGCTTGCCCCGATTGAGCCAGAAGCCGAGCGCCATCTTGAGGGCGACCTCGACCGAGGTCGAGCCGGAATCCGAATAGAAGACATGCGGCAGACGATGGTCGAACAGCGCTATCAGCCGCTCGGCCAATTCCTCGGCAGGCTGGTGCGTCCAGCCCGCGAAAATGATCTGGTCGAGCTTGCCCGCCTGTTCGGCGATCGCGGCCATGATCCTGGGATGGCAATGGCCGTGCGTCGTTACCCACCAGGACGAGATCGCGTCGATGATGCGGCGCCCATCCTGCGTGTAAAGCGCCGCGCCCTCGGCATGCGTGACCAGCGGGATCGGCTCGCCAAGCCCATGCTGGGTGAAAGGGTGCCAGACCGGCGAGCTCATCCGAAATCCCCGACCCGGAAACCCGCGGCGAAGGCTTCGGCAAGCTTATGCGCGTTGAGCGGATCGAGGCGGGGCAGACGGCCCAACCGTTTCACATCCGCGAGCCTGCAGATCGTCGTTTCATTGTCTTCGTTCGCCTCGCCGACGAAAGCGATTCCCAGGATCGGGATCGATCGCGCGCGCATCGCTTCGACCGAAAGCAGGCTATGGTTGATCGTCCCGACCGCGGTCCGCGCCACCAGCACCGCCGGTGCGCCCCAGCGCGCGAACAGATCGGCGAACAGCAAGGATCTGGTGACCGGCACGAGCAGGCCCCCCGCGCCCTCGACTACCAGATAACCATCCAGATCGGGCAATTTCAGGCGCGCAGGATCGATCTCCACCCCATCCAGCTCGGCTGCGCGATGCGGCGAGAGTGGATCGGTCAGCCGATAGGCCTCGGGCAGGATCTTCCCCACGCCGAGGCGGCGGGCGGTGTCGCTGTCGGATTCCTCGCCATCGAGCCCTGACTGGATCGGCTTCCAATATGCCGCCTGCAGCGCGGCGGTGAGCCCGGCCGCGAAAACGGTCTTGCCGACACCCGTGTCCGTGCCGGTGACAATGATAGGCTTCATCAGTCGGGCCCGGCGCTGCAGGTCGCGACCACGTATCGCGCGCGTGCACCGTTCGCCTCGAACCGCGCCATGATCTCGCGAAGAGTAAGGGGCGGGAGCGGGTGATAGCCGGAGCGCGGCGTGCCTGCCCCGATCGCCTTCAGCGCACGCAGAAAGTCCCGAGCGTCGTCATGGTCGCGTAGAAAGGTCTCGATCGACACGTCCAGCCCAAGGCGGCGCAAATCGTCTGCTTCGGGATAATCGGGCGTGCCGGGCATCGCGCTGCCATAGGCTGCGCGCCATTCGGCGAAGCTGCCGGCGGCGAGCGTGGTGAAGATCAGCTTTCCGCGTTCCGACAGCAACCCGCGTAAACGCGCCACTGCCGTACCGAGATCGGGCATCCACTGCATCGCCAAGCTCGAACAGATCAGGTCGAACGGACCTTCCAGGTCCGGTGCCGCGCCATCCATCAGCGCGAAATCGACTTTGTCCGCTCCTGCGAAACGTTGGCGCGCGCGATCGAGCATTCCGGGAGCAAGATCGGTCATCCAATAATGCGCGAAGGGCAAGCGGCCGATCAGGCCCTGCCCAAGGAAGCCCGTGCCGCAGCCGATCTCAAGCACGCGCGCATCCGCTGGCAGAGCGAGCGCGCGGATGCGTGCGGCCAATCCGTTCGCGACGTCGCGCTGGATGGCGGCATGCCGATCGTAACTGCCGGCGCGATGGAAGGCGTTGGCTATCTGCAAAGGAAGGCTTCGATCTGCTGGGCGCACCATTTGGGATGCGTGACGGGCAGCAAATGTCCGCCTTCCGGATGCGACATCCTTTCCGCGCCGGCAAAGGCGGTTTGGCGCAGGGATGCGGGCAGAATGGGATCCTCGTCGCCATGCAAGGCGAGGATCCGGTTGGGGTGGGACGCGATGTGGCGCGACGCGAGCAGCGCGAGATCGCGTGCAAGCCGTTCCTCGTCCATTGCTTCGGGCGGTGGCGGCGCGCCGCATCGATCCCGAAATTCGGTCACGACCGCGGCGGGATCTTCCTTGAAGCGGGTTCGCATCCGTTCGACGATCCGCGGCGGGACGCCAAAGTCACCCGAGAACCGGTCGAAGCCGTTGATCACGATCAGCGGCACGTCATGCGCGAGCAGATCGGCCAGGAGCATGGCGCCGAGCGAATGGCCGACCGCAACGAACGGCCCGATGACCTCTGGCTCGGCCTTCTCCCCGAAATAGCCCCGATCCCACCGCACGAGGCGCCAGTCGGGCATCGCCGCGGCAAGACCGTCCCACAGGCTGGCGTCGAAACTCCAACCGTGGAGCAGGAGCAGGGTCGGAAAAGTCATCGCGAATTTCCTACCAGGAAGTGGGCCAGTTGCTCGATATCCGCCAAGCTATGCGTGGTGCGTAGCGCAATGCGCAGCCGGCTGGTTCCCTGCGGCACCGTCGGCGGGCGGATCGGCGCCGCCAACATCCCCTCGGCCGCCAAGGCTTCGGACAGGGCCAGCGCCTTCTCGGCCTCGTTCACGATCACCGGCACGATCTGCGTACTGCTGTCGCCAGTATCGATCCCGGCCTCGTTGAGACGCTCGCGCAAGAGCATTGCATGGCCTGCCAGCGTCGCCCGCTCGACCTCCATGCCCGGCACCAGGTCCAGCGCCGCATCGATCGCGCCGAGCATGGCCGGCGGCGGAGCGGTCGAGAAGAGGAAGCCGCCGCACGCGTTGACCAGATAGTCGATCAGCAAACGCGACCCCGCGACATAGGCGCCGAAACAGCCCATCGCCTTGCTGAACGTACCCATCACCAGATCTACTTCGCCCGGCACGTCGCGTGACAACCCGGCACCTTGCGGACCCAGCACGCCAGTCGCGTGCGCTTCGTCCAGGTAGAGGAAAGCGTCGTGCGCCTTGGCGAGCGCGGCCAGCCGGCCGATATCGGCACGGCCCCCGTCCATGCTGAACACGCTTTCGGTGACGATCAGCTTCGGCCCGCCGGCATGCCGGGTCAGCAGTTGCTCCAGATGGTCGAGATCGTTGTGGCGAAAGCGGATCTGGCGATGGTCGGCGGCGCCCGCATGCAGGCTGCCGTGGATCAGCCGGTCAGTGAAGAGCAGGATGCCAGGCGTCGCCTTGAGCAAGGCCGCGAGCACCGCCGCGTTCAATTGCCAGCCGGTAGGGAAGAGCAAGGCGGCTTCGGTGCCCTTGAAGCGCGCGATCCGCTCCTCGATCGCCAAATGCTCCGGACTGGTGCCAGTTACCAGCCGCGCCGCGCCGCTGCCGCTGCCATAGCGGATCGCCCATTCGGCGCTGCGTTCGGCGAGCAGGGGATGGCTGGCCAGGCCGAGATAATCGTTGCTCGAAAAGTCGATCAGTGTCTTTCCGCCGCGCTCGATCTTTCCTGCCCCGAGCATGCGCGTCGCAATGAGCGAACGCCTCTGATGGCGACCCTTCAGCCGTTCGAGCGTGTCCGCCAGATGGGAATCGAGCGCAGTCATGTGCCGCCGCTCTAGGTTGGGATGCGGAGATCGGCCAGTGCCGCAGACAAATCCGTTTCGACCGGTACCGCTACCATTCCTACTTGTGCACCTTTTGGGAACCGGTTACATCTTTCTCGGCGCGAGTGGTGGCATCTGAAGCCAATTCAGGGCATTACACTTGCAGAGAGGGTGTGGGCGTTATGGCGGAAGCAACAATTCGCGATGTGGCGCGGGAAGCGCAATTATCCGTCGCGTCTGTGTCCCGCGCGCTGAACGGACATAAAAGCGTAAGGCCCGAAACGCGGGCGCGCATCGTGGCGGTCGCCGACCGGCTCGGCTACGTACCCCATGCCGGCGCGCGCAGCCTGTCGATGGCGCGTTCCAACGCGATCGGCGTGGTGCTGCCCGATCTGCATGGCGAATTCTTTTCCGAGATCGTGCGCGGCATGGATCGCGAGGCGACGCGCCTCGGCCTCCAGCTCCTGCTTTCCAACATGCATGCCGATCCGGTTCAGGCGGGCCAGGCATTGCGCGCGATGCATGGGCGCGTCGATGGCCTGCTCATCATGTGCCCGCAGATGCGGACTGAAGGATGGGCCGGGTCGATGCCGCGCGGCCTGCCTGCGGTATTGCTCAACACGCCCGAGCAGATGATGGATCGCCCGTCGATGGCGATCGATAATCGCGCCGGCGCGGCGGAAGTCGCGCGCCATCTGGTTGCGCTCGGACGGCGCCATATCGTCCATATTGCCGGCCCGGATCACAATATCGACGCGCGCGAACGGCGCGAAGGGTTCGAGGAAGCGATCCGCAAGATCGCGCCGGACGCGACGGTGACCGTGCTACCCGGAGATTTCAATGAGGATACGGGTGAGGCGGCCGCCGAGACGATCCTGTCGAAGAATATGAAGGTCGATGCGATCTTCGCGGCCAACGACATGATGGCTGTCGGCTGCCTCCAGGCCCTGCGTGCTGCGGGGAAACGCGTGCCCGAAGATATTGCGATCGCCGGGTTCGATGACGTGCCGATCGCGCGTTACCTTTCGCTCACCACGGCGCGCGTGAATATTGCGGAGCTGGGCGCGCGCGCGGTGATCCGCCTGACCGAGATCATGAATGCCGAAGGCGAGCCCAACGACGGTGTCGAAGTGCATAAGCCCGAGCTCGTCGTCCGCGGCACGACCGCACCCACGCCCTGATATCTTTCCGTTTTTGAAGAGGTAAGCCCCCTGGAGGGTCGGTCTTTCGATCGACCCTCCTCTTTTTTGCGGAACCGGTTACAAGGCTCCCAGGCCGTGTGAGTCGGCCCAAGAAAAGAGACAGGGAGGATGGCATGCCGCGTCGCCTTTTGGGGCTCGGGCCGATCGCGATCGCGATTGCGCAACTGGCGGTATCGGCCGCGGCGCAGGATTACGATCGGCACGTCGTGTTCGACAATGCGCGTGCGCTGGGGCCTTATCATTTCAGTCTCGCCAGCAAGACAGGCCCGAGCCAGCTCGAATATAGCGACGGGCGGATTCCGGTCGAGACCGGCCATTTCCATTCGCCCCCTAACAGCCTGCGGTTCAAATGGACGTCGCTCTATGGTGGCGACTGGCGCGTCACGATCGACGTGCAGCATTATTTCAGGACGAACGATTTCGATGGCCGCCGCCTGACGCTCTGGGTTTATGCCGAGGACGAAATCGGGCCCGACGCCTCGCCCGGCCTGATCCTGACCGACAATAAAAGCGCATCGAGCCCGACGATCCGCCTGCTCGGCGACGTGAAGACCTTGCCCGCGCATCGGTGGGTACCAGTCCATATCGCGCTCGACGACATCCATGATCTCGTCGGCTCGACCGAGGACAGCAAGGTGGATCTACGCCACCTTGCGAGCCTGACGATCGTGCAGGCGCTGGACGATGGAAAGCCGCACACGCTTTATCTTGACGATATCAGGATCGACAATCCCTCGACCGCGCCCCACGGCCCAGCGCTCGCACCCGTCAATCTCGCCGCGAAGGGTTATGACCGGCATATCGATCTGTCCTGGCAGGTCGATACCGAGCCGGGGGTTGAATCCTATCGGATTTATCGCGCGACCGACGGCAAACCGTTCGAGGCGATCGCAATCCAGAAAGGGCAGGTCGGCCGCTACGAGGATTTCCTGGGCGCGAGCGGCAAGACCGCGGCCTATCGGATCAGCGCGGTGGATGGGGAAGGGCGCGAATCCTCCCTGTCGCAGGCCGCATCCGCCACAACCCGTGCGCTCAACGATGACGAGTTGCTGACCATGGTCCAAGAGGCGCAGTTCCGATATTATTGGGAAGGCGCGCAGCCCGATTCCGGCATGGCGATCGAGGTTAAGCCGGGCGATCCCAACCAGGTCGCGGTCGGCGCTTCGGGCTTCGGTATCATGGCGATGCTGGTCGGGATCGATCGCGGTTTCGTCACGCGCCGGCAGGGCGTCGACCGCTTCCTCAAGATCCTGCATTTCCTGGGCCATGCGGAACGCTTTCACGGCGTCTTCCCGCATTATCTCGACGGCCGGACCGGCAAGCGGATGGCCTTCTTCGGCAAGTACGACAATGGCGGCGACCTGATCGAGACCAGTTTCCTGATGCAGGGGCTGCTCTGCGCACGGCAATATTTCTCGCACGACACGCCGCAAGAGAAGGAGATACGCGACACGATCACCGCGCTGTGGCAGGCTGTCGATTATGATTGGTATCGCGACGGCAAGGACAGCAAGTTCCTCTATTGGCACTGGTCGCCCGACTTCGGCTTCAAGATCCATCATCCACTGATCGGCTGGAACGAGAGCCTGATCGCTTATCTGCTCGGCATCGCGTCCCCGACGCATGCCATTCCGGCGAGCCTGTGGGACAGCGGCTGGGCGGGACAGGATGAGAAGGGCATCGCCTATCGCCGCTGGTGGTCGCGCACCACGTTGGGCGACCATTTCACCAACGGCGGCACCTATTACGGCATTCCGCTGGAGGTGGGAGAGGGTAACGGATCGGACCTGTTCTTCACCCATTTCTCGTTCATGGGCTTCGATCCCCGCGGGAAGCGCGATGCCTATACGAACTATTTCACGAACAACCGCGCGATCTCGCTCATCAACCAGGCCTATGCGATCGACAATCCCGGCAAATTCAAGGGCTATGGCGCGAATGCCTGGGGATTTACGGCCGGCCTTCATGCGGGCGGGCGGCCTGCGCAGGCCTATGACAATGGCACGATCACACCCGAGGGGCCGCTTGGCTCCTTTCCCTATACGCCCAAGGAGTCGATGGCCGCGTTGAAGCACTTTTACCGCGATCTTGGCGCGAAAACCTGGGGCGTCTACGGCTTTTCGGACGGCTATAACGAGACCGACAATTATTTCGACGAAAGCTATATGGGTCTGAACCAGGCGCCCGCTGTCGTGATGATAGAGAATATGCGGACCGGGCTGATCTGGCGGCTGTTCATGGCGAACCCGGAGATCGCACCTGCGCTCAACAAGATCGGCTTCCGGAAGGATTGAGGGTGCGGCCGACCCCGACGTGGGAGGATGGGCGCGCAGTCCCTTCGCTGTCGTGCCAGTTCCTCTTCGTCGGGCGAATGGCCTGAGCAACCGACGGGAAAAATAAAAAAATACCAGAAACGAACTTGATAATTTGGAGCTTGCAGCGGGCCGCATCAGCGAGCCTGACGCAAGGCGCGGAAGGGCGCGGCATCTTCGGAGCGTCATCTGCCACGTGGCGTTGGCAAATCTGAGAAAGAGCCGAAAGCGCGCGATCCGTCCAGGTGTGAGCGCGCCATCATCATGTACGCTTTATGCATACGACTGTCAAGCCCCTAAACTATGGAGGTCCGATCGATCGAGCCATCATTCCTGCCTTTTCGGGTCTGCCGACTGGGTATGCGCCCCAATGTCCGCCGTTTGGCGCGCGATTCGCCGATCCCAAAAGCTGCCACTCGCGCGGGCGGACGCTGAGCGTCCCTAGGAGCGGCTTGCTGCCCGCCTGCCTGGAGCGCTCAAGCACGTCATCCAAGCCCCCGAAAATTTATGGCACACGGCACGAAGCGCGATAAGGGCGGTGATCGCTTCGGAACGTCGGATGCGGCCGACGGGAAAGAACTGGGCACATGCGAACCGTTCGATACGGTGATCTGATTCTCGACGAAGCCTGTCTGTTCGCGGTGCGTCACGGCGCGAAGTTCACCTTCACCCGCAACGAACGGGCGCTGCTGCTCGTCCTGTCGCGCAATCCGCAGCGCCTTTTGAGCCGCAGCCACCTGCTCGACCAGATCGAACCGGAGGACCACGAGCGATCGGACCGTTATATCGACTTCCTCGTGAACAGGCTGCGGGCGAAGCTGGGCGACGACCCGCGATCGCCCGCCTTCATCCGGACCCAATATGGCGAGGGATATATCTGGATCGCCACGCCGTCGCCGACCAAGCAGGAGGACGACCCAGTCGATGCCGCGATCGTCATCGTGGTCACCGCCGACCTTTCCGGACCCGGCAACGGCGGCACTGCGGCATTCGTAGCGCAGGTCCGCGACCTGATCGCGGAGCGGGTCTCGGAAACCGGCGTGGCAGTCGCCTGGAATCGGAAGCCGAATCCGCGCGACCGGTCACGTTACATGCTACACCTGAACCTCGCGAACGAGGCGCAGCGCCTTGCGGGCGCTGCGATCGTCCGCGAGATGCCGTCGCGCCGCATCGTGCGAACCCTGCACATCTCGGCGGACGCGGACGATGCCCGCTCGACAGCGCTCATGGCCGAGCGCATCACTGAGGCGATCGACGGCGCTCTTGCCCAAGCAATTAGCGATGCCGCCATCGGCCTCGGCATCGCGCCCGACGATCCGCTCGACCTCCGGATCAAGGCAACATCGACCATCCTTCTCCCCGCCGACCGGCGATGGCTGCCCGGAGCGGACGACCGCAAGCGGCCTGAAATCGACGGGCGCGACCCCGATGCGGCGCTGCAACATTGTCTCAGGCTGTTGGCACGGATCACCGAAATGCGCCCGTTCGACGCGCTGCCGCGCGAGGCGCGCGGCTGCATCGAGGACGAGATCGAGACCCTGGCGCTGGCCTGCCTGCCCGCTACGGAGGGCAATCCGCTCCAGATGTTCGCCGCCGCCAAGCTCCTCTACTTCGTTGATCGCGGGCATCTCGATCTGGTCGAGGATTTGGTAGCCCGCGCGCATGCCCGGACCGGCGACTCTCCCGCGGCCTACGCCGTGATGGGCCAGCTGCTTTATGCGCGCGGGGCGTTCGACGCCGCGGTCGAGATTTTCGACCGCGGCCTGCGCCGCACCGGGCTGGAGCCTCTGTTCCGGTTGCACCTCCAGGTCCTGAAGTGCCTCACCTTGCTTGCGGCCGACGATTCCGGCGCGCTGGCGACAGCCATCGCCGATACCGGCCCGGTTCCTTCCTTCCTGCCGGATCTGCCCCTGCTGATGGACCTGACGTTCACGCCGCCGGAACGGCCGCTGCCCATAGCGGCGGCGGATGCTCTGGCCGCCAAGGGCGCGCCGGCCGCAGCGAATGCCATCGAATTCCTCTATTTCACGTCGGCCCGGCACCTGGTCGCGGCATCCGCGCGGGCCAACGTCATGCGCGGCCTCGTCGGCCGGGTGCGGGCGGTATATGGGGACAAGGCGGTCCCGGCCTTCCTCATCGCTGATGCCGGGCTGTCTCTCGCCGCGGGCGCGCCGACAAATCGGAATGCCCCCCGCTGCGCAAATATTTAACAAACAATTACCTCCTAGACCGGCCCCGGCACTTCAGCTGCGCTGCAGTGCGGCTCACTCGGCCTTTTGGGGGACTATAATGCCTATCCGTTCCTTCGCCGCCGCGTTGCTGTTGGCCGGCGCCTTTATCCAGCCTGCCAGCGCGGCAACCTATCTGATTACGTATACCGGCACGGTCTCGTCGGGCGTGGACTCGACCGGCGTGTTCGGCACAAAATGGACCAACCTTGCGGGCAACAGCTTTACCGTCGTCTACACGCTCACCAGTCCGAAACCCGGGTCAGAAACATACAGTGCCGGGCCTACGGCTTACGCCCGCGGTGGGTTGAGCAGCGGGACGATTTCTCCTGTATCGGCCACGATCACGATCAAGGGCATCACGCAGACGATTGACGGCGCCGCCTTCGGCCAGGCCTATCAATTCAACGATGCGTCTGGTGATAGTGTGAGCCACGTGGCACAGCAATACAGTTTAAATGAAACGAGCTACGTTAATAATATCATCTCCAGTTCTGTTAACAATATCGTGAACTCGAGTGATTATACAACGGCACTCAGCTATTTTAGCAAGACTAATGATTATCGATCTGGGTCTTTCCAAATTGAGAGGTATTACGTTGCCGGTAACGGCGATTACATATTCACGGACCTCGCCTACGGCAACCTGATCAATAACTCTGTAACGATCGCGGCGGTGGCTGCTGTCCCGGAACCGGCCAGCTGGGCGATGATGATCGCGGGCTTCGGCGCGGTCGGCGGATCGTTGCGTCGCCGCAGCCGGATGGGCGCCGTCCAGTTGGCATAGATCGCGCCGCTTCGGGCCCGGGATCTCGGACGACACGGCTGCTTCACAAGCTGGCGGCCCTGCTCTGGGGCCGCGCCCCAATCTCGGTCGTGCGCGGCTAGAGCCTGAAAGTTGCCGTTGGTTCGGCGTCCGCGATGACGACGGGGCTGATTTCCCGGTTTGGCGATGCTGGCCGGTTGAATGAGGGGGGCCGTTGCTCGGCAAAGCGGACACATTCGCCCGTTTTGAGCGAATTTCTTTTCCGCCACCGTGTTGGGAACGAGGGGGGTGACGATGGGTGAAGGGGGCATGGTCGAACGCTTCTTCGAGGGAGAAGAAGAGGAAGGCGAAGGCGAGAAGCTGGTCGGTGCCGCCGATCCGATCGCAGCCGCGATCGCGATCGATGCTGCACGCTTCGATCCCGAGTTGAGTTCGAAGGCCGGCAAATATCTCGATGAGCAGAGCCGGCTGATCGCGATCCAGACCGAGCACCTCCACGAACAGCGGGAGGTGCAGCTCAGCCACCTCAAGCTCCGTCGCTGGTCGGAACGGATGCGCGTCGGCCTTCAGCTCTTCTTCGTGCTGCTGGGCACCGTGATTGGGCTGGGCATCCTGATGATGCTCTACGATGCGTTCACGTCGAAGAACGTCGTCGTCGACGCGTTCGAGAGTCCGCCGGTTTTGGCCAGCCGCGGCCTCAACGGCACGGTGGTCGCCACCCAGGTGCTGGATGGCCTGCAGAAGCTGCAGGACGCCACCCGTGGCCCAAGTCGCGGGCTGGCGACGAAAAGCGCCTGGTCGTCGGACATCAAGGTCGAACTGCCCGAGACCGGCATTTCGATCGGAGAGGTCGATCGGCTGCTGCACGAGCGGTTCGGCCACGACGTCCATGTCGCGGGCGATCTCGTGCAAACGCCGAACGGCGCCCTGGCATTGACCGTCCGCGGCGACGGCATACCGGCGAAGACGTTCGAGGGGCCGCTGGAGGGGCTCGAGGCGCTCACCACCCAGGCCGCCGAATATCTGTACGGCCGATCACAGCCATGGCTCTATGCCGTCTATCTGGCGAACCACAGCCGGGAACAGGATGCGCTCGCCTTTCTTCCCGGCGCGTTTGCACGAGCGACGGACGACCAGCGGGGCGATCTCGCCAATGTCTGGGGCAACGCCTTCAATGGCTCCAACCAGCCGAAGGAAGCGATAATCAAATATCGCCTGTCGATGAGCTACAGCAAGCCCTACTCCCCGGTCTGGTGGAAGGCATGGAACAATCTGATATCGGTGCTCACGACCGGCGCCGGAGAAGAGGCCGCCTGGCGGGAAAGCACGCGCTATCTGAAAGCGGCTGAGAACGCTCCCGCGGAGGAGCGGCCCGAGACACGACTGCTTCTGAATCCCGCCGGCACGGTTTGGGACCTTCCTCTTGCCATGAAGGCGCTTCAGGCGGATGCGCAGCACAATCAGGGCGCGGGAGCCGCCACGCTGCCGGACGGACCCGCTATCGCCGATACTTACGAGATGATGCACGATCCCCTGCAGACCGACCGCGCGCTCGCCGCGAGCGACCCGGACGATAGCAGTACCAAGATCGAAGCCGAGCTGATCCAGGTTTATCGGGCACTCGGCAGCAACCAACCGGCCCTAGCCATTCCACCGGCGGAGGCCTTCTACAAGGCTTGGCTGGCGGATCCCAGTTTCCAAAATAACAACATCGACACGCCGTGTTACCTTGCCCTCGCTTATGGGCTTTCTGGACGATTGGCCGACGCCGAAGCCGTGTTCAGGAAGACAGGCCCCTGGGCGCGCTGTTTCGCATTCCATGGGGACGTCCTGGCGCATTCCGGGGATGTCGATGGAGCGATGCGGGCCTGGGAGGCAGGACTGCGGATCGCGCCCGACTTGATGCCAATCTATCTGCATCGCGGTTTGTTCGAACTCGCGCGCGGCAATCTTCGGGCGGCGCAGGCGGACCTCGCGACCGCACATGCGAAGTCGCCGCATTATGCCGATCCCCTGAAGGCTTGGGGCGACGTGCTGGCAAAAGCGGGCCGCTGGGGTGCTGCTCTCGGGAAATATAACGAGGCGCTGCAATACGCGCCGGCCTGGGCCGAACTGCATCAGGCGCGGGATAATGCTGCGAAGCACGCGGCGTCGTAGCTCCTCGACGCGACATTTTGCCGACTATGTTGATCCGGGGGAGAAGGTCGTGGGAAGCGTGACCAGGCGACAGGGCTTCCCGAAGTATCGCCGCCATTGAGAAGCTGGGCGTGGATACCGTTCCTCGCGCTGTCGCAGCTACTTCTTGATGTCCGCCCGATTTTCGTCGCGGCGTATCGTCAGCTGATGCTGGAGACCGACGCGGACATATTCGATGCGCTCTGGCGGATGGAGGCGGCCTTGATCGAGAAGCCTTTTGCCAAACGGCTTACCATCTGACGGACACCAAAGTGGCCGGCCCCCAAGCTTCGGCGAGAGCATCCTCGCGCGTATCGCGCGTCCTGGGCGAACGAATAGGCCGGGCCGGTGGAACGATGGCGTGCGCAGTCTAGGGCGAAAGCTGCTTTCGACATAGCGCTGAAGCGAGCCTGCCCTCCGCGACTCCCGAGCTGGAAGTGTACTGGTAGCTGGCGGCCGAAATTGGGCTTCTCGTTTACACCGAGAGGGTCTGGGGTTTGGCCGTCCGCTTTATTGTGACCGTCCCGAAAGCGGACAGTCCGCCAACGGCTCAATAGAGGCCATCCGAATGAGATGTGCTGCTCCTGAATGCCTTGTTCGGTCAGCCGGCCGGCGCGGCACAGCAGTGTGCGATGAACTGATCATGTGCCGGCATCAGCGAAAGGTTGGACGCAACCACCTTTTCGACGTGATCGACCAAGGCGTGCAGATCGGAATCGGAAATCCAATCGACCGCAGGATGATAGGTACGCGGATAGAGGCCCTGGCCGAGCATGACCTGGACCCAGCTCGTCAACCCGAACATTTCCGTGCCGTTGCGGAAGAACTGACCGTTCGCGACGAACAGGTCGATATATTCCTGCAGGGAATCCGGGACACGCATGGTCCGAACATGGTTCCAGAAAGCGGAATCCGTCCGCTGCGTGACATGGTAATGCAGGATCAGGAAATCCCGGATCCGCTCATATTCGAAATCGGTCTGCTGGTTGTAGACGTCCTGCAGCGCGACGTCGCAGTCGGCATTCGGAAACAGGCTCATCAGGCGGTTGATACCCGCTTGGACGAGATAGATGGCGGTCGATTCCAGCGGCTCGAGGAAACCGCCGGCGAGGCCGAGGGCGATGACGTTGCGATCCCACAGCTTGCGGCGCTTGCCGCTGGTGAAGCGGAGCGGCTTGGGATCGGCGAGGGCCTTTCCGTCGAGGTTCGACAGCAAAATGTCGGCGGCGCGCTCGTCGGTCGTGAACTGGCTGCTGTAGACGTGGCCGTTGCCGGTGCGATGCTGCAGGGGAATGCGCCACTGCCAGCCCGCCTCGCGGGCCGTGGAGCGGGTATAAGGCGTCGGCGGTCCGACCTTTTCGCACGGCACCGCCAGCGCCCGATCGCACGGAAGCCAGTGTGTCCAGTCGTCGAACTCGACCTCTAGCGATTGGCCGATCAGCAGCGCGCGGAAGCCGGTGCAATCGAGGAATAGGTCGGCGCGGATCTGCTCTCCGCTCTCCAGCTGGACGCTCTCGACAAATCCCCGCTCAGCCTCGCGATGGACGGCGACCACCTTGCCCTCGACCCGCCTGGCGCCCTGCGCTTCGGCGCGCCCGCGAAGGAAACGCGCGTAGAGCGTCGCGTCGAAATGATAGGCGTAGGCGATGTCGGCCAGGGGGGAATTGGGCGGCGCATCGCTAGGTGCGGCGGTGAATTTGCCTAGCGGCGCGGCGACCGTGTTGAGCGAATAATGGCCGATATCCCTGCCGCGGCCCTGCGCGCGCGCCTTGAGCCAATATTGATGGAAGGGGAGCAGCCCGATGTCCCGGCCGATCGTGCCGAAACCGTGGATATAGCTGTCGCCGATCTGGCCCCAGTCGTTGAACTGGATGCCGAGCTTGAAGCTGCCTTGCGTCTGGCGAACGAACTCGGCCTCGTCGATCTCGAGCAGGCGGTTGAAGGCGGACAGATGAGGAACCGTCGCCTCGCCGACACCGATGATGCCGATCTCTTCGGATTCGACCAGCACGACTTCGATCGTGCGGCCGAAAAACTTGGAGATCGCGGCCGCGGCCATCCAGCCGGCGGACCCGCCGCCAATGACGGCGATCGAACGGATTGGGCGCCCGGTTTGCTGCTGCGTCATCGAACACCGGAAAAGAGAAGAGTGTCGGCTCTATGCGCTCCCCGCGGCCTGGGCTCAAGCGAGCCGCCTGGGTCTGCGATGCGGGCCTGTCGCGAAAGAAATGGCCCCGGCGCGAACTTCGCTCGTGCCGGGGCAGAGGCTTGGCCGGGCGTTAGAACCGCAGTCCGGCGGACAGCTTTATCATGCGGGGCGTACCGACGATGTTGCCCTGTCGGTTGTAGCTTGCCCGGAATGTGGTGCTGTCCACGGCGATCGAGTCCGAAGCGGTGTTTTTGAAGTTGAACAGGTTCAGCGCATCGACCCGGACATAGCCATCCAGGCCGTGCACGAACGTGATGTCCTTCGAGAGCTGCACGTCGACATCCTTGTACCCAAGGAAGTTATGCGGTCTGCTGCTGCCGTAGATCGTGCCGCCGCCATAGGGATTGCAGACCGACGCCCCGCCCGGGCAACCGAAGATCCAGGCAGCCGCGACCGGCGTCGCCAGCTCCACCTTGGTCGCGCCCGAAATGCCCCAGAACAGATCGCGCGTATAGGTCGCGACGATGCGATGGCGGGGAACCGCGGTGGCGGAAATGTAAGGATAGTCTTTCGCGTAGGGCAGATCGAACAGATATTGATTGTTGTTGATCTGATAGGGGTTCGACCCGCCGGCAATGTTATTCTGCTTGCCGGCCGAGAAGGTGTAGGAGAAGGTCGCGCTCCAGCCCGACGCCTTGGTATAGGGCTTCTGGGCGCCGAGACCGATCTGCCACAGACGATCCTTCGTGCCATTGTCCCACAGGATCAAGCTGCCCACGCCGGGGACACCCTGGCCGCCCCACTGCGACCCATTGTGGAAATAGGCGCCGTCCGAATAGCGATTGCCGAGGCGGCCGACGATATTGTCGAAGCTTTCGATGAACGACCCGGTGATCTGCGTATTCCATTCGCCGATCTTGTTGCGCATGCCCAGGCTGAACTGATCGGAATAGGGCGTCTTGATGTTGTTATGCAGCAGATCGACCTCATGCGAGCTTGGATCGGTCTGAAATCCTGCCAGGCCCGCCGCGGTCAGATATTTCGGGTCGAAGGCGTAGCAGTGATTGGCTGGATTGATATCCGCCGCCGTGGCGCAGGGGCCGAACGAGTCCTGGGTCTGAGCCGATGGGAAATAGACTTCGGGATTGCCGTTTAGCGCAATCTTGGTCGTTTCCAGCGCCAGCGTCGCGAACTGATTGCGATTGTAGGCGCGGGCGTAGCCGCCGAAGAAGACATGCTTGTTGTCGCCGAACAGATCGTAAGAGAAGCCGAGACGCGGCGAAAAATTCTTCGGTGCCTTACGATTGTGCCCATTGCTGACATAATCGTTGATGTTGTAGCCCGGCGTCGAACCGTTACCCATGGCCAATACCGAAGCATAGCTCTGCGTGGTTCCCGGGAACACCGAATTCAGCCCCGCCACCACATTATCGGGCGTCACGAAATCCAGATAGGCCGGGACGACTTCGTAATCCAAGCGGACGCCGAGGTTGACGGTCAGGTGACGATTGACCGTCCAGTCGTCCTGGACATAAGCGCTATACTGTTTTTCCCTGGTCGTGATGCCAGCCTGTTCGAAACCGGCAGTAAGATTGGGGAATTGAAGCTTATAGGGCGTCGCTGCGACGCCCGCATTCGTCACGGCATAATAATAGGTCGCGTTTGCCGCATCAGAGCTGACGTTCTGCGACGTCAGCTTGATCGAGGCGTAACTGAAGCCTGCCCGGAACGTATGGCTACCCGCGAGGTGAACATCCGGAAGCGTGAAGTCATCCTTGAAAGTATAGCCCTTTTGCGCGTTGATCGCGCCAACGCCGGAGCCAGGGCCCCCAACGTTGATCAAAGCAATCGAGTTGGTGTTTTTCGTGGGGTCCGGGAAATAAAGATACTGCTTTTGGGGCGATGCTTTGGTCGTCGTCGTCGACGAATTGGTATCCTGGTAGCTCACCAGCACTTCGTTGATCCAATGATCCTCATTGTGCTGCCAGCGGAGGTCCGCACGCTTGTCGTTATTGCGGTAAGGCGCCTCCGTCGAAGCGGCGGAAAGGCCGGTGCCGCCGGCCACCGAATGTTCAAGGCGCCATTTGGCGGTCGCCTCGATCCGGTCCTTGTCGGTCGGCTCGAGATCGACCTTACCGAAATAGAGATTTTCGGTGAACGGGTTGGTGACCGGGCCATATTGACTGGCAACGTCAGGGGGCAAAAGCGCGCTCGCCTGCGCCACGGTTATGCCTGCGTTGGGAAAGACGGAGGACTGGTTCGAAAGGCTCTTATGCTCCCAGGTGAAGAAGAAGTGCGCGACGTCCTTGATGATCGGACCACCGATTGCGACGCCATATTCCCAGCTGGGCTCTTTCGGCTTCGGGCTATTGTCCGCCTTTTCCGCGGAAGTCTTGGCGCGGAGATCCTGATTGGTGAAGTCGCCGAATGCCTCGGCATGGAACTGGTTCGTGCCAGACTTGGTCTGGGCGATGATGATCGCGCTCGACGCGTCGCCATATTCGGCGCTGTAGTTCGATGTGACCACCTTATATTCGGCGATTGCAAGCTGCGGGAAGGGGTTGCCCGGATCGCCCTGGCTCTGCGGACCCGAGCTGCCGGTGATGCCCGATCCACCGCCGACCAGATCCTTCTGGCTCACGCCGTCAATGTAGACGTTAACGCTCGAGGCAAGCTGCGCGCCGCCGCGTAGCGAGGTGTTGTGTCCCCCATCGACGCTGAACTGCACGCCGGGAACCGTGTCGGCGAATTCGAGGAAGTTGCGCGTCACCTGCGGCAGCGCCGCGATATCGTGCAGCGTCACGAACTGGTTGACTTCCGCCGAGCGAATCTCGGCGGTCGGGCGGGCGCCGCGGACGACGATTTCGCCCGGTGTATTGGCCGCCGGCGTAAGGTCCAAGATAGAGGTCGAGGCCACCGCCAGGACCACGTCCGTCGCCTGGTCGCCCGCGGTTACGTGGTAATTGCCGGCCTGAAGGCCGGCAATAACATAGGTGCCGTCAGCGCCTGCGGTCGTGCGGCGTACCGATCCGGTATCGACTTGGGTAGCCACCACCTCGGCACCGGGCTTTGCCTGACCACGAAGCGTGGATGATGCTGCCTGCCCGAGGGCTGGCGCCGGAACCATAATCACGCTCGCCGCCGCGATTACCGCGAGGGAAGACCCGAGCTGCGCGAGAACGGCAACCTTGCTGCCAAACGAGTTTTTCATGGCGATTCAACCTCCCTAATCGGCTGATCGAGTCAGCCTTTTTTCTAATGTAACCGGTTTATAATGTATCCGGTTACATAAAATAGCAAGAGTGCGATGCCGGGATTGGCGGCGGCCTTCTTTCCTCGAACGAGAAAGGCGCCGATCGTCACCGTGGGCTAGAACAACGTCTGGGCCCCACCTGTTCCAACAGGGCCAGGCTTCAGGCGCCGCCAGAGAAGGAGCGCCATGCCGCGCCTGATCGTTTCAGCGAAAGTTCAAATATTTGACCATTCGACCAGCGCGAAAACGGGTTGCTGAAACCGGTTACATGGGTTAGCTGTTTCCGGGCAAGGATGGCGTGCAGCTTCTTCGGGTACAGCTTTGCAAGGCTGGAAAAGGGGCCAGCCGCTCGATGGAAGGAAGCTTTCCCCGGCTTCCTTCCATCACCTTCATCACCCGTCGCTCGGCGGCGATAGACAAAAAAGCTCAGGTGAGGTCATGACCGCTTATTCTCCCTCCCGCAGATCCTTCCTGAAGGGCGTATCCACCGCGGCCATCGCGGCCTGCGTCGTGCCGGCGCGTGCCTGGGCCGACCGGGTCGAGGCAGGCGATCCCTTCATCGAGAAGATCCTGGCGGGGATGACGATCGAGGAGAAAGCGGGCCAGCTCACAATCTACAGCGATCCGGTGCGCACCGATGGCCCGCCGGTCAATCCGACCGCCAACGCGCAGAGCATGGATCAGCTCAAGGCGGATATCGCCGCGGGCAAGCTGGTGGGTGTGTTCAACGGTATCGGCGTAGCGGGCGGGCGCGAATTGCAGCGCATCGCCATCACCCAGTCGCGCAGCAAGATCCCGCTGATTTTCGCCGCGGATACGATCCACGGTATGAAGACGACCTTCCCGGTGCCCCTGGCCGAGGCGTCGAGCTTCGATCCCGATCTATGTCGCCGCACGGCGCGTGCGGCGGCGGTCGAGGCTTCGGCCAAGGGCATACATTGGGTGTTCGCACCGATGGTCGACGTCGCCCGCGACGAACGCTGGGGCCGCGTGGTCGAGGGGTCGGGCGAGGATACCTATCTCGGCAAGACGCTGGCGGCGGCGCGGGTCGAGGGCTTCCAGGGCGGCGACCTTAGGAACAATGACAGCGTGCTCGCCTGTCCCAAGCATTTCGCAGCCTACGGTGCGGTTCAGGGCGGGCAGGATTACAACACCGCCGACATTCCCGAGACGACCTTGCGCGAAGTGCATCTGCCCGCGTTCAAGGCCTGTTTCGATCAGGGCGCGCTCTCGACCATGTCGAGCTTCAATGACATTGCCGGCGTGCCCTCGACCGGCAACCACCATCTGCTGACCGACATCCTGCGCGGCGAATGGGGCTTCAAGGGGCTCGTCGTCTCCGACTATACGTCGGATGAGGAAATGATCCTGCACGGCTATGCCAAGGACGGCCCCGATGCGGCGGCCAAGGCGATCAATGCCGGCTGCGATATCTCGATGCAGAGCGGGCTCTACATCAAATATCTGCCCGACCTTGTGAAGAGCGGGCAGGTGAGCATCGAGACGGTCGATACCGCGGTGCGCCGCGTGCTCGGGGTCAAGAAGGCACTCGGCCTGTTCGAGAATCCGTATCGTTCGCTCGACCTCGTGCGCGAGAAGCGCGATGTGCGCCGCAAGGACGCGATCGAGCTGGCGCGCGAATGCGCACGCAAGTCGATGGTGTTGTTGAAGAACGAGGGCAATTTGTTGCCCTTGTCCAAGAGCAAGTCGATCGCGCTGATCGGGCCCTGCATCTCCGACAAGAACGACTATCCCGGCCCGTGGGCCAATTTCCCCGACGTGCAGAGCTGCGTGACGATGGAAGAGGGTTTCCGCGCCGCGCTCGGTCCGAAGGGCGTGCTGCACGTTGCGCGCGGATCGGATTACGAGAAGCCTTTGGAAGGCGGCATCCCCGCTGCCATCTCCGCCGCGCAGGCCTCCGACATTATCGTGCTTGTCATCGGCGAGAGCAGCAACATGTCGGGCGAGGCGCAATCGCGCGTCGAGATCGTGGTGCCGCCGCCGCAGATGGCGCTGGCCGAGGCCCTGGCTGCGACCGGCAAACCGATGGTGGTCTTGTTGCGTCACGGTCGTGCGCTCGCACTGGAAGGGGCGGTCAAGAATGCACCTGCGATCATGGCGACCTGGTTCCTGGGCTCGGAGACGGGCAACGCGGTCGCCGATGTCGTCTTCGGCGATCATGCGCCGCAGGGGCGTCTGCCGGTCAGCTTCCCGCAGGCATCGGGCCAGGAGCCATGGTATTACAACCACCGCCGCACCGGGCGCCCGCAACTCACCGACGATGCGATGTGGAAATCGCGCTATCGCGAGGTGACCAACGAAGCGCTCTATCCGTTCGGCTTCGGCCTGACCTATTCGAGCTGCACTTATTCGCCGACGCAGGTGAGCGCGCCGACTTTGTCGGGCAGCGGATCGATCACGGTCACCGCGACCGTCACCAACACCGGCGACAAGCCGATGCATGAGGTGGCGCAGCTCTACGTATATGACCGGGTTGCAAGCCTTACGCAGCCGGTGCGGCTGCTCAAGGGATTCAAGCATCTCGATCTGAAGTCGGGCAAGAGCGAAACGGTCGAATTCACCTTGTCGGCGGACGATCTCGCTTTCATCCACCCGCTCGATTTCAAGCGGTTCGCCGAACCCGGCGAGTTCGACGTCTGGATCGCGCCATCCTCGGTCGGCGGCACCCCCGCCAGCTTCGCCCTGACCGCCTGAGCCGGAAGGGCTTGCGTTCAAGCGGGCAGGGTTTGAAGAGGCGATTGACGGCCAATCTGTTCGTGCAGGGACGCTAGATGGAGCAGGGGGCGGCAAAGCTGGGTTGGGGTCGCAGCCTGCTCTTCGCGAGTGGCGACTTCGCCTGCAACCTCTATTGGCAGAGCATCACCTTCTATCTGCTGTTTTTCTACACCGACACGCTCGGTCTGTCGGCGGCAATGGCAGGGTTGATCACGATGGTCGCCTCGGTGTGGGACGGGATTGCCGGCCTTGCGATCGGGATCGCCGCCGATCGGCGCAGCGCGCGGACCTTCGTGCGGCTGAACGCGGTGCCGCTCGCGCTCTCCTTCGTGCTGATCTACCTCCCGGTGCCGCTGGCGGGCGCCTGGCTCGCGGGCTTCGCGCTGATTGGCCATATGCTGTTCCGTACGCTCTACGTCGCGGTCAACGTGCCTTATGCCGCGCTGACGGTGCGGATCGCGCCAGATAGCGCCAGCCGCTCGCGCATCGCCGGGCTGCGCATGATCCTCGGTGCGAGCGCGGCCCTGATCGTGGCGATGGGAACGCAGGCCTGTATCGGCCAGGCTCCACGCATGGGTTATACGATCGCCGCGGTCGCGTTCGGCATGGTCGGAACATTGCTGCTGATCATCGTCGGAGGAATGGGTGGCGGTGCGTCCGCACCGGGCGAGCCGACGAAATTCAGCCTGAAAGGAGTGCTCGCGGTGATGGCGGGGAATCGCGCCTTCGCCTGCGTCAACCTCGGCATTTGCGGCGCGGTCGCCTCGATGGCGGTGCTGACGCGGGCAATCCCCTATTATTTCAAATATGAAGTGGGCGATGCTGCGGCCGGATCACATGCGCTTGCGATGATGAGCGTGGCGGGCGTGGTCGCGATCCCCGTCTGGATGGCGTGCGCCGCGCGCTTCGGCCATCGCGCGCAGTGGCAGATCAGCGCGGCGATGGCGGGCATCGCGCTGATCGGACTGCTTGTGTTGCGGCCGACCGCGGCCCTGCCCGCCCAGATACTCTTCATCCTCTATCAGGGTGGCGGGCAGGGGCTTTTCTTCGGCTTCTGGGCTTTGATCCCCGACGTGGTGGAACATGGTGGCAAGCCGGAAGCGCCGCGCATGGACGTCCTCCTTTTCGCTGTCGCAGCGCTTTTGCAGAAGGTGACGATGGGGGTGGCGGTCGCAATCTTCGGCGCCTTGCTGTCGGCGGCGGGCTATGTCGCGCGCGACGTCCAACCGCCGCAGGTGCTGCATGCCCTGGCCCTGCTTGCCGCCGGGCTACCGCTGCTGGCTCTGATCGTCGCCTCGGCTGCGATGCTGTTCTTCCCCGCCAGGCTGGGACGTGCGCATTAATCTTATGGGAGAGAGGTTGCGCTTGGTGCATGAAACCGGTTACGCGAACGATGGTTCGGCTTAGTCGTTAGGCGGTTCGAAGCAAGGAAAGCGAGGCGGCATAGCCTTATCGTGATGACCCAGTATCGCACCCGCTTCGATCGCCGTTCGCTTCTGCTCGGCTCGGCTGCCCTGCTTGCGGGCTGTGCCGGGCCAAGGCCGGTATTGCGCGCGATCGGCGTGGCGCGGCAGGAGCCGCCCTCGGCGAGCGACGAGGCGATGTTGCTCGACATCGCCAGACGCACCTTCAATTATTTTCGCGACACGACCCAGACCGACAACGGCCTGGCGCCGGACCGCTGGCCGACCGTCGCCTTTGCCAGCATCGCCGCGACCGGCTTCGCGCTGACCGCCTGGGGGATCGGCGTTTCGCGCGGCTGGATGTCGCGCGAGGAGGCGCGCAAGCGCACGCTCGCGTGCCTGCGCTTCTTTGCCAACGGCAAGCAGGGCCCCGACAAGTCCGGCACGACGGGCTACAAGGGCTTCTATTACCATTTCCTCGGCCTCAAGACCGGGACGCGCCTGGGGCAGAACGAGCTTTCGACGGTCGACACGGCTTTGCTGCTGGGCGGCGCGCTGTTCGCGCAGAGCTTCTACGACAAGGGCCATGACGAGGAGCGCGAAATCCGCGAACTCGCGCAGATGCTCTACGACAGGGTCGAATGGACCTGGCCGCGTCCGCGCAAGAATTTCCTCTCGATGGGCTGGCATCCCGAGAGCGGCTTCATCGCGGACGACTGGGACAGTTTCAACGAAAGCCTGCTGCTCTACGTGCTGGCGATGGGCTCGACCACGCATCCGATCGAACCCGAGACCTGGAATCGCTGGACCGGAAATTTCGATCGCGCATGGAATGCGCGCGACAAGGATCCCTTCATCTCTTTCCCGTCGCTGTTCGCGTTCCAGTTCAGCCACATGTGGGTCGATTTTCGCGGGATCCGCGACGATTATAATCGCGAGCGCGACCTCGATTATTTCGAGAACAGCCGGCGCGCCACCTACGTCCAGCGCGAATATGCGATCCGCAATCCCGGCGGCTGGGAAGGCTATGGCGAGAATGTCTGGGGGCTGAGTGCCTGCGACGGGCCGGGCGATTTCACCATCATCCAGGACGGTATTCGCCGCCAATATTTTTCCTATTCCGCGCGCGGGCCCAACGATCGCGACGACGGCACGCTCGCGCCAGCCGCGTCCGCGGGCTCTATCGCCTTTGCGCCCGAGATCGTGATCCCAGCGCTCAAGGAGATGAAGGCGCGCTACGGCCGTGCGATCTACAGCGAATATGGCTTCTGGGATTCGTTCAACCCGTCACTCGCGGACGGCCAGCGGGTCCAATATGGTCGCGTGGTCGAGGGCGTGTGCTGGGTCGACGGTGATTATATCGGCATCGACCAGGGCCCGATCCTGGGCATGATCGAGAACCACCTGACTGGCCTGGTCTGGAATGTGATGCGCCGCAATCCCAACATCGTGCGCGGGCTGCAACGCGCGGGTTTCACCGGGGGATGGCTCGACAAGGCCGAGCCCAAGAAGATCACCCGCCGCGAAGGGTCAGAAAAGACCGGCGCCTGACATCAAGGTGCGCGCGCTGCCCGCGACCCAGACCTGACCCGTATCGTCCTGACGAAGGTGCACGCGCCCGCGCCGGCCGAGTTTTGTGCCTTGCGCCGCGATATAGGAGCCGGTGGCACGATTGCTTTCGAACAGCCATTGCGCGATCGAGGCGTTGAGGCTGCCCGTCACCGGATCCTCTATCAGCGCGCCGCCTCCGGCGCTGAAAAAGCCGCGGATTTCGAAGTCCGTGTCGCCGCCGACATGCGGGCCGACCACGCCCACGTCGATGAGGCGGTCGTGCGTGGATACCGGCTTCACCGCGAGCACGGCCTCCGCCGATTCCAGCAATACCGCGACCCAGCCGGGGCCGTTCGATACCCATTGCGCATCGACGATTTCGCCGCGTCCGATCCGCAGAACGCCCAGCACTTCGTCCAGCTCATCCTCGGAAAGCGGGCCGGTCCGGGTGCGCTGCGGTGCCGCGAAGGCGAGGCGTTCGCCGTCGTGGCGCAAGCTCACCAGTCCGGCGCCGCATTCCTGCACGACCACGCCATCGGTCTTGGGCCGCCCGCCCAGCTCCAGCCAGGTGTGCGCGCTGCCAATCGTGGGATGGCCCGCGAAGGGCAGCTCGCGGTCGACCGTGAAGATCCGCACGCGATAATCGGCCTGGGGGTCGGTCGGCGGCAGCAGGAAGGTCGTCTCCGACAGGTTCAGCCAATGTGCGATGCGCTGCATCTCGTCGGTATCGAGGCCGGCGCCGTCGCCGATCACCGCCAGTGGATTGCCGGCAAAAAGGCCGTCGCCGAACACGTCGACCATCGAAAAAGGACGCTGGGTCATGCCGCTGACCTTAGCGCGCGGCGGGCGCGATGCGAGCGAAAGCCACCGCAAGCCGCGGATCACGCGCCTGGCGCACCACATCGCCCACAGCCTCGCGCCAGCAATCGCCCTTGCGCGTCGCGGCCTGCACTTCGCGCAGCGCACTGTCCGACACGCCGCAGGCCTGAAGCGCAGCACTGTCGATCCGGCGGATCGTGCGCCGCGCCGCCGCCTCGCTCACCGGATGGAGGTCGATATGACGCAGGACGACCTTCTCGGGTTCTGCCTGTGCTGCGACCGCGCACAGCAGCGCCGCGGGAAGCAAAAAGCGGGGATTGGTCCGGATCATCTGCACCTCCTTGGTTGCGGTTGCGGGGTGCGCGGATCGGACTCGCTTTCACAGGCACAGTTGAGTACAGTTTATCGGAACTGTACTGGCAAAAAGGGTAATACAGTTGGCGACGATCGAAATAGCGCCGACGCGGACCGAGGCGGTCATGGACAGCATCCGCCAGCGGATCGAGCGGCGCTTGCTCACGCCCGGCGCCAAGCTGCCTTCGGTGCGCGCCTTGGCCGACAGCATGGGTTTCTCCAAGTCGACCGTGGTCGAGGCTTATGACCGGCTGGTCGCGGAAGGCGCGATCCGGTCGCGGCCGGGATCCGGCTTCTTCGTCGCGGCGCCGCTGGCGCCGCTGGCGCTTGCGGAGATCGGCCCCGCGCTCGATCGGGCGATCGATCCCTTATGGATGCTGCGCCAGTCGCTGACGACGCGCCGGGGCGCGCTGATGCCGGGCTGCGGCTGGCTGCCCGAAAGCTGGATGCCGCTCGATACGCTGCGCAAGGCGCTGCGCCGCTACGCACGCGCCACTTCGGAAGACGGGCTGGTTGGCTATGCGGCACCCGGCGGGCCCGAGCCCTTGCGCCGCCTGATCGCGCATCGGCTGGCCGAGCAGGGGGTGGAAGCGGCCCCCGATCAGGTGCTGCTGACCGATAGCGGCACGCATGCGATCGATCTGGTGCTGCGTTTCCTGATCGAGCCGGGCGACGCGGTGCTGATCGACGATCCCTGCTATTTCAACTTCCACGCCTTGCTGCGCGCGCATCGCGCCAAGCTGGTGAGCGTTCCGTTCACGCCCAATGGCCCGGACCTGGAGGCGTTCTCGGCTGCGCTGGTCGCGCACCGGCCGCGCCTCTACATCACCAATTCGGGCGTCCATAATCCGACCGGCGCGGCACTATCGGCACCGACCGCGCATCGGATTCTCAAGCTCGCCGAGGAGCATCGGCTGGTGATCGTCGAGGACGATATCTTCGCCGATTTCGAGCTCGAACCTTCGCCGCGCTACGCAGCCTTCGATGGACTTGACCGCGTGATCCGCGTCGGCAGCTTCTCCAAATCGCTCTCGAGCGGGGTGCGCTGCGGCTATATCGCCGCGCGGCCGGATTGGGTCGAGGCGGTCACCGATCTGCGCATCGCCACGGGCATGTCGGGAAGCGCACTTTCCGCGCAACTGCTCCACGCCGCACTTACCGACGGTGGCTATCGCCGGCATATGGACCGTGTCCACGCCCGCCTCGCCAAGGCACGCGCCGATGTGACGAGAAGGCTGCGGGCGATCGGGATCGAGCCCTGGATCGAACCGCGCGCGGGCCTGTTCCTGTGGTGCCGTCTGCCCGACGGGGTCGATGCAGTTGCGGTCGCGCAGCGCGGGGTGGAAGAGAATATCGTCTTCGCGCCGGGCAACGTGTTCAGCCTGAACCAGTCCGCGTCCAATTATCTGCGTTTCAACGCGGCGATGAGCGACGATCCACGCATCTATCGCTGCCTGGAGCAAGCGATCCGCGAGCGAATGGGAAGCGCTTAGCGTCCCGACCAGCCGGTTGATGGCAAGCCGGCGCCGACGCGTGTCCGGGGCTTCATGGATCGCCTCGTGCGGCTGCCTCGGTCAGGCTTCCTCGCCGCCGATCCAGCTTCGCAGCACGTTGAGATCGTCGTCGACCAGCACAAGGTCGGCGCGCAAACCCGCCGCGATCGTGCCGGTCTCGTCGCTCAGGCCGAGGAAGCGCGCGGGGACGGCGGACGCCATCGCCACCGCATTGCGCAACGGCGCGCCGGTCTGCGCCATCAGGTTGCGCACGGCGCTCGCCATGTCGAGCGACGAGCCGGCAAGCACGCCCTGATCGTCGCGCAACAATCCGTCTTCCTCGTGGATATAGCGGCCCTGCAGCATGAAATTGGGTTCGGTCGCGCCCACGCTCGGCATTGCGTCGGTCACCAGCATCAACCGCTCGGGGCCCTTGGCCTTGAGCGCGATCCGAACGGTCGCGGGATGGAGATGATGGCCGTCGACGATGATACCGGCGATGGTGCGGTCATCTTCCAAAGCCGCGCCGACCACGCCCGGCGCTCGGTTCAACAGCGGCGACATCGCATTGAAGATATGCGTGAAGCCACGGAGGCCCTGATCGATGGCCTCATGGACGGTATCATAATCTGCGTCGGTATGACCCGCGGCAACGATCACGCCCGCGGCAGCAAGCCGTCCGATATCCTTCGCCCCTACGATTTCGGGCGCGACCGTGGTTAGCACGCGGCCATGCCTGAGCGCGGTGAGCAGCCTGAAGGCGCGCTCGCTGAATTTCCGCAGCCGTGCCACGTCGTGGATGCCGTGGCGTTTCTCGCTCAAGAACGGCCCCTCGACGTGGATGCCGAGCACGCCCGGCACGCCCGCTTCGATCGCCGCATCCACCGCCGCGATCGCCCGCTCGACCACGTCGAGATCGTCGCTGATCAATGTGGGCAGAAAGCCGGTGGTGCCGAAGCGCCGATGCGCGGCGCCGATCGCCGCGATCGCTTCGACCGTCGGGCTGTCGTTGAACAGCACGCCGCCGCCGCCATTGACCTGGGTGTCGATGAAGCCGGGCAGCAATATCTTCCCACCCAGATCGATCTGCGCCGCGTCGGGCATGGGTTCGGACGAGATGGCGCGGATACGACCGCCGTCGATCAGCACGCACACGCCGTCGCGCAAGCCCGCGGGCAACAGGACACGCCCATTGATAAGCGCCAGCGCCATCAGACGGTTTCCGTGACCTTGTTGAGCGTCGGCGGGCGATCGGGATCGCGGCCGCGCAGGACGGAGAGCTGGTTCACCATGCGATAGAAGCTTTGCACGAGCAGGATCGGCTGGACCAGAGCGTCCGCGTCGATTGTCGGAAGCAGCGTACCCGGCGCGTCCTTCAGCCCCGCAACCAGCAGAGGCGCCGAACGGCCGGCAAACTCTTCGGCCAGCGCGCGCACGCTGGCCTGGGATTCGTCGTCCTGCGCAGTCAGCAGCACCGGGAAATCCGGGCCGACCAAGGCCATCGGGCCGTGCCGCACTTCGGCCGCGCTAAATGCCTCGGCATGGAAGCCGCAGGTCTCCTTGACCTTGAGCGCCATTTCCTGCGCCACACCGAAGCCGTGCCCGCGGCCGACCGTGTAGAGGTTGGCTGCACGCTTCAGCACGGGCAGGGCAGCCGACCAATCCTGCACCCAGGCGCGCTCAAGCAGATCGGGAAGGGCGGTCACGGCTTTCGCGATGCGCGGATCGCGTGTCCATTCCGCGACAAGATGCAACGCTGCGGCCAAAGTCGCGATGAAGCTCTTCGTTGCGGCCACGCTCTTTTCCGGACCGGCGCACAAGGGCAAGGCAAGGTCCGCGAGCGCGAACAAGGGCGATTGCTCGTCATTGACCAGCGAGACCAGCAACGCGCCGCGTTCCTTGGCCGCACGCGCCGCGGCGACCAGGTCGGGGCTGCGGCCCGATTGCGAGATGGCAAGCATCACGGCGCCATCCATTGCGGGCACAGCGTCGTAGACGGAGGCGATAGAGGGCGAGGCCGAGCTTGTCAGCACGCCTGCATGCGTTTCGATCAGATAGCGCGCGAAGGTCGCGGCATTGTCCGAGCTGCCGCGGGCCAGCGTGACGAAAGTATGCGGCTTCTTCTCACGCAGCACGGCGCCGAGTTTGGCCATCGCATCGGCGTTGCGCGCCTGTTGCTGGCGAACCGCCGCCGCGGATTCCGCCGCCTCGGCGAACATCAATGTCGATTCGGGGGAGAGCATCTGGCTCAAGGCGCGCCCACCCCGAATTCGGCGACATAATCGTAGCTGTCGCCGCGATAGAGCGAGCGCGTGAACTCGACCGTGCGCCCATCCTGCGCATAACCGCGCCGTTCGATTTCGAGCGCGGGCGCGCCGACCCCGATCCCCAATTCCTCTGCCTGCTCGGCGGTGAACTGCACCGCGCGCAACCGCTGCAGCACGCGCACCGGGCGCGCGTCGCCAAGCGCTGCGTAAAGCGATTCATCGACCGCATCGAGGCCGCGCAGGCAGCTTGCGGGGATGGTCGAATATTCCAGCGCCATCGATTGCTCGTCCGCATAACGAATGCGCGTGAAACGATAGACACGCGTTCCCGGGCTCAGTCCCAGCGCCATCGCTTCCTCGGGCGTGACCAGGCCTTCGGTGCGCGCCAGCCATTCGCTGTGCGGATGACGGCCGCGCGCCTGCATGTCTTCGGTAAAGGAGGTGATGGTCGCGAAATTCTTCTCGACGCGCGTGGCGACGAACGTGCCGGCGCCGTGGCGCCGGGTGAGCAGGCCTGCATCGACCAGGCCGTCCAGGGCCTTGCGCACCGTGACGCGCGAGACGGAAAAAGCATCGGCGAGTTCGCGCTCGGCAGGCAACGCCTCGTCCGCGGCCAGCACATGCGATTCGATCGCGGTGCGCAACACGCGCTGCAACTGCAGATAGAGCGGCGCACAATCCCCCGCCGACAGCCGTCCGACCCGTTCAACGAACATTCGCTAACCCCTCCGTTGCCCTCGTCTTTGCCCTACGAATGATACCACTACAATACCAAAAATTGCGGGTGGTTTCATTTTTGGTATTGCAATCTTGTTACCAATCCGTCCTAATTAGAACCATCGAAGACGGAATCGACGATGAATCGGTTTCGCGCGTTCGCAGGGTTGGTTCGTATTGGTCATAGATTGGCCTCGTCCACGGATGATCGACAGGGGAGTCTTTAGCATGGTCAAGGAGCATAAGGGGGTTTTTGCACTCGGTGTCAGCATGATCGCACTTGCGGTCGCGACACCGGTCCGCGCGGCGGATGCGGCGGCTGCGGCGCCAGCCGCTGCGCCGGCATCTGCATCGGATACGGATGCGAGCCCCGAGGTCGTCGTCACCGGCATTCGTGCCTCCATCCAGGCGTCGCTCGACCAGAAGCGCAAGTCGGACATGGTCAGCGAAGTCCTGACCGCGCAGGATATCGGTAAATTCCCGGACAAGAACGTCGCCGATTCGCTTGGTCGCCTTACCGGCGTCAACGTGGTGACGGGTTCGGCGTCCGCCGGCGGCTTCGGCGAGAACCAGAACGTCTCGATCCGCGGTACCGATCCGGGCCTCAACCTGACCCTGCTCGATGGGCATTCGGTCGCGACCGGCGATTGGTTCGTGCTCGATCAGCAGAATGGCGGCCGCAGCTTCGACTTCAGCCTGCTTCCCTCCGAAATCGTGGGCAGCCTCGAAGTTTATAAGTCGAGCGAGGCCGACCTTCAGGAAGGCGGCATTGGCGGCACGATCAACCTGCACAGCCGCAAGCCGCTCGATCTGCCCGCCGGCACCGTCTCGCTGACCGGGCAGATGGTCTATAACGATCTTGCCAGCAAATGGACGCCGCAGGCCTCCGGCCTCGTCAGCTGGAAGAATGCCGACAACACGTTCGGTATTCTGGTCGCGGGCTTCTTCCAGAAGCGCGATTTCCGGCGCGATGGCCAGGAATTCCTGGGCTACCAGAACGTCACCAACTTCGCTGGTACCGGCCAGACGGTCGCTGCTCCGAACCTGATCGGCGCGGCCTATTTCCGTCAGCAGCGCACCCGCAAGGGCGGCCTGGTGGCGGTGGAATTCAAGCCGACCGATCGGCTCGAAATCAACCTCAACGGCATCTACACGCGGCTCGACGCGGATAACGTCAACACCAACTCGATGGCGTGGGTCAGCCGCGACATTGCGAACAACTCGACACCCGGGCCGAACTACGCGCTGGCCAATTACACGATCAGCAACGGCTATCTGACATCGGCGACCTTCAACCCGACCACCACCAGCGGTGCGGCGGTGCAGGGCCGCGTGCAGGACGACATCTTCCGCAAAGCTTTCTCGTCGACGCTCGTCGCCAATGCCGATTTCGCCTATCACGCGACCGACAAGCTCAATCTCACCGGTGAGGTCGGCTACACCAAGGGCGTCGGCGAGACGAAGGATACCTTCGCCTGGGAGACCTATTGGAATTCGGGCATGAGCTACACGATCGAGGGCAAGACCGCGGACGTGAGCTTCCCCGGCCTTCCGACCGACGAGACCAGCCAGGCCTATCTCAACAATTATTACAGCTGGTCGTGGGGCGGTAAGATCAAGTCGCCCGATACCGAACTCTATGGCCGCGCCGATCTCGAATATACGGTCGACAATGGCTTCCTGAAGTCGATCAAGGTCGGCGGCCGTTTCGCCCATCACAAGCGTGCGGTGGATTACACGGCTTATGCATGGCCGGGTAATGGCCAATATTCGGGCACCAACCAGATCGGTCTCGGCACCGTATTCAGCGGCGACGTGGTTCCGAGCAACTTCGCGAACGGGCTCTACAGTTTTCCGCCTTATCCGTTGGCGAACGAGGACAAGGTCCGTCAGGAGCTGGATAGCGTTGCCGGCGGCCGCCAGTTCGCTTTCTACCCGCCCTTGAGCTTCTCCACCAAGGAGACGACCGAGGCGCTCTATGCGATGGCCAAGCTCGGCAACGACAGCGACTGGCGCGGCAATGTCGGCGTCCGGGCGGTTCACACCAAGCTCGACACCGTGCAATATTCGCCCAACGCGCCGAACCTGACGATCCATAACGCCTTCGGCAATTTCGGCGAGGTCGACGACAAGAACGCCTATTGGGACATCCTGCCCAGCGCCAACCTGACCTACAATATCCAGCCCGATCTGCTGATCCGCGGTTCGGTGGCGAAGGTCATGTCGCGCCCGGCTTATGCCCAGCTTGCCGGTGCCTTCTCGCTTTCCGATCTGGCGCTGACGGGTACCGCGGGCGGCAATCCGCATCTCAAGCCGACCCGTGCCTGGGAATATAACCTCGGCGCCGAATGGTATTATGGCAAGCAGGCTTTGCTGTCGGCGACCTTCTTCTACCTGGACATCCAGTCCTACATCATGAGCCAGACGACCACGCAATTCTATACCACGCTCCAGCACCCGCAGGGCGCGAACTTCCTGGTCACCGCCCCGGTCAATGGGCCGGGCGGACACAACCAGGGCTTCGAGATCAACTGGCAGCAGCCGCTGTGGTACGGCTTCGGCGTGATCGCCAACTACACCTACGCGGATGCGAAGGCGAAGAATGGCGGCACGATCGACGGCAACAGCAAGAACACGTACAACCTGACGGGCTATTTCGAAGACAATCTGGTCAGCGCGCGCGTGGCCTACACCTACCGTTCGAAGTTCAGCTCGGGCGTCGATCGCGGTACTGCCATGTGGCAGGACAATTACGGCCAGCTTGATGCTTCGGTTACCGTGCACCTGACGCATAATATCGCGCTGACCGCGGATGCGCAGAACCTGCTCAACCACAAGCTCTATTACTTTGTGGGCGATCCCAGCATCCCGCGCGCTTACTACAATAACGGCCGCACCTTCTGGCTTGGCGGCAAGGTTAGCTTCTGAAACAAGTCCGGGCGTACCGGCTGAAAGGTAGTTGATGCGCCCGTTTCTGATGATTGCCGCCGTCGCCCTCCTTCCGGGCGCGGCGGCCGCGGAAGCTCCGGATCCCTTCCCGGCGACCGCGTCTCTGCTGCCGCTGCCAGCGTCGATCGCACCCCAGAAGGGCGCTTTCGCGCTGGCGGGCAGCTCTTTGTCCTTCGGTCCTCGCAACAAGGCCGAGGCCGAGGCTGCGCGGCGTTTTAACGAACTGGTCGTGCGTTCGGGGCTGCAAGCCTTCCCGATAGGGGCGGGGCCGCAGATCCGTTTCCGTACGGATGCGGGAATAAAGGGCGATGAGGCCTATCGTCTCGAAATAGGCACTGACGGCGTCACCGTCAGCGCGAGCACCGACGCCGGCCTTTATTATGGCGCGACCACGCTCTGGCAGCTTGTCCAGAAAGCGGGCCGCAACGGCGCGCTCGCCGCGACGCGGATCGACGATGCGCCCGCTTTCGGCTGGCGTGGCGTGATGCTCGACTCCTGCCGTCACTTTCAGCCGGTCGACTTCGTGAAGGCGTTGATCGACCGCATGGCGCTCGACAAGCTGAACGTGCTGCAATGGCATCTGACCGACGATCAGGGCTGGCGGCTGCAGATCGACAAATATCCGAAGCTGACCGGGGTCGGCGCCTGGCGGCAGGACGCCGGGGCGGCCGGGTTCGACGCCAACGGCAAGCCGGTATTGTATGGCGGCTTCTATACCAAGGATCAGGTGCGCGACGTGGTCGCTTATGCCGCCGCGCACCATATAACGATCGTGCCCGAGATCGAAATGCCGGGGCACGCGACCGCGGCGATTGCGGCTTATCCGGAGCTTGCTTCAACCCCGGCGCCGCCAAAATCGCCCAGCCCCGATTGGGGCGTCCTGCCCAATCTCTACAACACCGACGATGTCACCTTCACCTTCCTCGAAAATGTGATGGATGAGGTGATGGATCTGTTCCCGTCGCGCTACATCCATGTCGGCGGCGACGAGGCGGTGAAGGATCAGTGGACGGCCAATCCAAAGATCCAGGCGAAGCGCAAGGAGCTGGGCCTCGACAGCGACGACAAGCTCCAGGGCTGGTTCACCGCGCGGATCGGCGCCTATCTCGAAAAGCATGGCCGCCGCCTGATCGGCTGGGACGAGATATTGCTGGGCGATGCGCCGCAATCGGCGACGATCATGTCGTGGCGCGGCATGGACGGCGCGATCACCGCAGCCAAGGCCGGCCATGACACGGTGCTGTCGCCTGCACCCGATCTCTATCTCGATAACCGCCAGTCGGATTCCGGCGATGAGCCGCCCGGGCGCGGTGCGATCATCGACTGGAAGCGCGTCTATGCGTTCGAGGTCGCACCGCCTTCGCTCACCGAGGAAGAGCGCAAGCATCTGATCGGGCTGCAGGTCAATGAATGGACCGAGCATGCGCGCACCACCGATTATGTCGAGCGCATGATCTGGCCCCGTGCGGCGATCCTGGCGGAACTCGGCTGGTCGAAGCCAGGCCCGCGCGACTGGAACGCCTTCGCGCCGCGGCTGGTGGCCGAGCTCGGCCGCTATCGCGCGCTGAATCTGGGCTACGACGTGACCCCGTTGGTGCCGCAAGCCGATCTGTCGGGCACGCCCACGGCCCCGGTGGCGGCGCTGCGCCAGCAAGCCGGGATCGGCACGATCCGCTATACTGCCGACGGCAGCGCGCCCACACCGGCATCACCCGCTTATCAGGCTCCGGTCGCCATGACCGGTACCCTGACCGCGCAGGCTTTCCTGGGCGACGCCGCCGTGGGTCCGGCGCAGAGCTGGCGCGTGGACGCGGCCGCATTGCGCACGCGCGACGGCGCGCAATTCGATCTGTGCCTCAATCCGCCCAAAATCCCGCTCCGGCTCGAGGATGACGGGCCGGTCGATGGCCGCCGGGCGATCCATTGGGTCGATCTCATGAAGGCTTGTTGGTTGTGGCGCGCCGCGCCGCTCGACGGCATGACGCGGATCGAGGCGCGCGTCGGCTCGGTCCCCTATAATTTCGTGATCGGTGCGGCGATCAAGAAAGTCGTGTTCCGCAAGCCCAAGACGCCTGAGGGCGAGCTCGAAATCCGGCTCGACGATTGCGATGGCCCGGTCGTGGCCAGGCTCCCGCTTGCGCCGGCCAAGGGCAATAGCGGCGTGACCACGCTTACCGGCGCACTCGCTCCGCGCACCGGCGCGCATAATCTGTGCGCCAGCTTCACGCAGAAGGGGCCCGACCCGCTCTGGGTGCTCGACAAGCTCACACTCGCGGGGCCGCAATGAGCCTTCCTATCGCCAGCCCCCTCGCCGGGTGGGTCACCGCGCTCGACAAGGTACCCGATCCCGTATTTTCCGGGCGGATGCTCGGGGACGGCGTTGCGATCGATCCGACCGAGGGCAAGCTGGTCGCGCCGGGCGCGGGTGTGATCGTCACACTCAATCCGTCGGCGCACGCGGTCACGATCGACCTGGACGATGGCGCACAGGTGCTGATCCACATCGGCATCGACACGGTCGCGCTGGGCGGGAAGGGCTTCACCGCGCATGTGAAGGAAGGCCAGCGCGTCATGGCGGGCGACATGCTGATCGAGTTCGATCTCGATTATCTCGCACGCCACGCGAAAAGCCTGATCACACCGGTGATCGTCACCAGCGGCGGCAGCGTCGCCGGCGATATCGATCGCCTGATCGAACGGGGCGGAGCCTTGTTCGCTATCGACGGTGCGCTCGCCCAGGCCGAAACCTCTGGCGCCGCGGCATCGGCGTTGCGTACGTTGCGGCTGCCGCTCAAGCACGGCCTCCACGCGCGTCCGGCGGCGCGGATCGCCGATCTTGCCAAGAGCTTCGATGCGACCGTCGAACTGCGCACGGCGGAGGGCAGGACCGCATCGGCACTGAGCCCCGTCGCGATGCTCGCGCTTACGCTGGGTCATGGCGCCGAGCTGATCGTCGCCGCGGGCGGCGCGCAGGCGGAAGCGGCGGCCGATGCCGTCGCCGATCTGATCGCGAGCGGTATGGGCGAGCTTGAACCGATTGTGGGGAACGCCGCGGCGCCCACCGCAATTGCGGCGGACGTTCCGCAGGAACCGCCGACCGGTCCGTTGCGCGGAGTGAGCGCAGCGCCCGGTTTCGTACTGGCAAGGAGCTTCCATTTCGGCGAGCTGCCGCTTCCGCCTTTGCGCGAGCATGGTCGCGGCGCGGACGAAGAGCGGGCCGCCCTCGACGCGGCGCGCATTGCGGTGCGCGAGCATTTGTTGCCGCGCTCCACTGGCAGCGAGGCCGCTGCCCAGGTCGCGCAGGCGCATCTCGCCTTCCTCGACGATCCGGCTTTGCTGGCCGAGGCCAAACGCGCAATCCTTGCGGGATTGCCCGCCGACAGGGCCTGGATCGAAGCGGGCAGGGGCTTCGCCGCCGCGCTCGCCAGCGCGGGCGACCGTTTCGCGGAGCGGATCGACGATCTGCGCGACGTGGAGCGCCAGATATTGGCGGCGCTCCATGGCGAGGCGCTCGAACGCACGGTGCCTCGGGGCGCGATCCTGGTTGCGCGCGAAATCCTGCCGTCTGAACTTATGGCGCTCGCCGGCGCGGACATTGCGGGCATCTGCACTGCCGAGGGCGGGCCGACCTCGCATGCCGCGATTATCGCGGCATCGATGGGCATCCCGATGCTGACCGCGCTCGGCCGCGGGATCGAGCTGGTGCCGGACGGCACGGTTTTGATCCTCGACGCGACCGACGGAACAGTCGTGGTCGATCCCCCGGCTGCCGAACAGAAGGCTGCCAAGGCCGACCAGAAACGTCGCGAGGAAAGTCGGGCCGAGGCGCGCGTCCGGCTCGCCGAGCCGGCGGTGACCCGCGACGATATGCATATCGAGGTTTTCGCCAATCTCGGCTCGATCGCGGATGCGGAGAAGGCGGTGAAAGAAGGCGCGGAAGGCTGCGGCCTGCTGCGCACCGAATTCCTGTTCCTCGACCGTCCGAGCGCACCGGACGAGGCCGAGCAACGCGCAATCTATCAGGGGGTCGCCGACGCGCTCGACGGGCGGCCGTTGATCGTCCGCACGCTCGATATCGGCGCTGACAAGCCCGCGCCTTATGTGCCGATGGCGGCTGAGGAAAATCCGGCACTGGGGGTGCGCGGCCTTCGCCTTGGCCTTGCCAGGCCCGATCTTCTAGCCACGCAATTCCGCGCTTTGGTCGGCGTGAATGCGAACGATCTCAAGATCATGCTGCCGATGGTTGCGAGCGTGGACGAACTCGCCAAGGCACGCGCAATCCTTGATCGCGAGGCCAAGGCAATGGATCGTCCCGCACCACCGCTCGGGATCATGGTCGAAACGCCGGCTGCAGCCCTGATCGCCGAGACGCTCGGCAAGGATGCCGCCTTCTTTTCGGTCGGCAGCAACGATCTCAGCCAATATGCGCTGGCGATGGATCGCACCAATGCGGGCACCGCCGCCGGACTCGACGCGCTCCACCCGGCTGTACTGCGCCTGATCCGTGCCACTGTCGCGGGCGGCAAGATCAATGGCCGCTGGACGGGTGTCTGCGGCGGCGTCGCGGCGGATCCGCTTGCGGTGCCGATCCTGGTCGGATTGGGCGTGACGGAATTGTCGGTACCGCCCGCTGCGGTCGCGGAGATCAAGCAAGTCGTGCGGCAAGTCGATACCACCAGCGCGGCCGAACTCGCCGCCAGGGCCTGCGACGCGCCCGATGCTTTCACCGTGCGCGCCTTGGTCCGCTCGTACATGGGAAGCCGGGCATGAAGCTTTCGCTTGAATCGCTCCAGCCGCTCGGCCGCGCGCTCATGCTGCCGATCGCGGTCTTGCCGATCGCAGGCCTGCTGTTGCGCCTCGGCCAGCCCGATCTCCTGAACCTGCCCTTCGTCGCCGCGGCGGGGGGCGCGGTGTTCGACAATCTCGGCCTTCTGTTCGCGGCGGGCATCGGCGCCGGCATCGCGCGTGACGGCAATGGCGCCGCGGCGCTTGCCGGTCTGGTCTGTTTCCTGATCGCGACGCGCGGCGCGGCGATCTTGCTCGTCGTCCCGCCCGATGCAGTGGCCGGCGTGGCCAAGGACGCGCTCGATGCGGCGAGCGATGCCTGGCGCACCAAGGCGATCGACAAGCTTTCGGTGCCGATCGGCATTCTCTCCGGCCTCGCGGCGGGCGCGGCCTATAATCGCTGGTCGGGGATCAAATTGCCCGATTATCTCGCCTTCTTCGGCGGGCGACGTTTCGTGCCGATCGTGTCGGGTCTCGTCGGTCTCTTCCTCGGCGGGATCGTCGGCTTCGCTTATGTCGATATCGCCGCGGCGGTCGATAGTCTGAGCCGGGCTGTCATCGGCTCGGGCGTGTTCGGCATGTTCCTCTACGGCGTGCTCAACCGGCTGCTGATCATCACCGGCCTGCATCATATCCTCAACAACGTCGCCTGGTTCATCGTCGGCGATTTCCATGGTGCGACGGGGGATTTGAAGCGCTTCTTCGCGGGCGATCCCAGCGCGGGCGGTTTCATGGCGGGCTTTTTCCCGGTGATGATGTTCGGACTGCCCGCGGCCTGCCTGGCCATGTACCGCGCTGCCTTGCCCGAGCGGCGCAAGGCGGTGGGCGGACTGCTCTTCTCGATGGCGGCGACCGCCTTCCTCACCGGCGTGACCGAGCCGATCGAGTTCAGCTTCATCTTCCTCGCGCCCGCGCTTTACGGCCTGCACATGGTGCTGACCGGGTTCGCGTTCGTGGTGATGCAATTGCTGGGCGTGAAACTGGGCTTCACTTTTTCGGCAGGCGCGCTCGATTATGTGCTCAATTTCACCAAGGCGACGCGGCCCTTGCTGCTGCTTCCGGTCGGGGCGGCCTATTTCCTGATCTATTATACCGCGTTCAGCTTCGCGATCCGGCGCTTCGACCTGAAGACGCCGGGTCGCGAGCCCGAGGCCGCGGCGACGGACGTGCAGGCGGGCGAGCGCGGTGCGGCCTTTGTCGCTGCGCTGGGCGGTTCGGCCAATCTGTCGAGCATCGACGCCTGCACCACGCGGCTGCGGCTGGTCGTGGTCGATCAGGCCAAGGTGGACGAGACGCGGCTGAAGGCGCTGGGTGCGCGCGGATTGTTGCGGCCGAGTGCGCAAGGCTTGCAAGTCGTGGTGGGTCCGATAGCGGATCAGGTCGCGACCGAGATGCGAGCGGCCGCCGGCCCGCTTGCGATACCCGTTGCGATCGCCCCTCCGGAATCGGGGTCACCGGTCGCCGCGGTCGATGCCAAGCCGTGGCTTGCCGCGCTGGGCGGACGCGACAACATCGCCGAAGCGGGGGCCGCATCGAGCCGCCTCTGGCTTCGCCTGTCCGATCCGTCGAAAATGGATTCCGCCGCGCTCGAGGCACTCGGCACCCGGGCCATCGCGACCCCTGGTGCGGATATTGTCCACCTGATCCTCGGCATGGACGCCGAGCCGATCGCCGCCAGCCTGCTTCAATAGCCTCCACGCGCGATTGCAGGCGCGAGCCGATCGAGCACCGGCGCAAGCAGGTCCGCATAATTGCGCCAGCGGCCGATCGCGCGACCGTGGAGCGGCTCGCGCACTTGCGCATAGCTCGGTGTCGGTGCCAGGCGGCGGCTCTGGTGGAAAGCGAGCTGGGAGGGCTCGGTCTCCAGCCCCAGGAAGACCATCAGCTTGTCGGTTTCGCCGCCCTGATCCGCAACGAAGCTTTCGTAGCCGAAGGCATAGGGCTCGATCCCGGCGTTGCGGTATGTATCGGTCAGGTCCGACATCGCTGCCAGATGATCCGCCGCATCTTCCAGCCGGTAGGTGCAATGGAAGCCATGCGTCATGTCATGCTGGATCGCCGACACGATCACATCGCGCGGATCCCGCATCAGCTGGATCATGGGCGCCTCGGGGAAGGCCAGCCGCAGCAAGGGCAGATAGGCTTCATTGAGCGGCATCTTGTCAGTGAAGAAGGCGGCGCCTTCGCCAAGCAACCCATAAGCCTGGGCGCCGCCCAGGTAGAAATCCCGGAGCCCTTTGGCGGCCTGATTATCCTCCACGATCTTACCGAGCGCATGGGCGAAGGGAACGCCGGTCATGCGCTCGACAAGGTCGGGCAACTGCCCGGCAAAAGGCAGTTCACCCCCCGGCCGGATCTGGCTGTGGCTGGCCAGGACCTGCTCGGTTAGCGTCGTACCCGAACGGGGAAAACCCAGAATGAAGATCGGCTGCGGTACATCGTTCCGCTTGGGCGCGCCCGGTTGCTGGGCACTCCGTTTGGCGAAATCGGCCAGTGCGGCAAATTCGCGTTCGATCCAGCCGGCTTCGTAGACGTGCTTTCGCGCGTCGGACAGGGCCGCCTTGGCCGCGACCGCATCGGCCCAGGCTTCCGCATAGCGGCCCGCCCGGTCACGCAGCCGCGCGCGCAGCAGGCGGGGCGTCCCCGACAGCGACGGTATTGCATCCAGCAGAGCCAGGCCGTCGCGCCATCGCGGCGTGCGGCTGAGCAGATGCGCGCGCTGGGCTATGACGTCGCGACCCTCGCGCTCGGCCAATATCTGGGCCCGATCAAGCAATGCCGCCGCGCGATCGAACTGATCGCGTTGCTCGGCCAACTCGGCGAGATGAACCAGGGGGGCGAGCATATTCGGCGTCGCCTTCGCCGCGTCTTCCAGCAGCGGTTCGGCTTCGTCGAGCCTGCCCTGACGCATCAGGTTGCGGCCGAGATTGGCGAGCAATTGGGGATGCGGGCCGGCCAGCGCGATCGCCCGGCGCAGATGCTCCGCACCCGGAACGAGCATTTCGTGCTCGGACAGGAGCGAGCCCAGCATCGCATGTGCGTCGGCATGGTTCGGATCGGCGATGACGGCTTCCGCCAGCACCTGCTCCGCCTCGCTCGGCCGGCCCATTCCGAGCAAGAGCCGCGCAAGGTCGCCGCGCGGCCATTGTTTGGCGGGCGCAAGCTGGATCACGCGGTGCAGTGTCCGCTCCGCGCCTGCGGCATCACCGAAACGCTGCTGGCACAGGAACAGGATTTCCAGCGCATCGACATTGTCCGGATCGGTCGCGAGCAATGCTCGCGCTTCTTGTTCCGCCAGCGCAAAGCTTTCGGCGCCGATCGCGGCGCGCGCATGCGCTATCCGATCCTGATTGTCGCCGCCCATTTCCTGGCCTTATCTTGAGAAGGAGCGGGCGGATAGGGCCCGAAACAATTCCAACCCTCTCAAAAACTTGTCCAAACAGGTCACTGGACGCCGTCACAAATCTGCACTATATACCGTCCGGTATGGAAAGTGTTGTATCCTGCTGTGTACCCAAGGGCCGTCCTCGCGAATTCGATGTCGATGAGGCGCTGACCGCTGCGCTGCGCGTTTTCTGGCGGCGTGGCTATGAAGGCGCGTCGATGGCGGAGCTTACCGCCGAGATGGGGATCGCCAAGCCCAGCCTCTATGCTGCCTTCGGCAACAAGGAAGAGCTCTTCAAGAAGGCGCTCGATCTCTACGAGCGCGAGAAGATGGCCTATATGGCCGACGCGCTGAAGGAAACGACGTCGCGCGCCATGGTCGAACGCCTCCTGCTCGGCGCGCTCGAGATGCAGACCAGCAGCCGCGATCCCAAAGGGTGCCTGGGTGTGATCAGCGCGGTCGCCTGCGGCCCCGAGGCCGCCTCGATCCGCGAATGCGTGATCGAACGGCAGGAATCGGTCCGCCGCGTGGTGATCGCCCGGCTCGAGGAATATAAGAAGGAGGGCGATCTTCCTTCCGATATCGATACGGAAGCGCTTGCCCGTTACATGACGGCGGTGCTTCAGGGTCTTTCCGTGCAAGCGGGGTCCGGCGCATCCAAGGCCGAGCTCAAGAGCCTGGTCGACATGGCAATGCGCACCTGGCCGGGCCGCTAAAAAAGATACCAGCCAGTATAAAAGGACGTTGACGCACTGCGGCATGGCTTATATACCGCTCAGTATCGAAGTGGCCCAGCGCTGACGGAAGACCTCCAGGCCGATCCGCCCGCCGCTTTCATGACCACATCGACCATGGATTAATCTCGCCGTCAGGCAGGCGCGTGCAGGCTTTGTCTGCGCGGCTGAAGGCGGTCGCCAAAGAAAAGAAAGGGACGACCTCATGGCCTATATCGATCACGCATCCAGCTTCGCCGGCGCTTTGCCGATGCCGACGCCGTGGGTGGTTCAGGACGAAGGCCGTACCGATTTCAGTGCCCTGGAGTGGACCGTGATCGCGCTGGCGCGGCGCGACCGTATCTCCAGCCTGAGCGAGCCCGGCCCGATCGCGCGAGCATTCGGCAGCCTGTTCGGCCTCGGCCGTCAATCGACGCTGGCTGATCCACGGCTGGAGGCGCTGCGCCGCCTTGCCGTCCACGCCTGGCACAAGGGCTACAAATTGCCCGTGTCGGAGATCAAGCGCTTCCTCAAGGCGGGCTTCTCGGCCGGCCAATATGAGACACTGCTCGCGAGCGTCGCTGCCAAGCGCGTGGAGCGCCGCCGCCCGACCTTCGCCTGACCCGCCTGAGTTCCCTCAGGTACCCTGACTGGCCCGGACTAAAGTCCGGGCCATTTTTTTACGCTCTCCGCAGAAGCGGCACCGGCAAGGTTCGGCAGATGCCGAGCCTGATTAGAAGCTTCCGCGGAAGCCGAACCGGCCGGAAATGATCCGCTGCCCATCCGAGCGCGTCTCATACTGGCCCGAGGCGAAGAAGCGGAAGATCGACGAGCCAACCGAGGCGGTGACGCCGCCGATCCAGCCGCTCTTGCGGTTTTCAGGGTCGAGCGTGAAGCTCTGGCCGCCGGTGAAGCTGGCGGTGGTCGAGCCCAGGTTGGAGCTCAATACCTGGCGCCTGCCGCCTTCGACTTCGAACCGCACGGTTGCCGCCTCGGGGTCGATCACGTTGCCGAGATGGACGCCGGCGGCAAGCAGGCCGGTCGCGGCGAATTCGTCGCTGGTGCGCTTGGCGACGGTCAGGTCGAAGGCGGTGCCGCCGCCGGTCTCGCTATGCTTGTTCTCGGTCAGGCGATTGTAAGACAATTCGCCCGAAGGACGCACATAGAAGGCGCCCGCTTTCGCCTCGTAGCTGACCTTGCCGCCCGCGGCCATTGCGATGCCGTTCCAGCTGCCGGTGCTGGTGAAGACCGCCGCCGAGGTCTCGGTCGTGCCCGAGAAGAAACGCTTTTCGTGGAGGCGGACATAGCCGGCATTGCCGTAGGCCGCGATGTGCAGGTTGCCAAAGTCGCTCAGCCAGTGAACGCCGCCGCCGAACTGGTTGGCGGTGACCTCGTTGTCGCCGCTATCGCGCACGCTGCCATGGATATAGCCGATCGACAGGCCGACCCGGCTATGGTCGCCCATGGCGATATCGCCGCCGCCGGTCAGACCCCAGCCGCTGCCGCCATTGCCGGGCGTCAGGTCCGCGCTCTGATGCTCGTCCCAGATTGCCTGCTGTGCGTAAAGGCTGACATTGCCAAGTTGCGCCCACGGAGTCGCCGCCTGAGTCGGGGCAAGCGCACGCGCGCCCTGGGTCAGCACGTCGAACACGCCGCCCTGGTGGTCGGGCAGCATCTCGCGATAGCGCAGCAAGGTCGAATCGCGGTCGGTGAAGCCCAGGAACAGGGTCGAGGCTTGCGTATTGCCCTGGATCGCCGCGAACACCGCATCATAAGCGGCGGCTTCCGACTGGCGCAGGCCCAGCTCGGTCGCGGTCTTGCGCTGGACGGAGACGCCCACGGTGCCCGCGCTGTCGCTGGCGACCAGCACGCCCTTGAGCAGGTAAGGCAGCGCATCGATCGACAATGTCAGGTTGTTGCTTCCCGCGAGCGTGCCGCTCTGGAGCACGGTCAGCGGGTTGGCGGTCACGCCGAACTTGGTGACCGATACCTTGAGCGTGGTCGGCGCGGTGATCGTGGTCGCGCCAGCGACGTTGATCACCGTATGCGTGCCATCCGAAGGATTGACCACCACGCCAAGCGTGCCGCCCGCGACCGCAAGGCTGCTCATATTGTTCTGGGCGATCGTGTTGAACGCCAGGGTGCCGCCGTTGACTTGCACCGCGATATTCTGAACCGCGACGTTGGAGCCGGTCGTGACGAACTGACCGAAGAAGCCTGCGCCTTTGTTGATGGTCAGGCTGTTGGTGCCTGCGCCGAAATCGATCGTGCCGTTGTAAACGGCGGTGTCGGACAAGGTAACCTTGTCGTTGCCGTCGCCAAGGTCCGCCGCCATCGACGCGGAGGTCGTACCCGACAGGTTGATCTGGTCGTTGCCCGCGCCGGTGAAGACCTTCGACTGGACGAGGCCGGCCGAGATATTGACCACATCGTCGCCGCTGCCGGTCTTGATCGCGCCGGCAATGCCCGGGGTCGTGGTCTGCGTCGAAGTGGCCAGCGCCTGGGTGTAAGTGAAACCGGTGGTGCGGCCCGACACGTCGATCGCGACGCCGCTGCCGTCGGTCGACGAGGCGACGATCGTGCCGCTGTTGGTGATGCTGTTGAGCGTGTTGCTCTTGTCCAGGATCGCGGTCGAGAGACCGGTCGTGGCGGTGGTGGTCGCCGAGATCGAGCCCGTATTGGTGATCGTCGGCAGGCTCGCGCCCGCGTCGATCAGCAGGCCGATCGAGGTGCCTCCCACGGTCGGCCCGGCATTGCCCGCCAGACTGCCCGACACCGTCAGGCCTGGCGTGCTCGCGCCGGACGACAAATGCATGCCGACGCCCTGTGCGCCGTCCGAATTGCCGGAGACCGCGCCGCCGATCGCGATGCCGCCATTGATCGTCACCGCCTGGCCCAGGCCGCCAAGCTGGATGCCCGTGCCGCTGATGCCCGAGAACAGGCCCACGCCGGAAACATTGCCGTTGACGACCAGGCCGTTGGTGTTGGCCTGAAGCACGCCGAGCGTGGTGGCCTGGCTCGACGAGCCGACCAGCAGCGCGGGCGCCGCGGCATAGGTCACGATGTTGGAGGTGCCTTCGCTCGCGTCGGCGATGCCGTCCTTGTCGGCATCGACCGTGGTGTCGGTCGTGCTGGCCGGAGCCGCCGCGATCAGTACGCCGCCCGCGACGTTGCCGCCGACGATCATCGCCGAACCGCCCTGTTCCAGATTTTGGGCCGTGAGCTTGCTGGTGTCGGTCGGAACCTGGGTCGTGCCGTAGCCGGTGGTGGTGATCGACCCATGGACCACGACCTGGCCGCCGATATTGCCCATCACCAGGCCGGGCGACGCGCCGCCAAGGACGCTGATCGCGCCCGCCGAGGTGACGTTGCCGGTCACGTCGCCGAGCTTGATGCCGACCGTATTGTCGCCGGTCACCGTGACCGCGCCGCTGTTGCTGAAGGTGCCGGTGAGCGGGCCGTTGAGAACGATGCCGCCCGAATTGTTGCCGCGCACGGTGACCGCGCCGCTATTGGTGATATTGCCGTTGAAGGCGCCCTCGGTGCGGATCCCGAACCGGTTGGTCCCGTTGGCATAGGGACCATCGAGCACGGTGTCGCCGTTGGTGTCGGTGCGCGTGTAGGTTTCGTCGACACTGATCGTGCCGCTGCTGTTGATCGTGCTGCTCACGCCCGCTTGCGCGTCGATCCCCGTGACATTGTTGATGTCGAGCAGCGAGATCTTGCCCGCATTCGTGACCGTGTTGTTGCTGTTGATCGTGACCGCCGTCCCGGTGGTCGGCGTGATCGAGCCATCGGAGGTGATGTTGATATTGCCCGCAGCGGCGGTGTTCAGCGGAGCGGTCGTGGCGGTGCTGACCGTGGTGTCGGCATGGGCCTGGGCCGCGAGAAGCGTTGCCAGGGTGGTGATGCAGGTTGCTTTGAGCGCCAGGCGCATGAACGATTCTCGCTGCTAGGGATCGGGGGAGGGGTTTCGGTTCGGGGTCCGTCAAATGATCCGGGGCGGGTCCGCCGGTTCGTGCGCCTCCAGGCGCTTGCCGAACAGGTGCGACCGCCGCGCGGCCTCATGCCGGATTGTGCCCGTCATGGCCACAAGAAATCCTTCCCTGAATGCGCGCGCCAGCGCTTGCCGATATGCGGTCTGCTGCGCGACCTGCTTTGCCCCGCAGCTTGGCCAGATCAGATGAACGCCGGATGACTCACTGGCCTTTGACGCCTTGCCCCGCCAGCCATCGTCCGATCGTCGCGACCACATGGGCCTGTTCCTCCTCGCTCAGCGGCCGGCCGGCGGGGATGAAATGCCATTTGGCAAGACAGCCCCGGCAGCAGGTCGCGGTCGCATGCTGCGCGATGAAGGCCGGATGGCCGCGCATCGGCGTCTGCTTTCCATCCTTGACGGGGTCAGCGGGCGCCAGCCTTTGTGCGACGAAAGTGGCGGCGTGATCGAGAACCACCTCCATGCCCTTGTTCGCCAGATAGGCTTGCTCCTTTGGGCCGAGTTGGAAGCGCATGCGGAAAGGAGATCTGGCAAGAGCGGCGAAGAGGGGGTCGAGATTTCGCATGCCAACCCTATATAATCGCTATGAAAGATCTGTTCGATACCGCGCTCGTCCCGGGCCTTGCGCAGGCTGGGGAGATCGTGCCCCTTGCCGAGGAAGCCGCATTGATCGCGCATATCGACGCGAGCGATCTCACGCCCTTCCGCTTCCAGGGCTGGCTCGGCAAAAGGCTGACTCACAGCTTCGGCTGGCGCTACGACTTCGATACCGCCCAATTTGCCGCGACCGAGCCCTTGCCCGGCTGGCTATTGCCGTTGCGCGAACGGGCCGCCGCCTTTGCGGGCATGGCGCCCGAGGCGTTCGTCCAGGCCTTGCTGATCCGCTACGATCCCGGCGCGGGCATCGGCTGGCATCGCGACCGGCCCTTGTTCGAACATGTCGTCGGCATCTCGCTCGGCAATCCCGCGACCTTGCGTCTGCGCCGTCGGACCGAACGCGGTTTAGAGCGCGCATCGGCAGAGTTGGCGCCGCGCTCGATCTATCACCTGTCAGGTGAAGTCCGGCACGAATGGGAGCACAGCATTGCCCCGATGGAAATCCGGCGCTGGTCGATAACCTTCCGCAGCCTTTCGGAGAAAGGCCGCAATGCCGTCGAAGCGCCGAAAATCAAAAAAACGCAGAAACGAACTTAATGAATTCGGTCTCATTGGATTGAGCCGCGCGGAACGTATAGGGAACATTCTGGCGCATGTCAAGGGCTTTACGGCCGGCCCCACACCCCTCAGCGGTAGGCCCGGCTCCAGCCGAGCGGGGGTGCCGCATGCTGGCGCGCCTCGGGGATCAGGTCGCGCGTGCGGCGGCAGAAATTGCGTAGCGCGACCTCGCCCTTGCTGAGCGGCCCGACCGAGAAGCTGGAGGATGCCATGCCCTGCTGCACGCGCCCGACCAGTTCGGTATCCTCGGCATTGACCTGCCGATTGATCCGCCAGTTGAGGTAGCGCGCCGCCTTCATCTCGCGGCGGTCATCCGGGATGGCGTAGCTGATTTCGCGGATCATCGTCTCGGTCGGGGAGACCGGCAGGAATTGCATGAAATCGACCTGATCGGGATAGATGTCGAACGCGACATTGGGCCAGAGCTTGAAATAGACCCACAGCCGCTGCCGCTCCTCGGGCAGATGCGCGATCCCGGGCAGGAAATGGCAATAAGCCCGTTCGGACGGATTGGAGGAGGGGCGATCGACCAACGGCCCCCACATCTTGTCGACCCATTCCGCGCTCTCGACGCCATAACCGTCGCCCATCAGCCGTTTGAGGCCGGGATGCGCGACCGCAATGTGCAGGCCGTCCGAATAATTGTCCGCGATATTCTTCCAGTTGACCTTGCGCTCGCGCAGCGTGACCCGGCCGAGCGCCTGCAATTCCTCGAAACGATAGGGCGCGACCTCGTGCGCGTAGGGCTGCATCATCTCGGCGACGCTCGGGCCGCCGCTCTCCAGCCGTACGAAGATGAAGCCGTGCCAGATCTCGTGCTCGATCGGCGCCAGCCTGATGCCGTCGAGCGCGCCCGGATCGTAGGTATCCTTGAGCGGCACGCCGACCAGTCGCCCGTCGCTGGCATAGGTCCAGGCATGGTAAGGGCAGACGATCCTTTTGGCGCAACCGCGTGAACCGTCGAGAATGCGCGCGCCGCGATGGCGGCAGACGTTGTGGAAGGCGCTGACCGATCCGTCGGCGGCGCGCATCACCACCACGCTCTCGCCGGCATAATCCAGGCCATGCCAATCGCCCGACTGCGGGATATCGCTCGCATGGCAGACGACCTGCCAGGACGGGCGGATCACGCGTTTGAGCTCGACCTCGAAATAGTCGGCATCCGAATAGATCCAGGCGGGCAGGCTCCAGCCTTCCTCGGGATCCTCGTTCGACAGCGGCCGCACGATTGCCATCGACGGAGACTGCATCTTCACGCGCACATCCGCAAGATCGGCGTTGACAGGATGGTGCGCCGCATCGTCTCTCCGGCACATGGCATCGCATGCGGAACCGACCGGAAATCTGGAAACCGCGCTCGCACATGCGCGCCGCCTGCTCGACGCGCAGCCCGATCTTGCGCTGGCGCAGGCGCGCGAGATCTTGCGGGTGGTGCCGCGCAATGCCGGTGCATTGATGATCGCGGGCGCGGCGCTTCGGATCAAGGGAGAGGGCGAGCTCGCCACCGCCGCTTTCCGCGCCGCCACCGCCGCCGATCCGGGCTCGGCCGAGGCCTGGCGTGCGCTTGGCGATCAGCTTCACCTGGCCGAGGACGAGAAAGGCGGGGATGCCGCTTATCTTGCCGCCTTGCGCGCCTCGACCCGCGATCCGGCCCTGCTCCAGGCGGCCGATGCGCTCGCGCGCAATGATCTGGCCCAGGCCGAGCCGATCCTGCGCAACCGGCTGAAGGAGGAGCCAACCGATATCGGCGCGATCCGGATGCTGGCGGAGCTGGCGGGGCGGATCGGGCGCAACAAGGATGCGGAGGCGCTGCTCCGCCGCGCGCTCGAGCTTGCGCCCGGTTTCGCCGCCGCCCGCCACAATCTCGCGCTCGCCCTGCACCGGCAGGGTCGCTCGGAAGAAGCGATCCGTGAGATCGACGAGCTTCTGGCGCGCGAGCCCGGCCATCCCTCCTACATCAATCTCAAGGCGGCGGCGCTGGCGCGGCTGGGCGAATATGAGGCCTCGATCGCGCTCTACAGCAAGGTGCTGGTGGATTATCCGAAACAGCCCAAGGTCTGGATGAGCCTCGGCCACAGCCTGAAGACGATCGGCCGGCTCGACGAGAGCATCCAGGCCTATCGCCGCTCGCTCGAGCTTCAGCCGACGCTCGGCGAGGCGTGGTGGAGCCTCGCCAATCTCAAGACCTTCCGCTTCAGCGATACCGACCGCACTGCGATAGGCGCCGCGCTCCAATCGCCCGATCTCAGCGAGGAAGATCGCTTCCACTTCGAATTCGCTCTAGGGAAAATGGAGGAGGATGCGGGCGCCTACGAGGCGTCGTTCATGCATTATGCCGAGGGCAATCGCCGCCGCCGCTCGCTGATCGACTATGACGCTGCCGAACTTAGCCAGATGGTCGACGGGCAGATCGGACGGTTCGCGCGCGGCTTCTTCGCCCAACGCGAAGGATGGGGTTGCCAGGCGCGCGACCCGATCTTCGTCGTCTCGCTGCCGCGTTCGGGCTCGACATTGATCGAGCAGATATTGGCGAGCCACAGTCAGGTCGAGGGCACGAGCGAGCTTGGCGATATCGCCGCGCTTGCCACGCGCGTTGGGCTCAAAGGCATGGCCACATTGAGCGCCGACGACGCACGCGCGCTCGGCGAGGAATATCTCGACCGCACGCGCATCCAGCGCAAGACCGATCGGCCTTTCTTCGTCGACAAGATGCCCAACAACTGGGCGCATGTCGGCTTCATCAAACTGATCTTGCCGAACGCCACGATCATCGACGCGCGCCGCCATCCGCTCGGCTGCTGCTTCTCCAACTTCAAGCAGCATTTCGCGCGCGGCCAGACCTTCACCTACGACCTCGCCGACCTCGGCCGCTATTATGCCGACTACGTTCGGCTGATGGACCATTTCGATGCGGTCCTGCCCGCGTTCGTCCACCGCGTCTTTTACGAGGCGATGGTGGAGGATACCGAAACACAGGTCCGCGCCTTGCTCGACCATGCGGGCTTGCCGTTCGAGGAGGCCTGCCTGCGCTTCCACGAGACCGAGCGGGCGGTGCGGACCGCCTCATCCGAACAGGTACGCCGTCCGATCTTCAGGGAGGGCATGGAGCAATGGCGCCGTTTCGATCCGTGGCTTGAACCTTTGCGTGCGGCGCTCGGCGATCTGGTCAATTCTTACCCCTATCAAGCGTGACATCTTTGCAATGTTGCATCGCAAAAGCTGGAGCCGAAGGCCGGGTTGGGGCCGGATCGGATTGACACCATAACGGCTGCAGAACAGCCTCCCGCTCATAACAGAGACAGGGAGTCCAATATGCGTGAACCCCGCCAAATGATGGCGGCCTTGCTGGTCGGAACCATCCTTACCGGCGCCTCGGGCACCGCCTTCGCACAAGCCGCCACCAGCACCGACACGACGCCGGCGGCCCAGGCTGCCCCGGCCCCTGCGCCGATCGGCCCGCAGGAAATCGTCGTCACCGCGCAGAAGCGCTCCGAAAATCTGCAGAATGTGCCGATCAGCATCCAGGCGCTGGGCACGGAGAAGCTCGAGCAGCTCAACGTCTCCAACTTCACCGATTTCACCAAGCAATTGCCGAGCGTCTCGTTCCAGACCACGCAGCCCGGATCGACCAGCGTCTATATCCGCGGCGCGGCTTCGGGGGGCGACGGCAACCATTCGGGCTCGCTGCCCTCGGTCGGCGTCTATCTCGACGAACAGCCGATCACCACGATCGGCGGCAATCTAGATGTCCACATCTACGACATCGCCCGGATCGAGGCGTTATCGGGTCCGCAGGGCACGCTCTACGGCGCCTCGTCGGAATCGGGCACGCTGCGCATCATCACCAACAAGCCCGACACCAGCCATGCCTATGGTGCGATGGACGTCGAAGGAAACACCGTCGCGCACGGCGGCAAGGGCGGCAAGGTCGAGGGCTTCTATAACGCGCCGCTGACCGACACGATGGCGATCCGGCTGGTCGGCTTCTACGAGCATGATGCGGGCTATATCGACAATGTGCCTGGCACGCGCACCTTCTGCGACGGCACGCCCGCCTGCGGCCCGGGTATCACCGTGAACAACGCGGCCATCGCCAAGAACAATTATAATGACGTCGATACCTATGGCGGCCGCGCCGCGCTGAAGATCGACCTCAACGACAATTGGACCGCGACCGCGACCGTTTTCGGCCAGGACGAGAAGAATCACGGCACGTTCGGCGAGGATCCCACGCTCGGCGATCTCAAGGTCCAGCATTTCCAGAGCGATTATCAGCACGACCGCTTCCTGCAGGGCGCGCTGACGATCGAAGGCAAGATCGGCAATTGGGACCTGACCTATGCCGGCGCCTACCTCACGCGGAAGATCAATTCGGCGGAGGATTATTCGGACTATGCCGAGGCCTATGACGCGCTCTACGCGAGCGACGGCGGCCTCGCCGGCTATTTTTACTACAAGGACAATGCCGGCAATCAGATCAAGCCGCTGCAGCACGTCATCGGCACCGACAAGTTCAACAAGATCAGCCAGGAATTGCGCATCTCCTCGCCGGTAAGCGAGCCGTTCCGCATTGTCGGCGGTCTGTTCTACCAGCGCCAATATCACAATATCCGGCAGGATTATCAGGTGGCCGGCCTGGCGGACGCGCTTTCGGTCAACGGTTTTCCCGGCACGCTCTGGCTGACCCAGCAGAAGCGCGTCGATCGCGACTATGCCGCGTTCGGCGAGGCGGCGTGGGACATCACCTCCAACCTCACGCTGACCGGCGGCTTGCGCTACTACAAGTTCGACAACTCGCTGATAGGTTTCTTCGGCTTCGGGCGTAATCCCAACGGACCGCCCTACAATGCGGCGGGCAGCTCGCGTACCGGCGTCGCGGCCTGCTACAATACCGACGGTACCACCGTTCGCGACAATCCCGGCGGCACCCTGATGGCGCCGGACGAGGCGGGTGCGCCCTGCACCAACCTCGGCGTGTTCGAGAACGGCAAGATCGTTCCCAAGCGGAACAAGGATGACGGCTTCATCCACCGCCTCAACCTGACGTGGAAGGTCGATGCCGATCATATGGTCTACGCGACCTGGTCGCGTGGCTTCCGCCCGGGCGGCATCAACCGCCGCGCGGATATCGCGCCCTACAAGGCGGATTACCTGACCAATTACGAAGTGGGCTGGAAGACGACCTGGCTCGATCGCAAGCTTCGGTGGAACGGCGCGGTGTTCGTCGACGACTGGAAGAACTTCCAGTACAGCTTCCTCGGCGCGAACAGCTTCACCGAGATCCACAACGGCCCGAACGCCCGGATCAAGGGCATCGAATCCGACATCAGCCTCTATCCGGTGCCGGGGCTCAGCCTGAACGCGACCGGCGCCTATCTCGACGCGAAAATCCGCAACAATCTTTGCGCGCTCGACGATCCGACCTTCCAGTGCGCGGATGCGGGGGACAAGGTGGTCGCTCCCAAGGGGACGCGTCTCCCGGTCACGCCCAAGTTCAAGGTCAGCGCCACTGCGCGCTACGAATGGGAGGTCGCCGATGGCAAGGCGCACCTGCAGAGCGGGTGGACCCATTCCAGCTCGGCTTCCTCTGCATTGCGGATCGGGACGAGTACCGCCGATGCGCCGCCATTGCTCCACGGCTACAATCTGGTCGACTTCGCCGCCGGCTATGATTGGAGCAGCTTCACAGCGGAAATCTTCATGGAGAATGCGTTCGACAAGCGCGCGCAGCTCTCGGCGTTCCAGGAATGCGGCAATTGCAGCCAGCGTAACTATTACGTCGTCTACCGCCCGCGCACGATCGGCGTCCGCTTCGGCGTGAAGTTCTAATCGGGCATAGAAAGGGGGCGGAAGGCTTCGGCCTCTCGCCCTCTTTTTCTGCGGGTTTTCGCCAACTGCACCTTCGCGGCTCGCGCTCCGGCTGCCGCGCTACGCGGACCTATAATGGCCGTTATTGGTGGTTTCCGGACATTGCGCGGATCAGGCCGATCCAGGTAGCATCAGCCAATGGAATGGACGCCAGCCTCCAAAGAGGAAACCATCGCAGCAATCGAACGGGATTGGATCGACGTTTCCCCTGATGTCAAAGACCATCTCGGGCGCTACCTTGTAGAGCCTCGTCCCGCATTGATTGAGCGGTTTGGCCGAACGGAAAATGCGTTTGTCGTCGCCCAGCTTGGCTCGAGCGTAGCCTACTTTGATGATGTGGAAGAGATTTTTGGGGTCGCGGAGGAAAGCGAGGGAAAATTGCTTCACGCCGCGAACTTCGGCCACATTGCGGTGGCCCTTCGAGAACTGGAACGTTTTACCTCGAACGACGGCTAACGTCCGCAACTGGGCTCGAAAGCTGCCGCTGGTGCTGGGAGAGCGGTGGAAGCTCCGCTGCCTTTTTCAAGGCCCCAGCTTTTCCCCTCGCCGGGTCATGCCCACCGGCCTGGCTGAGAGAACCCAATTTGGGGGCTGCGCGGAACGACCGCAATTAAGAATGATAACGCGAACCCCGAACGACGGAAACTGGGGTCGTCACCGGCCTTTGATGCTCTCACGCTCCAGATCACTTAGGAGCGACTGTTGATCCTTCGTGCTTATATCGGCGATCAACCAATCGCCGCCACTCCTAATAAGATGCAGGTGAACCAACACTCGGTCCGTTTCAGTACCGGTTGCCAAGGTAGCAACCGCCGATGACCCTTTCGTCGCCACCGATACAATTTGTAGCGCGACGGTGTCTTGGCATTGGCAGATTGGGTCGTAATCGAGGACCCCTATATCGCTGTGACTAAGGTCAGCACGGACCGCTTTTCGAAGCCGAGGAGCAAGAAGAGCTAGGAAGGTCGGGCTGCGAATACTGGTATCGCTTCTGGCTTCATAAGCGGCTACTCGCTTCAGGAATGCTCGCGGGTCGCCATACGGCGCCGAAAGAGCGGCTTGTGCCGCTACGCCGCATCCGGCGACGAAAAATAAGAGCGTCCGCATTTAGCCGAGCATAGTGTCGTACGCTATGGCCGCAATCGGGTCCGAAGCGGTCATTGCAACCGATCCGGTCGGGAATGGCCGCTATGGGGTGGGAAGCGGACAGGCAGCTTTCAGGAGCCGGTTGCGCAATTGCAGTCGCTCCGTAGTGGGCTGGCCACCGGGCAAGTGATAGCTGCCGTTCCCACTGCCAGTTTTGAATGCCCGCCTCCGCCCAGTTGCGGAGGTTCCGGTCTCGTACTAGCCTCGACGCATGGGGCTTGCGACGACCGCAATATACATCATTGTCGGAATCCTGATCGGCCTTTGCGTGGATTGGGCAACCTTTAGTAGATTGACGATGATCCTCGGTGCGTTTGGCCAAGCAGGCGACGAAAACCTCTACCGAAACACGCTCTTTCCACGGGTAATTGCGTCTATAGTTTCATCTGCCGCTTTTGTTGTAGGTCTGCGATTGCAACCTCAGAGTGCTGTGCTAACGGTCGCGGCGGCAGTCATATTCTTCATGACCAGCCTTTATGGGGTGTTGCTGGTCATGAACGGCGGTGGACGAGAGTAGTCACTGTGCTTTGGGGCTGCTAAGCGCACCGTTGCGTAAGTTGGCGTGGCCTATCGTCGTTAGGCAGCTGACGGGATGCTCGCGCAGAGAGTTCTACGTCGGCTTATGGGGTCGGAAGCGGCCATAAGCAACCGGCCTGCGTCGCCCGCCCTCGAGCGCGTTAATGCCTCGCTTCCGCCGCCGGACCCGCCTTCCTTTCGGCCATCTTCTTCAGGATTTCGGCGAACTGGGTGCGGAAAAAGTCTTCATATTCTCCGAGACCCTTGGCGTGGCCGGTGAAGTAATTAGCGCTGATGAACGGGTCCGTCGCCACGCGTGTGCAGGCGTCGACCGCGGCGCGGATCGGGCGCATCGCATCGTCGACGAAGCGCTGGCGTGCCGGCTCGAAGGCGCTTGGATCTGCCTGGGCTGCGGTCAGCGCCTCCATGCCGCGCTCGAGCCGGGCGGGATCGTCGGCTCCTACCCGAAGCTGGTTCGCCGCCATCACCACCTCGACCCAGCGATTCAGCTCAACCTCGGGGGCGGTGGAGGCCAGCAGATGCGCGCCGATCCTGCCACGCATGACAGCGGCCGGCGGCAGCTTCACGCGGGTAAAACCGAAGGAGGCGCACATGTCGCTCGCCGTCGCAAGGCCGGACTGGATGACGGTTTGCGTCGCCTCCGTCCGCCAATCCATCTCCTGAGCCCGAGCCCCGGTCGCGACACCCAGCAGCGCAGCAACAAAACAGACCTTCCGCATCTCACATTCTCCCGTAACGCCGCCTTGTCGCCGGCCGGTCTTTAGAGAAACCTAACGCGGACGGCCGCGGCTTCGGATTTCCGTTCACGTTTGGCCTTCGACGAGATCGACCTTGTCATGGCCGAGCTCCGGGATCTGCGAGCGGCAGCCGGGCACGATCCGCTAACCGACGGAAGATGCGTGCGAACGACACCAAGGGCAGTTAACGGGCAGTGGGCTTAGGTCGGGATTGGGCCGGTTCCGGTCGCTCCCGTTCCTGGGGCACGACCTGACGCCTTACATCACTTCGACAGCCGCTGGATCACGATCTTCCAATAAGCCACGCCCGGCGCGATGTTGAACAATTGCGTCCGTTCGTTGAGGCCGTGCGAGAAATCGTCGCTGTCCTTGATGAAGATCGGCGCGACCCCGTAGCTCGGCACGCCGCGCACACGGAACCACATGCTGTCCGAGGCGCCCGAGGCCTGTCCGGGCACGATCGGCACGCCCTTATAGGCAAGGTCCAGCCCTGCGCGCACCGCGTCGGTCACGTCCTTGCGCATCGGCGAAGCGGGGCTGGCGGTGGTACCGACGTCGATGAACTGGATCTGCAGCTTGGGCTCGGCCGCGACGCGGGTCAGCTCGTCCTGGACCTGCTGAAACGATGTGCCGGGAAAGATGCGGCAATTGATGTTGGCGGTCACACGCTGCGGCAGTGCGTTGAGCGCGTGCCCGCCATCGACCATCGTCGCGACGCAGGTCGTGCCGATATGGCCGACTTCCTCCGGATCGGCGGTGAGCGTCGCGATCGCATCCTTGTTGGTGGGATCGGCGGCGAAGGCGCGCATGGCGGCGGCGGTCCTGGGATCGGCGCGATCCGCGGCGGCGAGGAAATAGGCCTTGGTTATCTCGTTCAATTGCGGCGTGAACTGATGCTGGCCGATCCGCGTCAGCACCGCGGCCATTTCGTAGATCGCATTCTCCTTGCGCGGCGCGCTCGAATGGCCGCCCGGATTGGTGATGGTCAGCGTGTAATCGCCATAGGCTTTCTCGGCGCCTTCCAGGATGAAATATTGCGGCTTGCCGTCCTCGCTCAGCGAGCCGCCCCCGCCATCGGCATTGAGCAGCATATAAGCGTCGGGGAATTTCGCCGCGAGCAATTGGGTGGTCTTCATCGTCGTCTCCTCGTCGCCCGAAAGGACGAGGAGCACGTCGCGCTTGGGTGTGAATTTCTGGCGCTTGAGATCGACCAGGGTGGCGATCAGCTCGGCATCGGCGAATTTCATGTCGGTCGCGCCACGTCCGTAGATGTAGCCATTCTCGATCACCGGCGTGAAGGGATCGCGCTGCCAGTCGGCGGGCTTGGCCTCGACAACGTCCATATGGCCCGAGAGCAGCAACGGCTTCAGCTTGGGATCGGAGCCGCGATAGCGCGCGACCAGGAAGGCGGTGTCGTCGACCGGCGTGATCGTCACGTCGTCGGGGGCAAAGCCGCCCGCGACCAGTTGGTCCTTGAGATAGGCTGCGAATTGCGGCGTCTGGTTGCCAGGCCCCTGGACGGTCCGAAACGCGATCGCGTGCTTGAGCAGGTCGAGCGTCTGCGCTTCCGCCGCGGGATTTGCGCCGGCAAGGGCGGGGGAGGAAAGCGCAAAGGCGCAAGCGGCGAACAGCAAACGCGACCGGATCGACAGCTTCGGCATCAATATTTCCTCGCTAGGACCGAGGCATCCTAGGAGGCTGGCGATGAAAGGGAAGGGCTGCCGGCCGGCTCTTATTCGACCTGCGAGACGCTCTTGTCCGAGTTCGCGTCGAATAGCACGACACGATCGCGGCCGCCTTCCTTGGCGGCGTAAAGCGCGCGGTCGGCATAGCCGATTGCGGGGCGCACCTTTTCCGGCAGCCGATCGCAGAAATAGACGCCGAAGCTGGCAGTCAGCCGGCCGTGCGGAAATTCTGCGCCCGCGATCTTGAGCCGCAGCTTGTTGGCGATCTCGACCGCCACGGCCGCGTCGCTGACATGGCCGATCAGCAGGAATTCCTCGCCGCCCCAACGCGCGATCAGATCGGTATCGCGCACGTTCCGCCGCAGCAGGTCGGCGAAAGCCGCCAGCACTTCGTCGCCGACGACATGGCCGTGATGGTCGTTGATCGTCTTGAAGTGATCGATGTCGGCCAGCATGATCGCGACCGGTTTGCCGACATCGTCCGCCTGCATCTGCTGATAGCGTTCGGTTACCCCGCGCCGATTATAGAGGCCGGTGAGATGGTCGCGCCGCGCGGTTTCGCGCGCCAGTTGCGCTTCGCCGCGCGCGACCTGTTCGAGCAGGCGCCGTCGCCGAAGATCGCGCTGCAATCCCAGGATGCGCGAGATGGTGAACAGGCAGATCAGGATCAGCCAGAAGCCGAGGATCCCCAGATACCATTGCTCGAAGGGTACGATCTTGCCGCGCAAGAGAATGCTGTCGACGCGGAAGCTATGGCGGCCGGGACGCGCATTGCTGCCCGTATCGATCTCGAGGCCGACGATATTGTCGAACTGGGAATGGCTCAGGCGATAGGGGACGCGGTTGGTCTGCGACCACCAATCCGCCACCTTGATGTCGTCGAACCTGGCTTCGATCGTCTGGTGGCCTTCGCGCAGCGGCAATTCGATCTGGTTGAACTTGGTGGTCGCGCGGTCGCCCGCGCGGCTGTAGCGGCTGTCGAAATTCTTGAGAGAGAGGCGCAGGCTGTCCGCCGGCCCGTGATAGTCCAGCGTGATCGCGATCGTCTGGAAACGGCTGAGATCGATTCCGCGATCGTCATTGTTACGATCGAAGGTCAGCTCGTAGGCGCAGAAGGGATATTTATAGCCGGGGCGCAAGTCGCACGACCAGGTCAGGGGTTTGGCGCGATCGGCCCTGACCAATGTATTGCCGCCGAGATTGCTGTCGGCGTGCCAGTCGATCGTGAAGGGCACCGCGCCGTTGGGACGAATTTCCAGCGAATTGCGCAGGATGAACCCGGCGAAACTGATCGCGGCGATCGTCAGCACGAGCAGGCCGACGACGGTCAGTTCGAAACGAAGATCGGAAACCGCCTGGCGTAGCGCGCCGTCAAACCAGCGGACCTTCGCCGAACCGGATATTTTTCTCTGCTTCAACATCGACGATATAATGCCACAAATCCTCCGTCACCCGGTTAACGGCCCGCTATTTGCGGCGCAACGGCTTGCGGCTATCCCGGACAGGCAGAAGGAACCGGCATGACCGCTTTATTGCTTGACCACGTCACCAAGGACTTTGGCGACAAGCGCGCCGTCGACGATCTGAGCTTCGCGGTACGCGATGGCGAGGTGTTCGGCTTTCTCGGCGGCAATGGCGCGGGCAAGACCACCAGCCTGCGCATGGTGCTCGACATCATCCGGCCGACGTCGGGCCGGATCGAGATATTGGGCCGGGCTCCGGGCCGGGAGAATAGCGCGGATCTCGGCTTCCTGCCGGAGGAGCGCGGCCTCTACCGCACGATGACCGCGCTCGACACGATCACCTATTTCGGGCGGCTCAAGGGCATGACGCGCAACGATGCGCGCGCCCAGGGCAAGGATTTGCTCGACCGCTTCGGGCTGGGCAGCTCCGCCAACACCAAGATCGAGAAATTGTCGAAAGGCATGGCGCAGAAGGTCCAGCTCGCGACCGCGGTGGTGAACGCGCCCAGGCTGCTGATCCTCGACGAGCCTTTTTCGGGCCTCGATCCGGTCAATCAGGGCCTGCTGGAAGACGAGATCAAGCGCCTCTCGCGTGAAGGCTCGACCATCGTCTTCTCGACCCATGTCATGCAGCATGCCGAGCGGCTGTGCGACCGGCTGCTGTTGCTGGCCGACGGGCGCAAGAAGTTCGAAGGCACGCAGGACGAGGCGCGCGCGACCCTGCCCGCACGCCTGACGCTCGCCGCGCGCGAAACACCCGTGGGCTTGCCCGGCGTCGCCTCGGCTGCGGAAGCGGGCAATCAGGACGGCTGGACCTTGTGGGACGTGCGGCTGGAACCGGGCGGCGATCCCGGCGACCTGCTCCAGGCCTGCACCGAGCGCGGCTTCGGCTTGCGCAAGTTCGAACAGAGCCGGCCGAGCCTGCACGACGTCTTCATCCATATCGTCGGCGATGCGGAGGGCCGGGCATGAACAGCGCGATGTTCCTCGTCGCCGCGCGCGAATTCCGCCAGATCGCGGCGACGCGCGGTTTCTGGATCACCTTGCTGATCATCCCCTTCGCCTTCGCGGTAGGTCCCGTCGCGGGGCATTTGATGCAGAAATCGCATACCGAGAAGGTGATGCTGATCGATCCGTCGGGCCAGGCCGCCAACGCGGTTGCCGACCGGATCGCGCTCGATCACCAGCGCGAGGTGCTGCAGTCGCTGTCGCGTTATTCGGAGAGCCACGACCTCGACCGCGCCGACCCCAAAGCGATCTGGGCGAACCACGACCATTATTATTCGGATTATGAGGTGAAAGCCTTTGTCGCGGCAGGCGGCGCCAAGGCCGCCGGGGAGAAGATGGCGCGCGTCGCCGCGCCCGACACGCCGCCGTTCCAGGAACCTGAGGCCGATTATCAGATCGTGCCGACCCCGCCCGTGATTGCCCACAGCAACCCGGCCGACCTCGACAAGCTACTGCCCGCGCTGATCAACCCGCCCAAGAAGGACCATGGTGCCGAGCCGCTCGATTATGCGGTCTATGTCCCATCCGATTTCGCCAGCGGCCGCGCACGCGTGCAGATTTGGTCCGACGGGCCGGTCCCGGGGCAGTTGATGGGAGTGCTGCAGGATACGCTGACGCGAGCGATGCGGCTGCGCTTCCTGGAAGCGCAGGGCGTGCGGCCCGAGATGGCGGATCCGGCGCAGTTGATCGCGCCGATGATCGAGGTCAACCGGCCTTCGCCGGGCAAGGGGCATGAGCAGATGATCATCCGCTCGATCCTGCCCTTGCTCGTTTCCTATCTTCTGCTGATGTCGCTGATGCTGTCGGGCTCGTGGATGCTGCAGGGCACGGTCGAGGAGCGCTCCAACAAACTGATCGAGGCGGTGCTGGCCTGCGTCAGCCCCAACCAGTTCATGTACGGCAAGCTGATGGGCACGATCGCGGTCGGCCTGACCATGGTCGCGGTGTGGGTGGTGGCGGCGATCGTCGCGGCCTTCGCCACGCAGGGCATGATCGCGGATTTCCTTCGCCCCGCGCTCGAACCTTTGTCGCACCCGAGCGTGGCGTTGGCGATGATCTATTATTTCCTCGCCGGCTACCTCATGATCTCGATGATCTTCCTCACGATCGGCGCGATGAGCGACAGTTTCCGCGACGCGCAATCCTATCTGAGCCCGGTAATGCTCGTGATCGTGATGCCTTATGCAATCGTCGCGCAGGCCGTGCTGCGCGATCCGAACAGTCTGGGCGTCAGGATCATGAGCTGGATTCCGATCTACACGCCGTTCACCATGCTTGCCCGGCTGGGTGCGGGCGTGCCGATGTGGGAGGTGGTCGGCTGCGGTGCGGCGCTGGCCGCGTTCGTGGCGGTGGAGGTGGTGTTGCTCGGCCGCGTCTTCCGCGCGAGCCTGCTCGGTGCGGATTCCAAACCCAGCCTCGCGCGCATCGGGCAGCTGATGCGCGGTCGAGGCGCTGAATGAGATTGACCGCGGGATAGCGCAACCATAGCCTCCGCCGGCATCGAAGTGGTCAACAGCTTCGAGCGGTAGGGGGTACGGAAATGGCTGATAAAGACGTGACGGTTGCGCCCGTGGCCAATCCAGCCGGGCTTGGGCTGGTGGCATTCGGGCTGACGACAATTCTCCTGAGTCTGATCAATGCGGGCGTGCTGCCCAAGGGTGGCGAGCCGGTCGTGATTCCGCTGGCGCTCGCCTTTGGCGGGTTGATGCAGATATTCGCGGGCGCGTTCGAATTCCGGCTGGGCAATACGTTCGGCACGACCGCCTTCCTCAGCTACGGTGCTTTCTGGTGGTGGTTCGCCTTCCTGCTGCTGTTCGCGGGCAATCACTGGATCGATATTTCGGCCGCGGGCCCGACCGTCGGTGTGGCGCTTCTCCTGTGGGGCGTGCTGACGCTCTATCTGTGGATCAGCACCTTCCGACTTTCCAAGACCGTCTTCCTGATCTTCCTGACGCTCTGGATCACCTTCGCCTTGCTCGGCCTGGGTGCGATCCAGGGCAATGCGGGCCTCGGCCATCTCGGTGGCTGGCTCGGCCTGGTCTGCGGCTGCCTCGCGCTATATGGCAGCTTCGGCATCGTCACCAACGCGACCTTCGGCCGCACGGTGGTGCCGATGGGGGACACGCCCTTCCTGTCCTGATCGAAGAGTGGGCGGGGGAGGGACCGCTCTCCCGCTCCTCGCCGCGCGATCAGGCGCCTTGATCCCGGCAAGTTACTCTCGCCGAAAATTCTTGTTATTTGCCAGTAAATTGCGGGAATTCTTCAGAAAAACAAGTTGATCGTTCCACGAGGTATATTTTTCCAAGAGTATCGCACGAGCTTAGCTGCTTATTCATATATTCCTCTTAGGCCTGCCGACGGTTGTTGGATTGCCCGAGCGCATATCGCGCCCTGGAGTCCGTTGTAGGAGGGGCGTGATGGGGGATTGGAAGATCCAGACCAAGTTGCTGGCCGCATTCGGCTTGGTCATGGCGATTGTTGCTGGTTATTCCGTCTTTTCCATCAACCGCTTGTCGTCTCTCAACACTGTCTCGGCAGTGATATCGTCCCGCCGCATGCCGACGCTGGTGACGGTGAACAAGCTGGATACCGCGACCTCCGACTATGAGGTTTACCAGCGCGACGAGATTCTCGATGTGGACGCGGTCAAGATCGCCTCGGATCGTAGGGCCAGGCTGGACCGGGGCCGCTTCGTCGATGCCAAGGTGGCGGAACTGGATGCGTCGCTCGGGGAGCCCGAAGCCCGCGCATTGCTGCAGCAGTTTAAGACGAGCTGGGCCCAATATGTCCAGGCGTCGGAACAGGTGGCAAAGCTCGCGGACGTCAACCGCAACCCGGAAGCGCTTGCGCTGCTGCGCGCCTCGCAAAAGCTTTACGATGGTGCCGAGGATAACCTCACCCGCCTGATCGACCTGCAGCAGAAGCTGGCGGACCAGGCGGAGAAACAATCGCTCCATACTTACCAGATGTCGCGCGCCCTTTCCTTCGCCGCGCTCGGACTGGTCGGGGCATTGATGGTCGCCATCCTGGTCCTGCTTGTCCGCACCATTGCCCGCCCCCTCACGCGCATGACCGGGGCGATGGCCGAACTGGGTGCCGGCAATGTCGATGTCGATATCCCGGTCGAAGTCCGGCGCGACGAGGTTGGCGAGCTTGCCGGCGCGATGGCGCGCTTTCGCGACCAGCTTGCTGCTGCCGAGCGCGCCAAATCGGAGCAGACGGAGATCATCGTCTCCTCGATCGGCAAGGGGCTTGCCGATCTGGCCGATGGCGATCTGATCGCGGAGGTCGAGGCGGATCTTGCTGGACCGTTCGCACCGCTGAAGCGCAACTTCAATGATGCGGTCGAGGCGCTGCGCAGCACGATGAACGAGGTCGCCCGCGCCGCCGGCGGCATCCATAGCGGCGCCGGCGAGGTGCGTGCTGCTTCCGACGATCTGTCGCAGCGGACCGAACGGCAGGCGGCCAGCCTGGAAGAGACGGCGGCGGCGATGGAAGAGATCACCAATACGGTGAAAGGAACGGCGAAAGACGCGCAGCGCGCCGACCAGATCGTCCGCGACGCGCGGCGCGAGGCGAACGAATCGGGCGAGGTTGTCCGTCAGGCGGTGGATGCGATGGGCGGAATCGAACGCACGTCCGCCGAGATTTCGGAAATCATCTCCGTGATCGACGGCATCGCCTTCCAGACCAATCTGCTCGCCCTCAATGCCGGAGTGGAAGCGGCGCGCGCGGGCGACGCGGGCGCGGGCTTTGCGGTGGTTGCCTCGGAGGTCCGCTCGCTCGCGCAGCGCGCCGCCGAATCCGCCAAGGATGTGAAGGCTCGCGTGCTCGCCAGCTCGGAGCAGGTGGATTTGGGCGTGGCCCTGGTCAACCAGACCGGTTCCGCGTTGGAACGTATCATCGGCCGGATCGGCGAGATCAGCGAACTGGTCGGCAACATCGCGACCGCGGCCGAGCAGCAAGCGGCGGGCCTGCAACAGGTCAATATCGCGGTGACGGAGATGGACGGTGTCACCCAGCAGAATGCGGCAATGGTGGAAGAAGCGACTGCGGCGGCGCGCAACCTGGCTGCCGAAGCCGACGAACTGGCGCGCCAGGTCGGTCGGTTCAAGGTTAGCCGGAACGGTGATGACGAGCCGTCTGTCTCGATCCGCCCTTCCGCGCGCGCTGCGATATCCGCTCTCCGTGCTGCGGCCTGATCTCCGCGAGGTCGCGCACAAAATATACCGACGGGATATCGGGGACCGGTCCTGACACCGGTCCTTTGCCGCTGGGTCGCTGTTTCCGAGGGGTTGGAGCGGTGCTTTCCCGCTGCAGGGGGCGCCTCCCCTTGATTAATGTCGGGAGCAGTTCCACGCTGAGCCATCGGCCTTCGCGCCGCATGACAATCCCGAAGGAACTTTTCTCCCATGAAATCCCTGACGTGGCTCTGGACCTCGGCCGCCGCCGGCTGCCTGGTCGCCTCGATGGCGCATGCCGCACTTCCCGCATCCAATCCTTTCGCCAAGCCGAGCAGCCTGCCTTTCCAGGCGCCGCGTTTCGACCTGATCAAGGACAGCGACTATCAGCCCGCGATCGAGGCCGGCATCGCCGAGCAGGCGGCTGAGATCGCGCGCATCGCCAACAACAAGGCCGCGCCGACATTCGACAACACGATCGGCGCGATGGAGCGTTCAGGGCGGCTGCTCGACCGGGCCACCAGCACCTTCTTCGGCGTGGTCCAGGCCAACACCGATCCGACGCTCGACAAGGTACAGGAGATCGAAAGTCCCAAGCTCACCGCGCATTCGGATTCGATCTATCTCAACCAAAAATTGTTCGCGCGCGTCCAGGCGCTCTACGCCAAGCGCAAGAGTCTCAAGCTGAGCCAGGAACAGCGCCAGCTGCTCGAAGTCTATCACGCGAACTTCATCCATGCCGGTGCGCAGCTGAAGCCCGCCGACAAGGCCAGGCTGCGCGATCTCAACAAGCAGATCTCGACGCTCGAAACCGCCTTCCAGCAGAAGCTGCTGGCGGCTGCCAAGGCGGGCGCGCTGGTGGTGGATGACAAATCCCGGCTCGCGGGCCTCGACGATAATGCGATCGCAGCCGCGGCCAAGGATGCAGCGGAGCGCAAGCTCGATGGCAAATATGTGATCCCGCTGCAGAACACGACGCAGCAACCCGCGCTGCAGGATCTCGCCAACCGCGCGACGCGCGAGGCCTTGTTCAATCAGAGCTGGACCCGTGCCGAAAAGGGCGACGCGAACGATACGCGTGCGACCATCCAGCAGATCGCCTGGCTGCGCGCGCAGAAGGCCAAATTGCTCGGCTTCGCCACCTGGGCCGATTATGTGCTGCAGGACCAGATGGCCAAGACGCCGCAGGCAGCCAAGGCCTTCATGAACCAGCTGCTGCCGCCGCTCGCCGAGGAGCAGAAGGCCGAGGCGGCCGAGCTTCAGAAGACGATCCGCGCGGGCGGCGAGGATTTCGACCTCAAGCCGTGGGATTGGGACCGTTATGCCGAGCGCGTGCGCAAGGCGAAGTATGACCTCGATGAGAATGAGGTCAAACCCTATCTGGAACTGCACACGGTGCTGGAAAAGGGCGTCTTCTATGCCGCCAACCAGCTGTACGGCCTGACCTTCAAGCGCCGCACCGACATCCCTGTCTATCAGCCCGATGTGATGGTCTACACCGTCTACGACAAGGACGGCTCCGAACTCGGCCTGATGTATTTCGACTATTTCAAGCGCGACAACAAATCGGGCGGCGCCTGGATGTCGAATTTCGTCGGCCAATCCTATGCGCTGAAAACCAAACCGGTTATCTACAATGTAGCTAATTTCACCAAACCGGCTGCCGGCCAGCCGGCCTTGATCACGTTCGACGACGCCACCACGATGTTCCACGAATTCGGCCATGCGCTGCACGGCCTGTTCGCGTCCCAGGAATATCCGACCTTATCCGGCACCAGCACCGCGCGCGACTGGGTCGAATTCCCGTCGCAGTTCAACGAACATTGGGCGCTCGATCCCAAGGTGCTGGCCAATTATGCCAAGGATTACCGCACCGGCGCGCCGATGCCGCAGGCCCTGGTCGACAAGATCAAGAAGGCGGCCAAGTTCAATCAGGGCTATGCACTGGGCGAGACGGTCGAGGCGGCCTTGCTCGACATGGATTGGCACAGCCTGCCTGCGAGCGCGCCCAAGCAGGACGTTGACGCATTCGAGAAGAAGGCGCTTGATGCGATGGGGCTCGATACGGCCGACGTCCCGCCGCGCTATCGCTCCAGCTATTTCCTCCACATCTGGGCCAACGGCTATTCGGCCGGTTACTATGCTTACCTGTGGACGCAAATGCTGGAACATGACGCCTATCATTGGTTCATGGATCATGGCGGGCTGACGCGCGAGAATGGCGAGCGTTTCCGTGCGCTTATCCTGTCGCGCGGCCACACCCAGGATTACGGCCCGATGTTCCGTGCCTTCTACGGCAAAGATCCGGATATCGGGCCGATGCTGGAGGAGCATGGGCTGCCGACGGGCAAGTGAGTTGAGCGGGCGCGGCGGTGTTTGATCGTCGCGCCCGGTTTTTTTGAGCGCCCTCAGAGGCGCGGTGAAAAGGAGAGGGCGATGCGGTTGGGACTGGGCTTGGTGTTGGCACTGGCGGCGATGGCCGCGCCCGCAATGGCCGCGGACGGTCCGGTCGTCACGGTCGAGACGGGCAAGCTCCAAGGTGTCGCAGCGACCGGCAATAGCCCGGTCCAGATCTTCCGCGGTATCCCCTTCGCCAAGCCGCCGGTCGGCGACCTGCGCTGGCGCGAGCCGCGTCCGGCCGCCCATTGGGATGGCGTGCGCCCCGCCGATCAGTTCGGTCCGCGCTGCATGCAGAAGCATATGTGGGACGACATGTTCTTCCGCTCGCCCAAGGCGGACGAGGATTGTCTCTATCTCAACGTGTGGACGCCCGCGAACCTTGCCAGGGGCGCCACGGCCAAGCTGCCCGTCCTGGTCTATATCTATGGCGGCGGCTTCATCGCGGGCACCAGCGACGAGCCACGTTATGACGGCGCCGCGACCGCCGCGCAGGGCGTGGTGGTGGTCACGCTCAATTATCGTCTCGGCATTTTCGGTTTCTTCACCCACCCCCAGCTGACGGGAGAATCCCCGCACAAGGCGTCGGGCAATTACGGGCTGCTGGATCAGGCCGCCGCGCTCGCCTGGGTCAGGCGTAACATCGCCGCATTCGGCGGCGATCCGAAGCGGATCACGGTCGGTGGGGAATCCGCGGGCTCGATGTCGGTGAGCGGAATGATGGTCTCGCCGCTCACCCGCAATCTCATCGCCGGCGCGATTGGCGAAAGCGGCTCCTCGCTACTGCCCTACCATCCGCGCAAGCTGGCCGAAAGCGAAGCCGACGGCATGCGTTTCGCGGAAGTGCTACAGGCGCCGACGTTGGCGCAGCTCCGCGCCATTCCCGCGGACAAGCTGCTCGACGTGCAGAATTATCAGGGCGCCAGCTGGGGTCCGGTGATCGACGGCTATTATTTCACGGAGGATCCCGAGGCGACCTATGCCGCGGGCAAGGCCGCCAAGGCGCCGCTACTGGTAGGATCCAATTCGCAGGAAGGCGCGGCAAACTGGATCCTGGGCGATATGGCGCCGACCGTCGCCAATTATCGCAGCGGCGTGCAAAAGTCCTTCGGCGCCAATGCCGATCGCGTGCTCCAGCTCTATCCCGCCGCTTCCGATGCGGACGTGATCCGCGCTGCCACCGAGCTGGCGAGCGACCGCTTCATCGCGGCCAGCACCTGGAACTGGTTCGATCATCAGCGCAAGACCGGCTGGCCGACCTTCTATTACTACTACACCCGTGTCCGCCCCGCGCCGACCGCCTACAAGGCGAATGGGCCCGTGCCTTATGGTGCGCTTCACAGCGCCGAGATCGAATATGCGCTCGGCAATCTCGACGCGAACCCCTCTTATGCCTGGACGGATGCCGACCGGAAGGTTTCGGCCACGATGAACGGCTATTTCGTCAACTTCATCAAGACCGGCAATCCGAACGGGCAGGGGCTTCCATTGTGGGTGCAGGCGCCCGCCGGCGACGGCCCGATCCAGCGGCAGATCATCGATGTCGATACGCGTCGCGCGGCCTTTCCCGAACAGGATCGCTATGTCGCGATGGTACCGATCCTCTCGGGACAGTGAATCCCGTTACGGCGGGCTTCCCCAAAGCGGCCTGCTGTAATAGCGATAGGGCGACGCCTCGCGAAGATGACGGGGCTCGTTCAGCAGAGGATGACCTGTGACCCGTCGCTCCGTGACCCACCGTGCAGTCAAAATTGGTAGCGCTATAACGGGCGCTCTGGCGCTCGCCCAGGCGGCGAATGCCCAGCTCTACAAGGACGCGTCGCAGCCGATTCCGGCGCGCGTCGCCGATCTGGTCGGACGCATGACGCTGGAGGAGAAGGCGCAGCAGATGCAGAATACCGCGCCCGCCATTCCGCGGCTGGGCGTGCCGGCGTACGATTATTGGAACGAGGCGCTGCACGGCGTCGCGCGCGCGGGCGAGGCGACGATGTTCCCGCAGGCGATCGGCATGGCCGCGACGTGGGACCAGGACCTGCTCCACGAGGAAGGCCGCGTCGTCGCGGTCGAGGGCCGCGCCAAATATAACCAGGCGCAGCGTGAGGGGAATTTCGACCGTTATTACGGCCTGACCTTCTGGTCGCCCAACATCAACATCTTCCGCGATCCGCGCTGGGGCCGAGGTCAGGAGACTTTGGGCGAGGATCCCTATCTCACCGGCACGCTCGGCACGCAGTTCGTCCTCGGCGTGCAGGGCAACGATCCCAAATATTTCGAGGCGATCGCGACGCCCAAGCATTTCGCGGTCCATTCGGGGCCGGAGCCGCTGCGTCACGGTTTCAACGTCAATGTCGCGCCGCGCGACCTCACCGAAACCTATCTCCCGCAATTCCGTCGCGCGATTGTCGAGGGCAAGGCGCAGTCATTGATGTGCGCCTATAATGCTATCGACGGTCAGGCGGCTTGTGCCAACCACACCTTGCTGGGCGACATCCTGCGCCGGGACTGGGGTTTCCAGGGCTTTGTCACCTCCGATTGCGGCGCGGTCGACGATGTCACCACCGGCCATCACCAGACCAAGACCGAAGCCGAAGGCGCCGCGCTCACGGTCAAGACCGGCACCGACACTGGCTGCGACTTCAAGGACGAAATGCTCGCGCTGCCCAGCGCGGTGCGCCAGGGGTTCATCAGCGAGGCGGACATCGACGTCGCGCTGAAGCGCCTGTTCACCGCGCGCATGCGGCTCGGCATGTTCGATCCCGCCGACATGGTGCCCTTCTCGAAGATCGGTATCGACCAGAACCATTCGGAAGCGCATCAGGCGACCGCGCTGCGCGCGGCGCGGGAATCGATCGTGCTGCTCAAGAATGACGGCATCCTGCCGCTGGCAAACAACCATGCGCGGATCGCCGTGGTCGGCCCGACCGCAACTTCGCTCATCGGGCTCGAGGGCAATTATAACGGCACGCCGACCCGTCCGATCCTGCCGCTCGACGGCATCGAATCCGAATTCGGCAAGGCCAGCGTGAGCTATGCCCAGGGCGCACCCTTCACCGCGGAGGTCGCCGTCCCCGTACCCAGGACGGCCTTCCCGGGCGGTCTGACCGCCACCTTCTACAACAGCGACGATTTCTCCGGCCCCGTGGCCGCGACCCGCACCGACAAGCAGGTCGATTTCAACTGGGCCTCGGTCGATCCCGCGCCGGGCGTGAAGAGCAATACTTTCTCGGTGCGCTGGACCGGCAAGATCCAGGTGCCCGCGCCGGGCGATTATGAATTCCAGTTCGAAACGCGCCGCCGCTGCGACGTAGGTAACGGGCCGGAGGGTTATACCATCCACATCGCAGGCGCCGACGACCAGAAGGTGGTCGTGAAGTGCAACGGCCGCGACCAGACTTTCGCGCCGATGAAGGTGCATTTCGCGGACACCGCGCCGCGCGATTTCACGCTGGAATTCAGCCACGCCAGCTCAGCGGCGAGCGACATCAGCTTCGCCTGGAAGGCTCCGTTGGGCGCGCTCCGCGAGGAAGCGGTCGCCAATGCGCGCAACGCCGATGTCGTGGTCGCCTTCCTCGGCTTGAACGCCTGGCTCGAGGGCGAGGAGATGCCGCTCAAGGTGCCCGGCTTCGACGGCGGCGACCGCACCAGCATCGCCTTGCCCGCGGCCCAGCTTCAGTTGCTCGATGCACTTGAAGCGACGGGCAAGCCGGTCGTGATCGTTCTGCAGAGCGGTTCGGCGATCGCGCTCGGCGCGGACAATGCCAAGGCGCGAGCTGTGCTCGAAGCCTGGTATCCGGGCGAGCAGGGCGGTCAGGCGATCGCCGAGGTGCTGAAGGGCAGCGTCAACCCGAGTGGCCGCCTGCCGGTCACCTTCTACAAATCGACCGCCGAATTGCCGCCTTTCATCGACTATTCGATGAAGAACCGCACCTATCGCTACTTCGCCGGCGCGACCGAATATCCGTTCGGTCATGGCCTGAGCTACACCAGTTTCAGTTATTCGACGCCGACCTATTCCACGCGCCGCGTGGCGGCGGGCAAGGACCAGCTGATCAAGGTTCGCGTGCGCAATGTCGGCAAGCGCGAGGGCGACGAGGTGGCGCAACTCTACCTCTCGACCCCCGGCATCAAGGGAACGCCGCTCAAAGCCCTGAAGGGGTATCAGCGCGTCCATCTCAACGCGGGCGAGACCAAGATGCTGACCTTCCGCCTTACCCCGCGCGACATGGCCTTCGCCGATGCCAAGGGCGTGATGCGGATCCTGCCGACAACCTATCAGCTCTGGGTCGGCGGCGGCCAGCCGGGCACGGGCGCGCCGGGGGCGGCGGGCTCGTTCCAGGTCGAAGGGATGCTCGCGCTCCCGCGCTGATCTCGGTTCAGGGCGCCACCAGCAGCATCACGACATCGTGGGGCTGGACGGTGGCGCCGACCGATCCCGCAGCGGCGGGCAGAGCCTTGTGCGCCCACAGGTCGTGCACCTGCGCCTTCAGCCCGGCGGGATAGCCAAGCTTTTCCCATTCGATGCTGATCGGCTTCGGGCTGATGCCGCGATTGAAGAACAATATCGCACGCCTGCCGCCGGAGAGCGGCTTCATCCAGGCTTCGACCTCTCCGTCCTTCGCGACGCGGTGGCCCTGCACGCCGAGCCTGTCCTGGTCCACCGCGATCACATCCTTGTTGAGCAGGATCGCGCGCGTATCCGCGTCCATATTGGCGACGTCATTGCCCGCGATCAGCGGTGCCGCCATCATCGCCCATAAGGAGAAATGGCTGCGATATTCGGCATTGCTCATCCCCCCATTGCCGACTTCCAGCATGTCCGGATCGTTCCAATGGCCGGGCCCGGCATAGGGCCAGAGCGGCTCGTTGAGGTCGACGATGCGGACCATGTTGTTGGCCCAGCTATGCGCCTTGTCCTGCTTGTCGAAACTGTCCCAGATGTCGCCGGTCGTGCGCCACAGGTTGCCGATCTTCGACGCCCATAGCCAGGGCTTGTTCTGACCCCATTCGCACAGCGAGAAGACGATATCGCGCCCGGTCGAGCGGAGTGCGTCCGCCATCAGCGAATAGGCTTCTTCGGCATTGCGCGTGCCGGTCGAGCACCAGTCGTATTTGAGATAGTCGACGCCCCAGCGGCCATATTGGATCGCGTCCTGATATTCGTGGCCCTGGCTTCCGGGGCGCCCTCCGCATGTCCTTGCGCCCGCGTCGGAATAGATTCCGAACTTCAATCCCTTCGAATGGACATAATCCGCCAATGCCTTCATCCCCGAAGGAAAGCGCGTGCGGTCCTCGGTGATGAAGCCGTTGGCATCGCGCGGGCCATGCCAGCAATCGTCGATCACGACATATTGGTAGCCGGCATCCTTCATGCCGTTGGATGCGATCGCGTCGGCGGTAGCGCGGATCGTCGCTTCGGTGACGTTGCAGGCGAACTTGTTCCAGCTGTTCCATCCCATTGGCGGCGTCTGCGCCAGTCCGTTCGCGGTACGCGTGGGGTCGAGCGAGGGGGGCAGATGGTTGAGATCGATTTCCTGCGCGACCGCCGCGGCGGGCAACAGGATCGCCAGCAGGGCGATCATCCAACGCGACATGTCTTTCTCTCCCTAGATATGGCTGCGGCAATTCTCCGCGATAAAGCGCTCGTGCGGAATGGCGAGGGCTTTAGCGCGCGCGACCGCTTCGCGCATCTTCGCGAACGCGCCGCCAAGATCTTCGACGCTGAAGAAGTCCGCCATCGGATCATATTTGCGCGGGAACAGGCCAAGCCCGACATAGAGCGACAGCCAGCTCGGATCGGCGAAACTTTCCCACAGATAGCGCACGAAGCGTCCACGCGAGGTCCAGAGGTCGATCTTGCGCTGCAGATCCTCGGGCAGGGTTTGCGCGCGCACCGCATCCCACAAGGGCTCGCCGTGCCGGCCATTGCCCCAATAATGGTAGATCAGGAAATCGCGGATCCGCTCATATTCCTGGGTCGCGATGTGGTTATATTCGCGGCTCAGCGCAGGATCGAAGCCGCGGTCGGGGAAGAAATCGATCAGCCGCTCGATGCCCGTCTGGATGAGCGTGATGCTTGTCGATTCCAAGGGCTCGATGAAGCCGGAGGCGAGGCCAAGCGCGACGCAATTCCTGACCCAAACGCGCTCGCGCTTGCCGGTCACGAAGCGGATCAGATTGGGCTCGCCCAGCGCCTCGCCCTCCAGCCGCGACCGCAAGGTCGCGGCGGCCTCGTCGTCGGAGATGTAGCGGCTCGAATAGACATAGCCGTTGCCGACCCGGCTCTGCAGCGGGATACGCCATTGCCAGCCGGCCCTGAGGGCCGTCGAGCGGGTGTAAGGGGTGAGCGGGCCGCTCCGCGCGCACGGCATCGCCACCGCGCGGTCGCAGGGCAGATAGTCGCTCCAGTCGAGATAAGATGAGCCCAGCGCCTGCCCGATCAGCAGCGCACGAAAGCCGGTGCAGTCGATAAACAGATCGCCCTCGATCCGCCGTCCGTCGTCCAGCTTGAGCGCGGCGATATTGCCGCTCTCGCCATCGAGCTCGACGCCCTCGATCTTCGCATCGATGTGGCTGACGCCCTGCGCCTTGGCACGCTCCGCGAGGAAACGCGCGAAGGCTGCCGCTTCGAAATGCACCGCCCAGTCGAACACGCCCAGGTCGCTCTGCGGCGCCTCGGGCGGAGGCATGAACAGATTGGCTTCGGCGAGCTTTGTGGCCAGGCAATAATCGGACAGCGGCGTCTCGCAGCCCGCAGCGCGCATCTTCAGCCAATATTGATGGAACTGCACGCCGCGCGACGGCGCGCCATAGAGGCCGAACGGGTGGAAGAAGCGATGCCCGTCCTGCCGCCAATTCTCGAACTCGATACCGAGCTTGGCGGTGCCGTTGGTGGCTTGCATCACCTCGGTCGCGCTGGTGCCGATATCGCGGAAGAAATCGCGGATGCCGGGCACGGTCGCCTCGCCCACGCCGACCGTGCCGATCGCGCTCGATTCCACCACCGTGATCGCAATGCCGTGACGTTCGAGCCGGCGCGCGAAGGCGGCGGCGGCCATCCAGCCGGCGGTACCACCGCCCGCGATCACGATCGACCTTATGGGTGATGCTTCTGCCATCCGAGCGCTCCTGATGCCCGTGCGGGCCGGAAAAGAAAATGCCCGCCCGCGGCCGGAGGCCGGGGCGGGCTAGTGTCCCTCGCGCAGGGCGGGGAGGGGGGTAAGGCTAGAACTTCACGCGCACGCCCGCGGCGTAACGGCGCTCGTACAGATTGTTGTAGGCCTTCTCGTCCTTCCAGGTGAGGTAGTATTTCTCATACTCGCCGGTCAGGTTCGAACCCTGGACATAGACGGTCAGATACGGCGTCACGTCGTAGCTGACATTGGCATCCACATAATTGGTCGGCGCCTGGTACAGCTCCAGCCCGGTGATACCGCCGAAGTCCGACTGGGCCGCACGCTTGGAACGATAGTTCCAGGCGACGCGCGCCGACAGGCCGTGCGCTTCGTAGAAGAGCGCGGCGTTGGTCTGGTACTTCGAATTGTCCTGGAACGGGATCACGCGGCCCGCCAGATCGTGCTGGCTGGTATGTGAGGGCGACAGCGTCGCGTTCAGGTCGACGCCGAAGCCACCCAGGAAATCGGGGACGAAGGCGAAGTCCTTGAACGAAAGCTTGGCCTCGGCCTCCAGCCCCTTGAGGATGCCGCCCGCGCCTTGCACCGGGGTGCTGATCGACACGGTGCGGTTACGCACCACGCCGTCATTGTCGGGCAGGTCGGTGCGGACGATCGAACCGCTCTGAATGAAGCTGTCGACGTTGATGTAGAAGGCGCCGATGCTGACCAGGCTGGCCCGCCCGAAATACCATTCGAGCGATCCGTCGAAGTTGGTCGCGCGCCACGGATCGAGGTTCGGGTTGCCGCTCGAGCTGCCGCCGGTCACGCGAAATACGGGCGAGCCCGGATTGCTCGTGTCGATCGCATAGTTCGGCGTCAGCCCGCCACCCCATTGATCGAGGTTGAGCAGGGTCATCGTCCGCGAGAAAGCGAGGCGCAGCTTCAGGTTGTGCGTCAGATCGAACGCGGCGTTGAACGACGGCAGGATGTCGGTGAAGCTGCGCTTGGTCTCGACCGTGCCGTTGGGCAGGTTGGCGAGGCCATAAGGCTGCGGCGAACCCGTCACATATTGCGTGATGTCGAGCTTGGTATCGATCACCTTCACGCCGGCATTGGCATTGACCGGGATGCCGAACAGCTCGCCCTTCATGTCCATCTGGACATAGCCGGAGATCTGCTTGAGCCCGACCGCATAGGACGAGCCCGGATTCTCGACCTCGACATTGCCCGGATAGAAGCTGTTCTGGAAGGCCAGGACATTATCCATCGCCTTGGGATCGAGCACGTAGAGGGCAGGGATGCCCTGGCCCGGCAGGTTGAATTGCTTGACCTGGCCGTTGAACGAGGCGTCGCTCGCCTTGCGCGTCAGCCCGGCGGTGTAGAAGCCCGCCGCATCGCCCGCCGAGCAGGTGCTGTCGCTCACCGGAACGTCAAACGCCTTCCACTTGACTAGGCAGCCGGTGCCGTTGGTGGCGCCGTTGCTGCCATAAAGCGGGGCGGCACGATCGAACGCATAGTTGGAAACGCTGCGGTCGCTGTAGCGGCCGCCGAATTCCAGCGTGAGCGCGTCGTTGAACTCGTAGCTGCCGTCGGCGCGGACCAGCTTGAGATCGCCCTTGCGGCGGTAATTGCCCTCGGACGAGATCGTCTTCAGCGCATAATCGTCGATATTGCCGAGCTCGCTGGTGAGCTGGCTCGGCAGCGTGAAGGTCGGCTGGCTGCCGGTATAATTGACCACCACCGGCAGCGAATTCGCGCCCGCGATCGTATCGACCGTATAGCCGTTGGCGTTGAACACGCGGTTGCCGCCCAGCGAGGCCGGATAATGGCCGATGCCGCCGGGCTGCCACTGCACGCCGTTCGACAGGCTGAACTGCGTGTAGCTCTGGTCATAGTCCTGATAGGCCTTGCCGTAGATGCCGCGCAGCGTGGCCTTGAAACGCCCGCCATTGTCCCACTTCAGCTCGGCATTGTAATTCTGCGACTGCGACTTGTAGTGATCGAGCTGCGCATAGCTGTCGAAATTGCCGAGGTCGTAATCGTACACCTGGGTGGTATTGACGTGATAGCCGTTGACCACCGCGCCCGTGTCGCGGCTCTGGCCCGGCACGAATTCCGCCGCCTGCCAGTTCACGTCCTGCATCTGCAGGCCCGCGGTCCGGTCATATTCGGTCTGGCGCGTGAAGAAGCCGTCGGTGGTCAGCGTCAGCGCGTCGTTGATCTTCCACTGGAACGAACCGTTGATGCCCAGCCGCTTGCGCTCGTTGATCTTGTTCCAGGCGGTGAAGCCCTGCGGCACGATGAAGGCGTCGTTCGCATCGCCATCGCCATTGACGTCGATGCCGCCCGGGACGGCCTTGCCATGCGGGCGGATCGCCGGCGAGAAGCCGCCGTTGGAGGTCGCGTCGGCCGTGCCCTCGTTATGGAGCGTCGCGCCATAGCCTTCCTGGATGCCGTTATGCAGGTTGGCGAGGCGGACGTCCGAATAAGCCGCCGAGATCAAGGCGCCAAACGTGTCGTTGTGCCAGCTCACCAGGCCGTTGAAGTTGGGATCATATTTCTTGGTGCGGTCGCCATAATCGCCCTCGGCCGTCGCCGCGACGGTGACGCCGCTCTTCAGGTCGAACGGACGGCGGGTGCGCAAATTGACCGTGCCGGTGATGCCCGCGTCGAGCAGGTTAGCGGTCGACGACTTGATCACGTCCGCGCCCGAGAAGAGCTGCGACGGGATGTCGTTGAAGTTGGGCTGGACGTTGGTGATCGAATTGGCGCCCAGGAATTCCTCGCCGTTCATCAGCGTGGTGACCTGCGGCAGGCCGCGGATGTTGATGGTCGAGCCTTCGCCCGCGTCGCGACGGATCTGCACGCCGGGGATACGCTGCAGCGAGTCGGAGATGGTGACATCGGGCAGCTTGCCGATATCCTCGGCCGAGATCGCGTCGACCACCGAAGCGGCATTGCGCTTGATGTTGACCGCGCGCTGCTGGGCGGCGCGGATGCCGGTGACGACGACTTCCTGCTCGCCGCCGTTGGGGTCGGCGGCAGAGGCCGCTGCGGCGGCCGGGTCGGCGCTTGGCGCGGCGGTCTGGGCGAGCGCGGCAGCGGGCAGCATCGCCATCAGCGAAGCCGCGGCCATCAGGCCGGCGCGGGTTTTTTGGGTGGTTGCCTTCACGAGAGTCTGTCCCCTTTCGGCGCCCGAAAAATGGCTGCAAAAAGGGAGCGGGCGAAACGGCGAAAACCGTGCCCTTACAACCTCTTCCAACCACGCGGCTGTCCCGCCGCTTTTAGCGCGACGGGCCTATTCGGCTTCCGTTTCGGCAGTGTCAAGAATAAACAATTCAATTTTAATTTATGTTTCCAGATGGCTCTTTTGGAGCGATAAATGCGTGCGTTGCCGGGTCGAACGGGCTACCAAAGCCTGGCCGTTGGGGAACGGCGGGGGAGCGAAAGCGTGTCAAACGCGATACGGGACGTGATGGCGACGCAGGAAAGAATCGGTGCGGACGATCGCGGCACACGGCTGGTCGGCAGCCTGTCGGGCACCAATCTGGAGCGCGCGGCCGATTACAATCAGCGCATCGTGCTGCAGGCGATCCGCGTCGCCGAGGAAACCACCCGCGCGGAGCTTGCGACCATCACCGGCCTGACCGCGCCGACCATCGCCAACATCACCAAGCGGCTGCTCGATCTGGGCCTGATCGCGGAGGCCGGGCGCCGGTTCGGGATGCGCGGCCAGCCCGCGCTGCGGCTGCGCGTCAATCCCGATGGCTGCTTCTCGATCGGCATCAATATCGATCGCGACCATTATACGATCGTGACGCTCGACCTCCTCGGCACCGTGCGTACCCGCGCGGTGAAGGAGATCAGCTTCGCCATGCCCGAACATGTGCTGGCCTGCCTTCGGACCGAGGTCGAGGCGATCCGCGCGTCCGGCGAGATCGATCAGAAACGGCTGATCGGCGTTGGCGTGGCCTTGCCCGACGATCTGGGCAGCGTCGAACTGCCACATCGCCCCGAAGGCTATGAGGTCTGGAATCATCTCGACGTGGCGGGGCTGGTGCGCGAAGTGCTGCCGCTTCCCGTCCATATCGACAATGATGCCGCCGCCGCGGCGATCGGCGAGGCGCAGTTCGGCAGCGGCCTGACCCAGCAAAGCTTCTTCTACGTGCTGATCAGCGCGGGCCTCGGCGGCGGACTGGTGATCGACGGCAGCTATGCGCGCGGCGCCAACGCGCGCAGCGGCGAGATCGGATTCCTGCCCGACGCGACCGCCGGCCGCCCCGGCGCGACCGTGCAGGATACGGTGTCGCTTTCCGCGCTGCTGGCGCGGCTCGAGGCGGCGGACCAGCCGGTCGAGACGATCGATGCCTTGTCCGAGGATATGCCGGTCGTGCGCCAGTGGCTCGACGATGCCGCGCGCTCGCTCACCGATCCGCTGGTCGCGGTCAATTGCCTGGTCAATCCCGCCGCGATCCTGATCGGCGGGCGGTTGCCTGCGTCGCTGATCGACGCGCTGATCGCCCGGCTCGAACCCGCGCTGGCGCGTGCCAATGCGCCCGTGATCGCGCCGATGATGCGCGCCGCCACCTCCAGCGACGCGCCCGCGATCGGCGCCGCGATCCTTCCTTTCCTTGACAGGGTGCTGCCGACCGAGTCTGCTCTGATGCAGGCGGGGCGCTGAGATTTCATAAAATCTCTTTCATAATTCTCTCCGCCTGACTAGGGAGCCGCAAAGGCGGCGCGGCGAATGCGCCGGCAGAGGAGGGGACATGGCTAGCAGCGCACCGCGGCAGGGGCTCGCATTCGTCTATGTGACGACGCTCTTTTTCATCTGGGGCGCGGTGACGTCGGTCAACGACATCCTGCTTCCGGCGGTGAAGGAGATATTCACCCTCACCGACACGCAGGGTTTCCTCACCCAGTTCGCCTTCTTCATGGCCTATTTCGTGGTCTCGCTGCCCGCGGCGGCGATCGACCAGAAACTGGGTTCGGCGCGTTCGATCATCCTCGCGCTCGGCATCATGGTGCTCGGCTGCCTGCTCATGCCGGTCGCGACCCATGTCCGATCCTATTCGATCGTGCTGGTTGCTCTGTTCGTGATCGCGAGCGGCATCACCTTGTTGCAGGTCGCGGCCAACCCGCTTTCGGCGGTATTGGGTCCGCCTGAAAAATCGCACTTCCGCCTCGTCCTGAGCCAGGCCTTCAACTCGCTCGGCACCGTGGTCGGTCCCTATCTCGCCGCGCATACATTGCTCCAGGGCGGCCTGTTCGACGGTGGCGCGCCGACCGAAGCCAAGATTGTGGAATCGCTCGGCCGGATCGACGTGGCTTATTATTTCATCGCGGGCGTCATCGTGCTGCTTGCGATCTTCCTGTTTACCGCGCGCGACCGTATCGCCAGCGCCGCGCCCAATCTCGAAGCCGGCACCGGCGGCATCGGCCAGGCGCTCGGCGCCCGATGGGCGTTGCTCGGGGCGGGCGCGATCTTCCTCTATGTCGGTGCCGAGGTTTCGATCGGCTCGACCATGGTCAACTTCCTCGAGCAGCCCAACATCCTTGCCATTGCCGCGGCCGATGCGGGCAAGCTGGTGAGCCTCTACTGGCTGGGTGCGATGATCGGGCGTTTCCTCGGCAGCGGTCTGCTCACCGTCGTGCCGGCGGGACGGCTGCTGACCCTGGTCGCTGGCGTCGCAGCCTTGCTCTGCCTGACCGTCAGCCAGATCCACGGCCACCCGGCGGCGGTGATCGCGATCTCGATCGGCCTGTTCAATTCGATCATGTTCCCCGTGATCTTCACGCTCACGCTGGAACGTTCGACCGCGCCCGCACCGGCGACCTCCGGCTTGCTCTGCATGGCGATCGTGGGCGGCGCATTGATGCCGCTGGTCTTCGCCAAGGTCGCCGACATGACCGCCAGCCGCTCGACCGCCTTCCTCGTGCCGATGGCCTGCTATATCCTGATCACCCTGTTCGCGATCGCCGCGGGCCGGGCGCGGGTGGTGCAGGAAGCCGATCCCGCGGTCGGCTCGCACTAACCGCTGGCGTGAAGGAGTAGGATAGCGTGACCCAGATCGGGATCGACTTCGGCGGCACCAAGATCGAAGCCGCCGTGCTCGACCGCGCCGGCGCGTTCGTGACGCGCCAACGTATCCCCACGCCTGACAATTATGACGCGGCCTTGAAGGCGGTGGTCGATCTGGTCGCGCAGGTCGAACGGGAAACGGGTACGGCCCGCTCGATCGGCATCGGCGTGCCGGGCTCGATCTCGCCGCGTACCGGCGTGATGCGCAACGCCAACACGACCTATCTGAACGGCACCTCCTTCCAGAACGATCTGGAAAAGGCGCTGGGCCGCGCCATCCGGCTCGACAACGACGCCAATTGTCTGGCGCTGTCCGAAGCCAAGGACGGGGCCGCGGCGGGTGAACGCGTGACCTTCGCGATCATCATCGGCACCGGCTGCGGCGGCGGCGTGGTGGTCGACGGCAAGCTCATCTCGGGCGCAAATGGTATCGCTGGCGAGTGGGGCCATGTCCCGCTTCCCTGGGCGCATGACGAGGAACTGGACGCGCCCAAATGCTGGTGCGGCCTGTCCGGCTGCCTGGAGAAATGGATTTCAGGCACGGGTTTCCGCGACGATTACCAACGCCGTACCGGGCAGCGTCCCAAGGGGGACGAGATCATCGCGCTCGCACGGCAGGGCGACGCGGTCGCGCAGGCGGCGCTCGACGCCTATATCGACCGGCTGGGGCGCGGGATGGCGGTGATCGCCAACATTCTCGATCCCGATTGCTTCGTGCTCGGCGGCGGCATGTCGAACGTGACCGAACTTTACGACCGGCTCCAGCCCGTGATCAATCGCTACGCCTTCAGCGACGGCTGGGACGCGAAGATCGTGCCCGCAAAATGGGGCGACAGCTCGGGCGTGCGCGGTGCGGCCCATCTTTGGCCGGCCGAATAAGCAGATCGTACCGGCGCCGGGATCGGGCTCAGGCGAAAGCCGCAAGGTGGACGGGGGAGACGGACGAGCCATGCTCTTCCTGGACGAATCCGGCCGCGCGGATTTTTGCCACGGTCGAAAGATAAGAGGCCGATGTCTGGAGCGCTTCGATCGACGCCTCGTCATCCCATAAGGTCAGCACTTCGCAATCGCCGCCGACCCGCGACATCAGGCACCCGCGAAAACCCGGCTGGTCGCGGAACATGGGCAGGGAAAACTCGCGTGCGAATTCCTCATATTCGGAGGAACGTTCGGGCGAGATAGTGCAACGCCAGATTCGTTGAAGCATTCTCAATCCTTTTCCACGGCATGCGCGCCAGGATGATCTCTAACGCGCGGCGGCATAATCCTCGGGCTGATCGAGGTGGAGCGACACATAAGGCGCGTCGCCGATGACCCAGCTGTCATGCGCGATCGCCGGGATATGGAAGAACGCGCCTGCCCTCAGCTCGGCGACGCTGCCATCCTCGAAGCCCACCGCGCATGCCCCGCTTACGACATAACCGTAATGGCTGACGCGGCAGAGCGTGTCGCCGACCTGCGGCCCGACATGTTCCGACCATTTCCAGCCCGGTTCGTACGTTGCCCGGCCGAACGTCTTGCCGCCGACGGTGAAGAGATCGAACCGTCCCTTGGGAAAGACCTTCGTCTCCACCGGGGCGCTCCCATCGGAAAGCTGTACGAATTGCGCCTGCGTCATCACGTCCCTCCTCCAACCTTGTCGGTGAGAGGTGCATTTTCGCGCATCGGCGCGCATGCGTCTTGCATAAAGCTGCGCGGATATCAGGGCATATTCCGTAGCCGGCAGACCTCCCCGCGCAGGTCGCTTTTCATCTCCGATTTGCCGTCCTGAAAGCTGATATAGGCTTTCCCGGGCGCATAGGGCTCCCATCGCGGCAATCCCGGTCCATTGGGGTTGCCCGTGCGTGCGAAGTTGACCCAATAGAGTTCGAGCGGTGGTGCGCCCGGCGGGAAAGCAGCGGGGCTACCCATGGCGAATCGTATCTCATAGCTGTGCGAGACGTCGTCGCCCGGCAGCGCATAATCGAACTCATATTGCCACGTCGGACCGCCCGCTTTGCTGTGCGCGGCCGCAACGACATCCGCAGGGCAGGCGAAAGCGAGGTCGGTTGCGGCCTGCAACAGCACATTGCCGCGCCGGGCATCGGGCGTCAGCCGCGCGTAGAAGGCGCGGCCCGCAGCGGCATTGGCGCCGAACGTCTTGTCGATCGCATTCTGAAGCTGCGCCTGATCGTGGAAGGCGTCGAGCTCGCGTGCATTGCTGCCCACGATCAGGGGCAAGGGGGCACCGCCTGTTCGCGCCAATGTCTCGGCAGGGGTTTCGGTCAGCACCCAGCCGTCGTTCACGGCCTGCAGCCAGATATAGCTGTTGTCGCCGACTTCGGGCAGCGGCGTCTTCTCGGTCGCCTGGAGGATGGCATCAGCCGGAAGCTTGCGCAGCGTCGCCGCATCGGCATGCGGCGGAGCACCCGCCAGCGTGACCAGGGTCTCGCCGATCGCCTCGCTCGCGGCCAGGGTGCGCGGCGGCATGCCGAAACCCGCAGTGCCGCTTTCCTCGATCCCCTTGGCGAACAGGCCACGCGCAAGCGGCGAGAGATATTGCAGGCCCACGTCCTGCGCGCCGGCACTCTCGCCAAAGATGGTGACGTTGCGCGGATCGCCGCCGAACCGCGCGATATTGGCCTGCACCCAGCGCAAGGCCACCTGCTGGTCGAGCAGCCCGTAATTGCCCGAGCTATGGTGCGGCGATTCCGCGGTCAGCGCCGCATGCGACAGGAAGCCGAAGGCGCCCAGCCGGTACTGGATGCTGACCAGCACGACATTCTTGCCCAGGTCCGACTGGATCGTCCCGATCGCGCCGCCCGCGCGGTTGCCGCCGCCATGGATCCACACCATCACCGGCAAGGGCTTCGCCGGTTTCATGTCGGGCGAGACCACCTCCAGATAGAGGCAATCCTCCGACTGGTTGACCGCATTGCCGTGGTTCCAGCCATAATCCGTCTGCATGCAGCCCGGCCCGGACCGGGTCGCGTCGCGAATGCCCGCCCAGTGCTTCATCGGTAGCGGCGGCTTCCAGCGCAGATCGCCCACCGGAGGCTGTGCGAAGGGAATGCCGCGAAACAGATGGCGCCCGTCGGGCATAGCCTCGCCCGCTATCTTGCCCGCGTCGGTCTGGACGACGATGTCCGGCGTGGTGGCGGCGAGCGCGAGGGCTGCCAGCAACATCATTCCACCGCGGTCCTGTGCGGCGCGGGAGTGGCGAGCGCGCGCTTGATCGCGGCTTCGGCAGCAGGCGCCATCACCTTATAACCCGCTATTGTCGGGTGCACATGGTCGGAGGAAAGGCCGTCGCGCATGCCAAGCCCGTTGGCCTGTTTCAGCGCGCTCCAATAATCGGCGTACACGCAGCCCGATCGCGCCGCATAGGCCTTGAGCCAGGCGTTCATCGCGACGATCTTGTTCGCCACATCGAGCCCAGGCTTCCACGGAAACTGATCCGCGGGAGGAATCGAGGCCAGGATCACGCGGATGCCATGCGCATGCGCCAATTCCACCATCGACTTGATATTGGCCTGCGTCTGCTCCGGCGGCATCGGCCCGGTATTCCCGGCGATATCGTTGGTGCCCGCCATGATCTGCACGACGGCGGGATGCAGGTCGATCACGTCCTGGCGGAAGCGCAGCAGCATCTGCGGCGTCGTCTGACCACCGATGCCGCGACCGATCCGGCCGGCCGAGAAGAAATCGGCCGCCATGTTCGCCCAATTCTCGGTGATCGAATCGCCCATGAAGACGATGCGGGGATGTCCTGGAGTCGGCACGAGCGCGGCGTTGGCCTCCCGATAGCGCGCGAGATAGGGGAAGTCGGTGCCGAGCCGGTTGTTCCACTCGACCGACCACTTATTGTTCGGATCGAGCGCGATCTGCGCCGATCCGCTCGCCGCCATCAAACCCGCCGCACACGCCGCCAGTACCGCTTTCCGCATCATGCTTTCTCCATGCGTGCGTTCATCTTTTCGAGCGCGACGCCTTTGGTTTCGGGGAAGAAGGCCAGCACCACCACGAACTGCAAGGCCATCATCGCGGCGAAGAACAGGAAAGGCGCGCCGGTCGAATGCCGCGCCACCACCGGAAAGACCAACGCGATCAGCGCGTTCATCAACCAATGGGTGGAGCTGCCGATGCCCATGCCGCGAGCGCGCACGCGCGTCGGAAAAATCTCGGACAGATAGACCCAGATCACCGCGCCCTGGCTCGGCGCGAAGAAGGCGATGTAGCCGACCAGCATCACGATCAGCAGCGCCTTGGGCAAGGCACCCCAGAAGATCGCGGCGACGATCGCCAGGCAGACGGCCATTCCGAGCGCGCCGATCAGAAGCAGGGTCTTGCGTCCGAGCCGGTCGATCAAGGCCAGGCCGACCAGCGTGAAAGCGAGGTTGGTCGCGCCGACCGCGATCGTCTGCAGATCGGACGAGAGCCGGCCATAGCCCGCAGCATGGAAGATATCGTTCGAATAATAGAGAATAGCGTTGATCCCTGCGAGCTGGTTGAAACCCGCCAGCAGGACAGCAAGCAGGATCGGCTTGCGATGCAGCGTCAGCGAGAGACCTCCTGCGCGCGCCTCCGCATCGGTGCGGATGCCTTCGCGCAGCACCTGCAATTCGGCATCTGGATGTGGCACGCCGATCAGTTCGAGCGCCGCGCGCGCCTCGGCTTCGCGCCCGCGCGCGATCAGCCAGCGCGGGCTGTCGGGGATGCGGTACAGAAGCGCGAGGAAGATCAGGGCGGGCAGGGTGGGCACGCCCAGCTTCCAGCGCCAGGCGGTCGCATCGCTCGCGATCTGGCCGACCACCGCGTTGGAGAGGAAAGCGACGAGGATGCCGCTTACCACCATCAACTGGAACAGCCCGACCAGCCGTCCGCGTTTGGCGGGCGGCGCGATCTCGGCAATGTAGACCGGTGCCAGCACCGACGATCCGCCGATCGCCAGTCCGGTCACGAACCGCGCCGCGACCAGCGAACCCAGCCCCCATGAGAAAGCCGCGACCATGGCCGAGGCGACGTAGAAGGCTGCCAGCACCCGCAGCACGGCGCGCGCGCCATAACGATCGCCCGGCAATCCCGCGCACAGCGCGCCCGCAAGCGTGCCCCAGATCGCCGCGCTGACCGTCAGGCCGAGTGCGGCATCGTCGAGATTGAACACCACCCGCCAGTCGGCGGTGACGCCTGCCACCACTGCGGTGTCGAAGCCGAACAAAAGGCCTGCCAGCGCGGCGGTGGCGATGCTCTCGCCGAGCAGGCCCCGGCGCGCCATCTCAGTTCGCCTTCACGGCGGCCGGTGTGATGTTCCAGCCGCGCAGCTTGATCGTGACCGGGCCCTTGGCCGCTGCGCTCGCGGGATAATGGATTTCGATATGGCGACTCTCGCCCGGCATCAGCGATACATAATTGTCGCTGAAATAAGCGGGCAAGACCTGCGCGCCGTTCGATCCGAACAGGGTCAGCTTGGTCGCCATCGCGGCGGTGCCCGATGGGTTGGTCAGATCGACGCTGGTAACGCGGTCGGAACCGTCGGTGCGGCTGGCGGCCTTAGCGGTCAGCTTGACCTGCGCCATCTTGTCCATCGCACGATAGGACGCTTCGTCGCGGCCTTGCCAATAGGTGTTGCGCGACAGGACCTTGCCCGAAGCATCGGTCACGTCGAGCGCGACCAGCACCACGCCTTTGTCCAGCGCCGGGCCCAGATCGAGGGTGAAGGCGTCGGTGGTCAGCCCGGCACCCGCCGACACCGCCGCCGAACGCTCCGCCATCAGCTTGTTGTCGAGCGTGGTGACACGTGCATGCACGGTCGCGCCCGCCAGCGGATCGCGGCCGTTATTGACCACGATTACCTTATAGTCCGGCAGGTTCATCTGGACGTGGACCGGCTCGGACGCTTTCTTGGTCCCATAGAAGGCCGCGTGCGTGTCGTAATCCGAGGAGAAGATCTGCCAGGCCGACGACGGCCAGGCCGGTTGCGTCATCCAGAACATGCGCGCGCTGTTGGTCGTCCAAAGCCCCGCGTTGAAACCCTCAAGGATTGCGCGATAGCTTACATATTCGAGCATCTGTGCCTTGCGCTCGAAATCCTCGAGGCTGGTGGCCGGGCCATATTCCTCGTCCATCGCCTTCATGTAGCTCGCGACCGCGCCGTTCCCGGTCTGGTGCCAGTCATGATAGGCCCATACGTCGCTGATCGGCCAAAGGTCGGGCGCGGGGATCGTGCGCTTCCAGCTTTCCAGCGTCGGGAAGCTCGGCGTGCCCAGCTCGACCGAAAAGCCCTTGGCATGTTCGGTGAAATATTCGGCAGGCTTGCGCCAGTTATAGGGCCCGCTGTTCTGGAGCGAGATGCGGTTGGACGAGGCCATGTAGAGCCGCGTGCCGTCCTCCTGCTCGATCAATTTCTCGATGCCTTCGTTCAGGATCGGCTGCGGCACGCCCTCGTTGCGCGGCACCCACACCACGATCGACGGGTGATTGCGATAACGCTTGAGCACGTCCTTCACGTTGGCGAGGAACAAGGGCACGTCCTCGGCCTCGATATTGTAGTCCTGGGTCGATTCCCAGAAATCGTTGAACACCATCAGGCCATATTCGTCGGCGAGCGCGTAGAAATTCTCACCCGTATCCTGGCCCATCCAGTTGCGGATGATGTTGAGATGCGCGTCGCGATGGAGCTTGAAATAAGGCTCCTGCCGCTCGCGGCTCACCCGCTTCATGAAGTCGTCCATGCCGATCGATCCGCCGCGCGCGGCGATCCGCACGCCGTTCACGCGCAGCACCAGGAAGGGCGACAGGCCTTCGTCGCCCTGGATCGGGGTGAAAGCCGGCGATTTCTCCGCACCCTCGGCAAAGCTGTAGGCCCAGCCCTTGGGCACTTCGCGGATCGCCTGGTGGCGATGGTCGACGATATGGCGATCCCCATCGCGCACCTCGGTCGGGTCGATCAGGACCCGCTTCAGGGCGCCGTCATGATCCATCAGCGACAGCTCGTACGTCACCTCGCGCATGCCGAAGCGCAGGTCCTTCGCATCCGACGTGCCTGCCGACAGATGGAGCATGTGCAGATTGGGCGCGCCGTAATTGTTCGGCCACCAAAGCTTCGGATTGTGCACGGCAAGCTGCGGGAAATCGGCGGGCGTCAGCCGCACCAAGGTTTCACCCGGATTGATCGTGACCGATTTGTCGACGCGCACGTCGTCGAATGCCGCGGTCAGCGTGGTCGTCACCGCATGGTCGCTCACGTTGGTGAGCGGCACTTCGATCGTGATGTTGGCAAGACTGGTGTCGCTGCCGTGCGGCAGGTGCGTGATCACCTGCGCGTCGCCGATCTGCACGTCCCCCGCCGCCGACAGGTCCACACCTTGCCACAGGCCGGTATTGCGGTCGCGCACGGTCGGGATCCAGTCCCAGCCTTCGGTCGCCTCGAAGGTCGGCCCGTCGAGCATCATCATGCCGCCATTCTCGCCGACGCCCGAGGTCAGCGATTCCTCTGACGTCACGCCGGGGTGAGGCGGGGGCGAGACGCGCACCGCGATCGCGTTGCGCTTGCCGGGCGCCAATTTGCCCGTGACGTCGAAACGCCCGCGAATGAAGGCGCCCTTCATGTCGCCGACGCGCACGCCGTTGATCCAGACTTCCGCGGCATAGTTCGCGCCGTTGAAGGTCAGCGCGAGATGCTTGCCTGACAGCTCGGCGGGCACGTCGATCTCGGTCCGGTACCAATAATCCTGGTGCGCCAGCGTCTCGGGAATGGCGAGGTTGTTGAGGCCATAAGCCGGATCGGGATAAACGCCGCGATCGACCAGGGTGGTGAGCGCGGTGCCCGGCACCGTGGCGACATACCAGGTGCCGCTGCCGAAGCCTGGCTGCGAGATGGCGCCGCCGTCGGCTCTCTGCTTCGACCCTTCCGCCATGCGCCAGCCCGCGACCGTCCATAGATTGGCCGCGCGCGCGACCAGTGCCGGGCCCTTGGGCTCGGGCTTGGCGACGGGCTTTTGATAGGGGGCGTTGCTCCTGGGGAGGGTCCAGGCCGGCTGCGGCGTCACCTGGCCCTGCATCTGCCGTACCTGCACCGGCCAGGTCGGACTGGACAAAGTGAAGACGGTCAGGGCCGGGTCAGGCGCCTTGGCATAGGCTTTCTGCACCTCGGCCGTCGACAAGGCCTGCGCGCCATAGCCGAACCCGGCCACGCGTCCGCCGAAGCCGTCGCCGCCCATCCGCGCCTCGGCGCTGAGCTGCGCCGCGCTCGCGGGCCCGCTCGCGACCTCCTGGCCGTTGACGTAAAGATGGCCGGTGCCCTTGTCCGCGGTCGCGGCAAGGTAGGTCCATTTATCCGTCGGCAGCCGGTCCTTCGCCTTCACGATGCCGGCAGGCGTGACGAGGGCAGGGGCCCCGTCGACCAAAGCCAGGAACAGGCCCGCGCCCGGAGCGCCCACGCCCGCCACCGTTATCGTGCCCGACGGTACCAGCTTTGGTTCGACCCAGCCTTGCAAGGTCCAGCTAGGGCTGGCGGGAAGGTTCGCGCCTGGCGCACCGATCTGCGCGACATAGGCCTGGCCGCCGGCCGCGACCTCGGTGTTGAACGGGCCAACGCCCACCGGCTCCGCTGCCAAGAGCGCCGAGGCCGAAGCCCCCAGCAGAAATGCCGCAACGCGCGCCAAGCTCGCCATCATTCTCTCCCCGTTGGCGTGGGCTTCGTGGCCCCGCCGCTTCTCCGGCTTCAAAGCATGACCGCCGGAAAAAGCCAAATGATTTTCGTTATCACCATATGGTAGCCATGCTGCTTCGCTGTCGCTATCTCGTCATCATGCTGTCGCAAAAGGCCCGATACGCGCTGCGCGCGCTTCTGCACCTGGTCGAACATGGCGCCGATCGCACGATCCAGGTCGGCGAGATGGCCGAGATGCAGCAGATCCCGCGCAAATATCTCGAATTCATCATGGTCGATCTCAAGAAGGCCGGGCTGGTGACCAGCCGGCGCGGCCCGGGCGGGGGCTACGTGCTGGCGCGTGCGCCTTCGCAGATCAGCTTCGTCGAGGTGATCCGCGCTATCGACGGCCCGATCGCGCTCGTGCCGTGCGCGAGCGAGAATTTCTACCAGCGCTGCGACGACTGCCACGACGAGGCGACCTGCGCGATCCGCAAGGTCCTGCTCCAGGTCCGCTCCAGCGCGGTCGGCATTCTCGAAAATACGTCGCTCGCCGATGCGGCCGGGACCGAATTGGCATCTGAGGCGTTGTCGCCCGCCTGAATTGGACACCGGGGATCCGCGCATTGGCCGCCAGCCTCATGCAAGCGGCTGGAATCGGGGGAAAAGCCGGGCGGGCTTTTGGGACGACAAGAAAAGCTACATGGGCGAAACGGAATAACACAATTGCCGACTAGGAATTAGTGTAATACCCCCTCTGCGGAATACAGGGAGGCTCTATGCACCGTCGGAATTTTCTGCTCGCCGCCGCGGCTCTTGCGACAATCCTTGCGCCGATCGCGGCAGAGGCCGCCGCGCCGGTCGAACTGCTCAATGTCAGCTATGATCCGACGCGCGAACTCTATCGCGACATCGACGCCGCTTTCGCCGCCCAATGGAAGGCGAAGACCGGCCAGCTCGTCACGATCAAGCAGAGCCATGGCGGATCGGGCGCGCAATCGCGCGCGGTGATCGACGGTCTCCAGGCGGACGTGGTGACGCTCGCGCTCGCCGCGGATATCGATGCGATCGCCGACAGGGCGCATGCGATCGCGCCCAACTGGCAGTCGCGGCTCGATAATAATTCGACGCCTTATTATTCGACGATCGTGTTCCTCGTCCGCAAGGGCAACCCCAAGGGGATTCACGACTGGCCCGATCTGATCAAGCCGGGCGTCAAGGTCATCACCCCCAACCCGAAGACGAGCGGCGGTGCGCGCTGGAACTATCTGGCGGCGTGGGGCTATGCGCAGAAGGCCACGGGCAGCGTCGCCGGCGCGCGCGATTATATGACCAAGCTGTTCCGCAACGTGCCCGTGCTCGATAGCGGCGCGCGCGGCGCCACCACCACTTTCGTCCAGCGCGGTCAGGGCGACGTCCTGCTCGCGTGGGAGAACGAGGCCTATCTGGCGACCAATCAGCTCGGCAAGGGGAAGTTCGAGATCGTCTATCCATCCATCTCGATCCTGGCGGAACCGCCGGTGGCGGTGGTCGACAAGGTGGTCGATCGCAAGGGAACGCGCGCAGTCGCGGAAGCCTATCTCAAATTCCTCTACACGCCCGAGGCGCAGAGGATCATCGGCAAGGATTATTACCGCCCGCGCGATCCCGCGGTCGCCGCCCAGTTCAAGAGTCGGTTCCAGAGCCTGCCGCTGCTCAGCATCGACAAGAATTTCGGCGGCTGGAAGCGCGTGCAGGCCGCCCATTTCAACGATGGCGGTGTCTTCGATCAAGTATTTGAAGACGCGAAGAAATAATTAGGACGGCGGCCCTAGGGAGGCGCCGCCACTTCTTACGGCAAAGGGATAGAGTAATGATTCGTAATATTCTGCTCGGCGGAGCGTCGCTGCTCGCGTTCACCGCACCGCTGACGGCGCAGACCGCTGCCCAGGGCTCCGGTCTCGATACCAGCGTTCCGGCCGACGCGCCGGCGGCAGCCGCGCCGGTCGCCAAGACCGGCGACGCGGTGCTCGACCGCCTGAACGAGCTCGAAGCCAAGGTTGCCGCGCTCGAAGCGCGCAACAAGCAGCTCGAGGCCGAAGCCGCCGAGACCCAGACCCGCGTCCAGAAGGTCGAGGTGCGCGCCGCCAAGGAGGTCCAGCCCGGGCCCGCGCCGACCTTCAGCGACGTGAATGGAGGCTTCACCTTCCATCCGCGCGGCACGCTCCAGCTCGATTACGCCGCCTATCACAGCCGCGCCGGCGGCTATGATTACAATAACGGCACCGATATCCGCCGCGGCCGCTTCGGCTTCGACGGCACCGCCTGGGGCGTCTGGAAATATCGGATCGAGGCCGAGTTCGTGAAGAACACGACCAACCTGCTCGACGCCTACATCCAATATGCGGGCTTCAAGAATGTGCTGATCACGGTCGGCCAGCAGAAGGCGCCTTACGGCCTCGAAGCGAATGGCACCGACGCGCTCGCGACCTTCCTCGAACGGGGCATGGCCAATAGCGCGTTCGGCGCGGTCGGTGCGGAGCGCCGCGTCGGCGCGACCGTCGCGATCACGCCCACCCCGCAGATCATCGCCACCGTCGGCATCTTCGGCGCGGGCGAGGGGGTGCAGCGCAACGCGACCACGCCGGATGAGACCTATGGCGTCAATGGCCGCGTGACGTTCGAGCCGATCAACGATGTCGACAAGCTCGTCCATGTCGGCGTCTCGGCCTATCATGTCAGCGATTTCGCGGCGAAGACGATCAGCAATCTCGGCGACCGACCCAACACCCGCGTCGACGGCGGCCTGATCGAATCCCTGAGCTTCGCGCCGGTCACGACCGGTCCGGCGGCAGGCCAGACCCGCGGCGTCAAGGATGCGACCTATTGGGGCGCGGAGGCCGCGGGCGTCTATGGCCGCTTCTCGGTCCAGGGCGAATATAACCACCTGCATATCAACCGGTACGACAATGTGGTCGACCCGAATTTCGACGGCTACTACGTCTTCGGCACGGTCTTCCTCACCGGTGAAAGCCGCACCTTCAAGAACGGCACGGTCGATCGGGTGAAGCCGTTCAACGACTTCAATCCAGCCGCCGGCCATTGGGGCGCCGTCGAGCTTGCGGTGCGCTACGACCGGCTCAACCTGACCGATCTCGCTTTGTCGCCGCTCGATCACAACGCCTATTCGTGGACCGGCGGACTCAACTGGTACCTGAACCCCAACACGCGATTCATCGTGAATTACATCCGCTTCAAGGGGTATAACTCGCCTTTGGTGGTTGCACCGGTCGCGGTTAATGGCACGACGGCGAAGGGCGATGCCCTGGCGACGAGGTTGCAGTTCGACTTCTGATGGCGACAGCGGCTTTTCCAGTGTCGAACAAGGGCCGGGGAAGGCATTCGCCTCTCCCCGGCCTTTCGCTCACCCTCGGCATAACCTTTACCTGGCTCGGCATATTGCTGCTGCTGCCTCTGGTGGCGCTTTTCATAAAATCGCTCACCCTGGGCCCGGCGCACTTCGCCGAGGCGGCTTTCTCGCGCCGCGCGATCGCGTCCTACGAGCTGAGCTTCGGCGCGGCGTTGGTGGCGGCGGCGGTCAACGCGGTGTTCGGCTTGCTCGTTGCCTGGGTGCTGGTCCGTTATCGCTTCCCGGGACGGCGACTGCTCGGTGCGCTGGTCGATCTGCCTTTCGCCCTGCCGACCGCGGTCGCGGGCATCGCCCTCACCGCGGTCTATGCCAATACCGGCTGGGTCGGGAAGCCGGCCGCCGCGCTCGGGCTGCATCTCGCCTACAATCCGGTCGGCGTGGTGATCGCGCTGACCTTCATCGGCCTGCCGTTCGTTGTCCGCACGGTCGAGCCGGTGCTGGCCGACATGGGGCGCGGGCTGGAGGAAGCGGCAGCGACCCTTGGCGCGCATCGCTGGATCATCTTCCGGCGCGTGATCCTGCCGGAAATCTTCCCGGCGATCGTGACGGGCTTCGCGCTCGCCTTCGCGCGCGGCGTCGGCGAATATGGATCGGTGATCTTCATCGCGGGCAACATGCCCTTCAAGTCGGAGATCTCGCCGCTGCTGATCGTCACCAAGCTCGAGGAATATGATTATGCCGGCGCAACCGCGATCGCGACCGTGCTGCTGCTCGCCAGTCTGCTGCTGCTGCTGCTGATCAATGCCTGGCAGGGCCGCGAGCTCAGGAGGCGTTCGGCATGAGCGCCAAGAACAAGGCGGTCAGCGAAAGCCTGTTGACCAAGGTCCTGCTGATCCTCGCGGCGGTTACCTATGTCGGGCTGATCCTGGTCCTGCCGCTGGCGTCGGTGTTCAGCGAGGCGTTCCGCCACGGCATCGCCGCGTTCAAGGCCGCGATCGTCGATCCGGATGCGCTCGCCGCGATCAAGCTCACGCTCACCGTCGCCGCGATCTCGGTGCCGATCAACGCTGTGTGCGGCGTCGCCGCCGCCTGGGCGATCACCAAGCATGATTTCCGTGGGCGCAACTTGCTGATCAGCCTGATCGATGTGCCCTTCTCGATCTCGCCGGTGGTGGCGGGCCTGATGTATCTCCTGCTGTTCGGCGCGCAGGGCTGGTTCGGCGAATGGCTGCTCGCGCACGACATCCGCATCGCCTTCGCCAAGCCCGGTATCGTGCTCGCGACCTTGATCGTGACCTTGCCCTTCGTCGCGCGCGAACTGATTCCGCTGATGCAGGCGCAGGGCCGCGAGGAAGAGGAAGCCGCGCTCACCCTGGGTGCGCCCGGCTGGCGCATCTTCCTGTGGGTGACGTTGCCCAATATCCGCTGGGGCCTGCTCTATGGCGTGCTGCTCACCAACGCGCGCGCGATGGGCGAGTTCGGCGCGGTCTCGGTCATCTCGGGCCATATCCGGGGCGAGACCGATACGATGCCGCTGCAAGTCGAGGTTCTCTACAACGAATATAATTTCGCTGCCGCCTTCGCGGTCGCCTCGCTACTGGCGGGTCTCGCGCTCGTCACTCTGGTGGTGAAGACGTTGCTCGAATGGCGCCATGGCGACCAGCTCGCCGCTGCAGGACATTAGACCCAACGCATGACCATCACCGTTCGCAATATCGTGAAGGGCTTCGGTAATTACCCGGCCCTTCGGGACGTCTCGCTCGACATCGAGGATGGGGCTTTCGTGGCTTTGCTCGGCCCTTCGGGTTCGGGCAAGACTACCTTGTTGCGCATCATCGCGGGGCTTGAGAGCGCCGAAAGCGGCCAGATCCTGTTCGCCGGTGAAGATGTCACCGATCGTGCGCCCCAGGATCGCGGCATCGGCTTCGTCTTCCAGAATTACGCGCTCTTCCGGCACATGACGGTCGAACATAATATCGCCTTCGGGCTCGACGTGATGAAGCGCGGCCAGCGCCCGCCCAAGGAGGCTATCCGCGCGCGGGTGGAGGAGCTGCTGGAGTTGGTCCAGCTGCCCGGCTACGGCAAGCGCTACCCGGCGCAATTGTCGGGCGGCCAGCGCCAGCGCGTGGCATTGGCCCGTGCGCTCGCGCGCGAGCCCAGCATCCTGTTGCTCGACGAGCCGTTCGGCGCGCTCGACGCCAAGGTACGGCGCGAATTGCGCGAGGCGCTGCGCGAGATCCACGATCGCGTCGGCCTGACCTCGATCTTCGTCACGCACGATTATGAGGAAGCCTTCGCGCTCGCCGACAAGGTCGCGATCCTCGGCCAGGGACGGATCGAGCAATTCGACACGCCCGACGCGGTGCAGCAGCATCCCGCCAGCGATTTCGTCCGCGAATTCCTCGACTAGGCTTGGCGGCTTTGGCATAAGCCGCCTCGGGAATGGGGTCTCCCGTATAACCGCCCGTCGCTGATGACTCCTGCCAATCGCGCCTTCGGGCGCATCGCGGGAGCGTGCCCATGAACTATCTTCTCGTCTTCGTCGGCGCCGGGCTTGGCGGCATGTTGCGGCATATCGTCAATCTGCTGACCTTGCGCTGGTTCGGCCCCAATTTCCCCGCCGGCACCTTCCTCATCAACATCAGCGGCTCGATCGCGATGGGGATGGTGATCGGCTATCTCACCACGCGCAACGTGCCCGGGCCCGAGCTCAGGCTCTTCATCGCGACCGGGGTGCTGGGAGGCTACACCACTTTCTCGACTTTCTCGCTCGATACGATCGCGCTCTGGCAGCGGGGCGAGGTCGGGACGGCGGCGGCCTATGTGCTGGGCAGCCTGATCCTGTCCTTTACCGGACTGTGGCTCGGCATGGTCCTGTTCCGCCGCTAGATTTAGCGGCTGCCCGCGCTAAAAGGGCGAGGGGAGAGACAGATGATCGAAGCCCAGCTCAACGGCCAGTTTCCGTCCGGCTTCCGCGCGGCCGAGCGTATCAACCTTTCGGAACTGATGCGGGCGCGGGGTGGAGGCGGCAATGCCCCGCGCAACCCGCCGACGACCATCCGCAATGGGCGCGATCTGCAGGCCGGCGCCGTCTCCGAAGCGGATTTCCTGGCAAAGCACGGCTTCGCCTTGCTCAACGCGCCGACGCGGGTGACCGATTGGGGAAATGCGGAGCAGGTCGCCGCGCTGTATCTGCCCGAGATCGAGACGATCATCCGCGAACGTCTCTATCCCGGCCGCAAGCTGGCCGTGCAGCAGCCGCCCAACGTGATGCGGCGCGGCGAAGGCACGACCACGCCGCAATATGGTACGGGCGTGCACTCAGACCACGGCACCACCGCCGACGATTTCCAGCGCAATGTCGAGGCCTTCACCAATGTCGATATCGGCGCGAAATGGCGTGCCACGTTCGAGGGGGATCAGGTCGAAGGCTTCGTCCAGCTCGATTTCTGGCGCACTACCAATATGGCTGGCCCGCTCAAGCATATGCCGCTGGCCTTGTGCGATCCCAACAGCGTGGAACGCGACGACATCATCCCGACCGCGCTCGAAGGGATCGCGCCGGGCGGCGCGCTGACCCACCATGTCAGCCTTGTGCACAACCAAGGGCAGCGTTGGTATTATTATCCCGACATGCGCCCCGATGAGATGCTGGTGTTCAAGTTGTTCGAGTTGATGCGGGACGAGGACGACCAGCCCTGGCGCGCCTGCTTCCACACCGCCTTCGAGGATCCGACCGCCCCAGCCGACGCGCAACCGCGCCAAAGCTGCGAGCATCGCGTCTCGGTCGTCTTGCTGCGGGACTAGATCGAAGTCTAGAGCCGGCGGAAGACGGTACGGCCGGCGGGCCAGCCCTTGATCGCGGGCAGGTCCAGCGTCAGGGCCGATCCGTCCAGCGCCATGCTGATTTCCCCATCCTGCCCGCCGACGAAGCGATGGCGGAAACCGATCGGTCCTTGCTTCGCGCCGCGCGCCAGCTGAAAGTTGGCGATAAGCTTTGTACGGGCGCCGCTTTGCCAGAGCTCGACGAACATGCCGCGGTCGTCGAGGCGGTTATGCAGGCGCAACGGACCGCTGGCCCAGCTGCCTTCGAGCTGCCCGTCGTTCGGCAAGGCAAGGCTTGCCAAGTCGGCCGACGGATCGACCGCATGATCGATCGCGTAGCTGGCGGCGACGCCGAGCAGCGCAAAAGCGCACCAGAACAGGATTGCCTTGGACTGGACCCGAGAGTGTCGGCGGCTTTCACCACCCCGTATCGCATGCGCCATTGCCAGGCTCCTCCGCACCGGGAGAAGTGTATCAGCTTTGCGATCGTACGGGAATGCGGACTTCCATGCCTGGGGTGTCAGACAGCCAAATTGCCCCCGATCCCATCCAACGCCGCCAGCGCGTCCTCCGGGAGCACAAGCTGCGCCGCCGCGAGATTTTCGCGCAGATGTCCGACCGACGAAGTGCCCGGGATCAGCAGGATGTTGGACGAACGCTGCAGCAGCCAGGCGAGCGCGACCTGCATCGGGGTTGCCCCGAGTTGAGCGGCAACTTCGGACAAAGCGGTCGACTGCAGCGGGGTGAATCCGCCGAGCGGAAAGAAGGGGACATAGGCGATACCGTCCCGCGCCAGGCTGTCGATCAGCGCGTCATCGTCGCGATGCGCCAGGTTATACTGGTTCTGGACGCACACGATCTCGGCAATGGCACGTCCCTCCGCCAGCTGCGCCGGCGTGACGTTGCTGAGCCCGATATGCTTGATCAGTCCCTGGCGCTGCAGTTCGGCCATCGCGGTCATCGGCGCCTCGATCGAGCCCTCGGCAGGGCCGTGGATACCGAACATCACGCGCAGATTGACCACTTCGATCACGTCGAGGCCGAGATTGCGGAGATTATCGTGCACCGCGCTGACAAGCTCTTCGGCTGCGAAAGCCGGATTCCACGACCCTTCCGGCCCGCGCCTGGCGCCGACCTTGGTGACGATCGTCAGACCGGGCGGGTAGGGCGCCAACGCCTCCCGGATGATCTGGTTGGTGACATGCGGGCCGTAAAAATCGCTCGTGTCAATATGGTCGACGCCCTCCGCCACCGCCTCGCGCAACACCGCCAATGCGGCCGCGCGGTCCTTGGGCGGACCGAATACGCCGGGACCGGCGAGCTGCATCGCGCCATAGCCGATGCGCTTTACGGGGCGGTCGCCAAGCTTGAACGTGCCGGCCTGATCGATGCTGGACATAATGTGTCTCCCGAATTTCCGTAGCCGATCTAGGCCTTGCCAGGCCGCACGATAATCCGGCACAATCCGAACAGGCTGTACGGAATTACGAACAATGAAAGCCGACCTTGCCGATCTGAACGCTTTTGTCGCGGTCGCGCGAGCGCGGGGGTTCCGCGACGGTGCGCGTGCGAGCGGGGTCAGTGCCTCCGGGCTGAGCGACGCGGTTCGCCGGCTTGAAACCCAATTGGGCGTGCGCTTGCTCCACCGCACCACGCGCAGCGTCGCGCCGACCGAGGCGGGCGAGCGTTTGCTCGATCGGCTGGCGCCCGCGTTGAGCGAGGTCGAGGCGGCGCTCGACGTGGTCAATAATTTCCGGGACCGGCCGGCGGGTACGCTCCGTCTGAACGTCCCTGTCAGCGCGGCACGTTTGGTGCTGCCCGCAATCGTACCCGCTTTCCTGGCGGCCTATCCCGAGATCAAATTGGAGGTGATCGCCGAGGACGGTTTCGTCGACGTGCTGGCCGCCGGCTGCGATGCGGGCATCCGTTATGACGAACGGCTGGAGCAGGACATGATCGCGGTGCCGATCGGCCCGCGCGTGCAGCGTTTCGCAGCTGCGGCGGCGCCGGCCTATCTCGATCGGCATGGCCGACCGCAGCATCCGCGCGACCTGCTCGATCATGCTTGCCTCCGCGGGCGCTTCAGCAGCGGTCGGATGATGGGGCCGTGGGAGTTCGAGAAAGACGGGGAGGTGGTGGTTGTCGATCCGTCCGGGCCGTTGGTGGTGCAGGCGGGCGCGGCGGTCGATCTCGAGGTCGATGTCGCCATAGCCGGGACCGGCATCGTCTTCCTGTTCGAGGATTGGCTGCGCCCGCATTTCGCCAGCGGCGTGCTCGAACCCGTGCTCGAGCCCTGGTGGCAGAGTTTTCCCGGGCCGTTTCTTTATTATCCTGGCCGGCGCCTCGTCCCCGCGCCGCTCCGCGCCTTCATCGATTTCGTCAAGGCCGGTCGAAGCTGACCGTCAGCGCCGCAGATTTTCGGTCAGCGCCATCTCGCTGATCGGCTCGAACGTGCCGAGTTTGCAACGCGTCCCATCGTCATCGCTCGCCGAGAAGATCTTGCTGTTCTTGAGCCAGACAAGATCGCCCGCGCAGAGCAGATCGGGGTCCCTGGATTCGATGCCGAGGTCCGCGGTATCGTTGACCTTGGTCAGTCCGTCGCAATCCGCGGGCAAGGTGTTGCGGTAGGCGCGGCTGCCGCCGGCGTGAAAGATCAGGCTGGTGTCGCTTTCCGCCGTCTCGGCGCGGATCGCGTGGCGCGGGATGCAATCCTTGTCGTGGCTGCCGAGCAAACCGGCCTGCGCGGCATTCGTGCATGTCGCCATCAGCAGCAATGTCAGCAAGGGTTTCGCGGCCGCCATATTACCTCTCATATTGCCTGTTGCCTTTGGCTAACCCTGTTTGATTGCGGTCCGGGGACAATGCGTCTCCTAGGCAAGGCCGTCCAGCACATCGCGGATTTTCGCGGCAAGGTCGGCGAAGCTATAGGGCTTGGTGATGAGCTGCACGCCCGGATCGAGCCGGCCGTTGTGGACGATCGCGTTGCGGGCATAGCCGGTCGTGAAAAGCACCTTCAGGCCGGGCTGCACGTCTCGGGCCTCCTGCGCCACCTGGGCACCGGTCATGCCGCCCGGCAGCACGACGTCGGTGAAGAGCAGGTCGACATGCGCTTCGCGTTTGAGCAGCCGCAGCGCCGATGGCCCGTCGGCTGCCTGCAACACGCGATAGCCGAGTTCGCCGAGCGCTTCGACGGATTGCTCGCGGACATCGTGGTCGTCCTCGACCACCAGGATAGTCTCCGCGGACGATCCCTCGGGGACGATCTGGGGACTATGCTGTATCTCTTCCGTTTCCGTGCTCTCGAGGCGCGGAAGATAGATCTTGATGGTCGTTCCATGGCCGATCTCGGAATAGATTTTGAGATGGCCGCCCGATTGCTTCACGAAGCCATAGACCTGGCTCAGGCCTAGGCCCGTGCCCTGGCCGACGGGCTTGGTCGTGAAAAAGGGTTCGAACGCCTGGGCGACGGTCGCCTCGTCCATCCCGGTGCCGGTGTCCGATATCGACAATACGAGATATTGGCCGGGGGTTACCTCATTGTGCGAGCGAACATAGGCTTCGTCGAGATAGGCATTGGCGGTTTCGATGGTGAGCTGGCCGCCATCGGGCATTGCGTCGCGTGCATTGACCGCGAGGTTCAGGATCGCCGCCTCCAGCCCGGTCGGATCGACCTCGATCCGCCATGCGCCCGCACCGCGTACGGTTTCCACGGAAATCGTCTCGCCCAGCGTGCGGTGAAGCAGATCGGACATGCTGCCGACCAGCGCATTGGGATCGACCGGCCGCGGATTGAGCGGCTGGCGACGGGAGAAAGCGAGCAGCCGCTGGGTCAACGCGGCCGCGCGGTGCGCGCCGGCCATGGCGTTGTTGGAGGCGCGCTGCAGGCGAGGCGAATTGTCGGGCAGACTGCGCTGGAGCGCTTCGAGATTACCGATGATCACCTGCAGCAGATTGTTGAAATCGTGCGCGATGCCGCCCGTGAGCTGGCCCACCGCCTCCATCTTCTGCGACTGGCGCAACGCCTCCTCATGGCGACGCAATTCGGCGGTGCGTTCGGCCACCTGCTGTTCCAGCGTCGCGTTGAACTCGCGCAGCGCCTCCTCGGCGCGCTTGCGCTCCTCGATCTCGCACTGCATCGCCTGGGTGAGCCGCACATTTTCGATCGCGACCGCCGCTTCGGCGGCGAGGCCCGCCATGCCGCGTTCGGACCGATCGTCGAAAATGCCAACCTCTTTATGGCCAAAGAACAGGCCGCCAATCACCTCGCCCGCGCGCGAGATCACGGGCACCGCAAGATAAGACCGCACCGGCAGATGGCCTTCGGGCATGCCTTTTCGCGGCGCATTGTGCCCGTAGCGGGGATCCTGGGTGATGTCGTCGGACCGGACGATGCCGACCCCCTCGAAGGTCGGGGCGAATACCTGCGTATTGCGCGGCATGGGGAATTTCGAGAAAGCCTCGATCGGCGCGCCCGACAAAGTGTAGAGCATGTAGCTCTCGCCCTTTTCGTCGAGCACATTGTAGAAAAAGGCGCCGAATTCGGCGCCGCTCAGTTCCACGCCTGCGTCGGTGACGATCTGCACCAGCTGCTGAAGGTCGGTTTCCACCGCGAGCCCCGATCCCGCGCGGTTCAGCACTTCCAGCGTGCGGCGTTCTTCGGCGATCGTGAGCTCCGCCTCGCGCTGGGCGCTGCGGTCGCGGAGCACCTTGGTGAAACCCACCAACACGCCGTCACTGTCGCGGATCGGGGTCATCTCGCCCACGGCCCACAGCAATGTGCCGTCCTTGCGCTTGCGCCAGCCATCCTCGCCGCCGCCACGCCCGGTGGCGACCGCTTCTTCCATCTCGCGCTCAAGCTGGGCCGGCCCCGCTTCGGCGTCGGGAAATATCCGGTGCAGCAATTGGCCTAGCATTTCGGCTTCGTTCCAGCCGAGGATCCGCTCCGCCCCTGCATTCCAGCTGGTCACGCGACCCTGGGTATCGGTGCTGATGATCGCGGTTTCGATCGCGCTGTCGACAATCTGGCGCCACGCCTGCACGGAATCGATGGCGGAGGGCTGCTCCTCGGGCTCACTCATGCGTTGTGAGTCTCGAATTCAAAACGCACGCCAGCACCTCACCCGTTGCGCCCCCAGCCCCGGATAGTCCGCCCGGCGCTGATCCATAATCAAAACAACCGATAATCCAAGGGCTAAAGCAACGGGGGAATGAAGTCCGGCTTGTTCAGACCGCGACCAACCGATCCGCGGGTGCATTGATCTGCTGGATCAAGGCACGATGCGTGGGCAGGTCGGCGGTCGCGCGTTCGCCGAAGGTGCGGATCTTGCGGAACAATTTCTCCGCCTCGCGGACGTCGGGGAAGTCCGCCCGGCCGGCCGACAGGTCGGTGCGGAATTCCATCCCGTAGAGGATGTACTGATAGTTGAAGTACGCGAAGCTCTCGAGATCGATGATGAAATCATACCGGTTGGGCGGGCGGTAACGCCATTGCTCCAGCATCTCGCGCAACCGGTCGGGGACTGAATCCGGGTCGACATTGTCGCGCCAGAAAGGCTCCTCGCGACGGCTCAGGCAATAATGGAGCTTCAGGAAGTTGATTATATTCTCGTAGCGCGCCGCCATCAGCTGATTGAAGCGTGCGGCGGGCGCGTCGATCGGGCCGTTGTGCGGAAACAATTCGGCGATCATCGCCACCGCCGCCTCGATCAGCACGACGCCGGTCGATTCCAGCGGCTCGAGGAAGCCGCCCGACAGGCCGACTGCAACCGTATTGCCGATCCATTGCTGCTCGCGATAGCCGGGTTCGAACGGCAGCAGGCGCGTCTCGACGCCGTCGATCCGGTCGCCCGCATAGGACCGCAGCACCTGCAGCGCCTCCGCGTCCGACATATGCGCGCTCGAATAGACAGTGCCGATCCCGCGCGAACCGGCCAGTCCGATGTCCCACGTCCAGCCGGCCTGATGCGCGGCGGCGATGGTGAAGCTTTCGAGCGGCGCGTCGGGCCGGTCGTAGGGCAATTTGCAGGCGATGGCGCGGTCGGTGAACAGGTAACGCCGCGCCGACCTGAAGGGCGATCCCAGCGCGCGTCCGATCAGTTCGGCGCGGAAGCCCGAGCAATCGATGAACAAATCGGCCTGCAACCCGCCATGTTCGCGTGTGATCACGCGTTCGACCGTGCCGTCGAGCCCGACCACGGCATCGGCGAGCATGTCGCGGATGTGGCGCACGCCCAATTGCGTCGCGCGATCCGCCAGCACCTGGCAGAGCTGCCCCGCGTCGAAATGATAGGCATAATTGAGCGGACCGGTGAACTCGCCTTCACCTGGGCGTTTTGGCCCGCGCTGCGCCTCGGCGACGCGATTCTGGATCGTGACCGCCTCGGCAAAGGGCGGACGCGTCTTTTCGTCCTGCAGCAGCCAATAGGGGACGAGGCTGGTACCTTCGGTATAGAAGGGCGCCTCGAACGGGTGGAAGTAGCGATGGCGGGCGCCGCCCTCCGGCGTGACCAGCCAGTCGTCGAACCGGATGCCTTGCTTGAACGTGGCCGACGCGCTGCGAATGAATTGCGTCTCGTCGATCCCGAGGAACTGAAGCGTGGAGCGGATGGTGGGGAAGGCGCCTTCGCCGACCCCGATCGGCCCGATCTCGGGTGCTTCCAGCAGCGCGATGTCCAGGTTCGGATTGTCGGGCAGGTTGAAATATTTGGCGAGATAGGCCGCCGTCATCCAGCCGGCCGTACCGCCGCCGACGATCAGGATCGTGCGTTTGCCGAGCATCGGATCAGGCCCTCACGAACAGGTTCTTGAGCCATACCGGCCCGGATCGCGCCGCCTGGCGCCAGTCGGCATCGTCCTCATCCTCGGGCGTATAGCCCCATGGATTGAAAAGCTTAAGCCGCGCGCCCTTGAAAGCCGCGGTCTGGCGCGTGACCAGGGTCAGGCCATGTTCGATCGCGGTCGCGGCGAGCAGGGCGTCGCGTGTGTCGGCCAACGCCAGTTGCGCGCGCCGCCGCACCACCGCCGCGTCCACCGCCAGGATACGGCCCTCGAAAGCGGGCATCACCTGATCCGCGACCCAGGCGCGCAGAGCGGCACCGCCAGCCTTGTCCTGCTTCTCGGTCTTTGCCGCGGTCGTTTCCAGCTCGAGCAGCGAAAGCGCGGACAGGAACAGATTCTGCCGCTGGACCCCGGCCGCCCAAGTGGCGAGGCCGGCATCGGTGCGCCCTGCCTTGGCCTTGCGCAGCTCCAGCACCACCGGCGTGTCGAGCAGGTACATCAGCCGCGATCCCAGGCGTTCGAACGGACCGGCTCGGCCTCGATCGGATCGGGCATGGCAAGCAGGTCGACCACGCTTTCGGTCTGGCCGGTGAGATTCTTGAAATTCTCAATGCTCATAAGGACATGTGTCGGCCTGCCGCGATCGGTTATGAATACCGGCTCGATTCGCGCCGCGCGCTTGGCGTGGCTCACATCCTGATTGAAATCGCGGCTGCTGACGACCTTCATATGAACCTACATACCTACAAAATAGGTGGCTTATACGTAGGTACATTACTACCTTGTGGCGGCTCTGCAACAGAAATCCCCGAACCGGCCGTAATCGTAGGCCGCGCGGCTATTTTGCGATTGCGGGCGGCGCGGACCGGCGCTCCCATCACCGCATAACAAAGCGGGGAGTGGATCAGTGCAAAGCGTAATCGACAGCTTCTGGACGACATTGGCGAATGTCCTGTCGGCCCATGGCCCGGCGGCCGCGGGGGTGGCCCATACTTATGCGCCGGGTGATTTCAGTATTCATTTCTTCCTTCAGCTGGCGGTGATCATCTTCGCCTGCCGCGTGGTCGGCTGGGCCGGCCAGAAATTCCTCGGCCAGCCGCAGGTGGTGGGCGAGATGATTGCGGGCGTGATCTTGGGGCCGTCGCTGATCGGCCTGTTCTGGCCGGATCTGCAAGCGGCGATCTTCCCGAAGGAGACCAAGAACGTCCTCTATGCCGGCTCGCAGCTCGGTGTGGCGCTCTATATGTTCATGGTCGGCCTCAAGCTTCGGCTCGACCATTTCGAGTCCAAGGCGCGCAGCGCGGCGGCGGTGTCGGCGGCGGGCGTGATCACGCCCTTCCTGATCGCGGCCGCGATCACGCCGTTCCTGCTCAAGGTCCCGGGCCTGTTCGCGGATGGGATCAGCCAGGCCAATGCGACCCTGTTCATGGGCGCCTGCATCGCGCTCACCGCCTTCCCGATGCTCGCGCGGATCATCAATGAGCGCGGTCTTGCCGATAGCGCGCTCGGCACGCTGTCGCTGACCGCGGGCGCGTTCGACGATGCCGCCTCGTGGTGCGTGCTGGCGATTGTGCTCGCGACCTTTGGGGCCGGGCCCGGCGTGGCGGTGCTCGCGATCGGCGGGGCGGTGCTCTACGCGCTCTTCCTGATCCTGTTCGGGCGCAAGTTGCTCGCGCCGCTCGGCCGCGCGGTCGAGGCGAAGGGCGAGATGAGCATGACCGTGCTCGCGATCACGCTGATGCTGTTCTGCCTGTCGGCCTTCTTCATGGACGCGATCGGCATCCACGGCATCTTTGGCGGCTTCATCCTGGGCGCCTTCATGCCGCGCGGCCTGTTCGTCGAGGAACTGAAGAAGAAGGTCGAGCCGATCGCGGTGATCCTGCTGCTGCCGATGTTCTTCACTTATTCGGGGCTCAACACCCGGATGGACATGCTGACCTCGCCGTCGATGCTGCTGATCGCGGCGGGCGTGCTGGTCGCCTCGGTCGTGGCCAAGTTCGCCGCTTGCTATGGCGCGGCGCGCATCATGGGCGAGGATAATCGCACCGCATTGGGCATCGGCGCGCTGATGAACTCGCGCGGGCTGATGGAGCTGATCATCATCAATATCGGCCTGCAGAAGGGCGTGATCGGACCGGCGCTCTTCTCGATGCTGGTGCTGATGGCGATCGTCACCACGATGATGGCGAGCCCGCTGTTCGAGATCGTCTACGGCCGCAAGGCGCGCGAGACGGGCGAGCTCGGCGCGGTCCCGGGCCAGCTGGCGGCGCAGGGCGCCTGACTTACCCTCCCTAGGTTCCATCCCCCGAAGGCTGGAACCGGCCCCCGTCCCATCCCAGCACCTGTGGGACGGGGGCTCTTTTTTCAAAGGATCATCGGCGATGAAGACGCTGCCCTTGCTGGCGGCGGCGCTGCTCCCTTGCGCGGCGTCGGCCCAGGATTTTACCGTGAAGCCGCTGCTCGATGCGCGGCTCCGCTACGAGAATGTCGACCAGGACGGAATCGCTCGCGACGCGAATGCGGTGACGCTGCGGCTACGGCCGGGCCTGCAGGTTTCTGATGGCGGTTGGTCCGCCTTGATCGAGGGCGAGACCAATCTGGTGTTCGACACCGCTTATAATGACGGCACCAACGGCCGGACCCAGTTCCCGCTCGTCGCCGATCCGCGCAACGCCGAGATCAATCGGGCGCAAATCCGCTACGCGGGCAAGGACTTCGCGATCACCGCGGGCCGGCAGCTGATCGAGCTGGCCGACCAGCGCTTCGTCGGTTCGTCCAACTGGCGGCAGAACCAGCAGACGTTCGATGCGGTGCGGATCCAATATGGCCAGGCGAAGGGCTTCAGCGCGGACCTGACCTATTCGTGGAGCGACCGCACCGTGAACGGCATCCACGGCATGGGCGCGCGCCAGCAGGCGGTGAGCGGGAGCAATGTGTTTGCCTTGCTCAATTACGGCACCAGCCTGGGCACGCTGACCGGCTTCGCCTACCTGGTCGATCAGGACGAGAAAGCGGTCCAGAATTACGCGCTGTCGAACCAGACCTATGGCGTGCGCTTCGCGGGCAGCCAGCCGGTCGGGAAGGGCGTGAAGATCGGCTACATCGCAAGCTGGGCCCGCCAGAGCGACTATCACAACAATCCCAACGATTATGTCGCCGATTACTGGCTGGCCGAAGCGAGCCTGACCGCGAGCGCGCTGACCGCCACCGGTGGCTATGAAGTGCTGGGGGCCGATAAAGGCGCGGCGCTGACCAGCGTGCAGACGCCGCTTGCCTCCTTCTTCAAATGGAATGGCTGGGCAGGCAAGTTCGGCACGACCCCGCCCAACGGCCTGCGCGATCTCTATGGCACACTGGGTTACGGCTGGAAGAAGGTTGGGCCGGCCGACGCGATCGGGCTGTCCGCTACCTATCACCGGTTCGACAGCGACCGGTTGAGCCAGCACTACGGCAATGAATGGGACCTGCTCGCGACGGCAAAGCGGGGGCATGCGCAGCTTTCGGTGCGCTATGCCCGATACCAAGCGGATCGCCTGATGACCGATACCGGCAAGTTCTGGCTGGAGGCCGACTGGGCCCTGTAGCGGGACTGGAGCAGGGTTGCTTTCGCGGGCGCGGAGGCGGACAATGACGGCATGATCAGCCCAACCATTTTCCGCCTCGCCCCCTTGGCCCTGACTATGGTGGCGACCGCGGCTTCGGCGCAATATGTCACGGTGCAGCCCGGTCAGCCCGCCAACATGACCGCGCCGCCGGGACCGGTCGGCGTGCCGGGCGGGCGGATGGGCAATACGGCGATCTCGAACGTCGGCGACGGCAGCCTGCCGAACGATCCCGGCCGGCCCAGGCCGGCGCGCGAGGATGCGTCGCGTCCCGCCAAGGCCAATGAGCTCACGGTTGGTGCGGCGATCTCCGACAGCCAGGGTGCCGACGTCGGCTATATCAAGTCGATCGAATCCGACGGCGTGGTCGTCGCGACGGCGGGCGGGCAGGTCCGGATTCCGGCCGAGGCGGTCGGCAAGAACAAGAAGGGCCTGCTGATCGGAATGAAGAAGGCCGAATTCGAGAAGCTGGTCGCCGGCGCCAACGGCGGCTGAGCGGTGCTTCGACAAGCTCGGCACGAATGGGGTTTAGGGTCCGAACCCTAGAGTCCGGACCCCAGTTACTTGGCCTTCCAGTCGAGCGTCTTGTCGAGCGTGGCGACCACGGTCGGGTGGTAGTTGGCGCGCGCGGCGGCGTAGATGTGTTGCGCGATCGGCATGCCCCAGTCGCCTTCGGTCTTGAGCGCGCGATAGACCGGGAAGATGAGGAGGCCGCGGCCGATGCGGGGGAGATATTCCTCCATCGAGGCGACCGCCGGATCGTAGCGGTTTTCCGCCGCGAGCACGAGCCAGGCGGAGCGGACATAAGCGTTGATCGAGGTCGAGAGGCCGAGCTGCTTGTCGAGCTCGGCGAGGCGATCGGGGGTCTGCTTGCGCGGCAGGCCGTTCAGGAAGCGCAGCCATTCCTGGGTCGACCAATGTTTCGCATCGATCGAGGCGATCGGGGCGCCGGCGTTCACGCGGGCGAGCGTCTCGTCGATCTTCGCCAGCGTTGCCGATTTCACATGGACGGCATTGTCGGGGAGGCCGGGCGCATAGGCCCAGGTGTCGAGCTGGAGCTTGTCCTCAAGCGCCTTGTCGCCCTTGATCAGGTTGGCGCGCAGATCGGCGAGGAAGCCGGCGGTGGTCTGCGGCTGGAAGGCGTGGCGGTTGAAATAGGCGGTCAGATAGGCGTCCCAGCGCGCGCGGCCGACATTATATTCGATCGTGCGCAGGAAGGTCGAACCCTTGGTGTAATCGAGCTCGCCATAGGTGCCCTCGGGATCGCCATGGAGGCGGGTGGCGTCGGGCTTGGCGGCCTTGAGGTCGCGCTGGAGATCGTCCCACGCCAGATCGGCGAGCGTCGCGGCGCGTTCCTTGCCGTAGACCGCTTCGTCGATCCGGTTCTCGAAATAGGTGGTGAAGCCCTCGTTGAGCCACACGTCGGACCAGGTGGCGTTGGTGACGAGGTTGCCCGACCAGCTGTGCGCCAGCTCGTGCGCGATCACATCGACGTTGGATTTGTCGCCGGTGATGATGGTCGGCGTGGCGAAGGTGAGCGTGGGATTCTCCATCCCGCCGAAGGGGAAGGAGGGCGGTAGCACGAGTATGTCGTAGCGGCCCCAGCGATAGGGGCCGTAGAGCTTCTCGGCGGCGCTCACCATCTTCTCGGTATCGGAAAGCTCGCGCGCGGAGCGGTCGAGCATCGAGGGTTCGGTATAGACCCCGGTGCGCGGGCCCAAGGGGCGGAAGGCGAGATCGCCGACCGCGAGCGCGATCAGGTAGGGCGGGACGTCATGGTCCATGCGAAAGCGGTAGCTGTGCCAGCCCTTGCCAGCGGGCACGCCCTTTGGCGTCAGCCGCTCGGCGCTCATCACCGCGACCAGGTCTGACGGCACGGTGATCTTGGCGGTCCAGCTCTGGCGGATGCCGGGGCTGTCCTGGGTCGGGATCCAGCTCCGGTTGTTGATCGATTCCCCCTGGCTGTAGAGATAGGGCTTCTTCTTGCCTGCGGTCAGCGCGGGGGAAAGCCAGCCGAGCGCGCTCGCATCGGGGCTGGAGCGGTAGGTGACGACGATCCGGCGGGCATTGCCGATCTGCACGGTGAGCGGGGCGCCCTTGTAATCGTCCTTCGCGCCGACCGCATATTTGAGCGGATGGCCCGCGGCGTCGGTGATCTTGGAGATGACGAGGCCGTTGTCGTCGAGAACGATCTCCTTCGCGCCCGGTTTCGCCTGGATGTCGAGCGCTGCCGTGCCGCGCATCACGTGGGCCCCGAAATCGGCGGTGAGGTCGAGATCGACATGGGTGACGCGCGCGATCTGGGGCCGGGCGTAGGAGAGCGCGTCATGCGCCTCCGGCGTGGTCAGGATCGGGGCGGGGGTATCGGGACGGGCAAGAGCAGGCGCGGCGAGGATGGTGCCGGTAAGGGCGAGGATGAGAAGGCGCATGAGGGGACCCTGGATGAGGAATGCGGGCCTTGTGAGCCGGTAGTGGCGGGGCTGCAAGATGGGTGTCGCTGTCGTGCCGAATCCCTCGGTAGGCTCAGGACAGGCTTGGTTCGGCATCTATCCGGAGGCGGGCGCCTCGCCGCGAAGTGGACCCCGGACCAAGTCCGGGGTGACGGGGGGGTGTTTGGGTGATCGTCATCGCGAGCCGCGTAGCGGCGTGGCGATCCAGGCCGCGGTTGCGGTTTGCCGGACGTGCGGGCCTGGATTGCTTCTCCCGGCTTTCGCCGGGCTCGCAATGACGGTGGGGGATTGGGCGTGTGGCATACGCCTGAGATCCCAGCTTACGGGTTTCCCAGCAAAGTAATAGTTTGCTGGCGCCCGTCCTGGGATGACGGTTGGAGATGGTAGGGGGGCTTACAGCTTGCGGGTGAGGAAGAAGTCCTGATCCTGGACGCGCAATTTGTGCCACAGGCCGTTGCGGACTTCCTCGACCTCCATGCCTTGCTCGGCGAGCATCGCGCGGAGCTTGGGGCGTTCGTGGGCGACGGCGGCTTCGGGCGGGTCGGCGGTTTCGATCCAGCTGCCCTGATAGGGGATCGAGAAAGTGAAGGCGGCGGTGCCGGCGGCGATGCCCTGCATCTTGTAAGGGCCGAGGAAATAGCCGGTGGCGAGCATGCGGCCGCCGGGCTTCAGCACACGCACGATCTCCGACACGTAATGCGTCATGTCGGGGAAGAACATGTGGCTGAAGACGGAGCCCAGGAAGACGAAATCGAACTCGCCGTCGCCATAGGGAAAGCGGAAGGTGGTGGCCTCGGTCTCGCCCGCCGGGCTGTACATCGCGCTGCGGACGGCGACGTGCTGGAAACGGGCGTGGGGGAAACGGGGCGTGATCTTCGAGCGGCACCATTCGATGCCCTGCGGCTCGACGTCGAAGCCCTCGTAGCGGCCGCCCTGCGAGAGGAAGGGGGCAAAGTGGATGGCGTGCTTACCGATGCCGCAGCCGACATCGAGCACGGCGGAGGACGGCGTGAGCTGGCCCTTCTCGACGCAATATTCGAAGAAGCTCCGGCCGTGCTCGACGAAACCGTCGGGCGCGCCGACCCAAGCCCACATCTCTTGCGGGGGCACCATCGCGGCGATCGTCGGGTCGGTCATGTGCTTCTTCTGCAGGGGCTTGGGTTCCGCCTGATGGCGAGGCGCGGCGCGGACCGCAAGGGACCTTCTCGCGGCAGGCGCGTTCAGCGGGTGAGGAGAGAGACGCTGTCGCTGGGACTGGAGCTTTTGATCTCGGCCCTGATGGTGCCGGTGCTGGCGCTGACGCACGGCTGGGGGCTGATGGGCATGTCGCGCATGTTCAACCTCACCGACGATGCCTTGCTGCACAAAAGGATGAGCGCGAAGTCGATCTCGCTGGTCGGCTTCATGGCGATGCTGCTGTTCGCGCTGCATGCGCTGGAGGTGGCGCTGGTCGCCTGCGTCTATCTGGCGGGCGGGGCGATCCATCAGGTGGAGCAGGCGTTGGTGGTGTCGGCTTCCTATTACACGACCACCGGCGCGGGATCGGACACGTTGCCCGACGGGTGGCGGCTGATCGGGCATGCGGAATCGCTGCTGGGCCTGCTGATGATCGGCTGGTCGACCGCCTATCTGGTGCGCAAGATCGACCGGCTGCAGGAGCGCGAGGGCGCGACCGCGGAAGAATTGCGGCGGCGGCGGTTGCGGACGGGAACCGGCTTTGGCGGGCATGAGGATGTGGCGGAGGAGTAAGGCTCTGGCGGGCGCGTTGGGCTCGCTTTTCGCCCGGGTAATGCGGGATGTCCCTGGATCCCAGCTTTCGGGATGATCGGATGGGGTGAGGCATTTCCCATCCACCGTTGCTGCGCAACGGTCCCCTCCCCGGCAAAATGCCGGGGAGGATACTAAGGTCTAGTAATCGGCTGATAAAAATGCGGTTATGGTAGCGCAAACAATAGCCGGGAGGATGAGGGGATGCGCTTGGGGCGATGGATGCTGGCGGGATCGGCTGCGTTGGCGGCGTGCGTCGTCGCGGCGCGCGATGCGGCGCCGGCGGGCGAGACCGACTGGAGCATCTATGGCGGCGACACGGCGGCGGACCATTACTCGCCGCTGACGCAGATCAACCGGCAGAATGTCGGCCAGCTTCGGGAAGCGTGGCGGTTCGAGACGGGCGAGGGGGAATTGCAGACCTCGCCGCTGATGATCGGGGGCACGCTCTACGGGATCGATCCGCATCAGGGCGTGTTCGCGCTCGACGCGGCGACAGGGCAGGTGAAATGGCGTCACGCGCCTGACGAGGCGGGCGCCCAGCCCGCGCGCGGGCTGACCTATTGGACCGACGGGCAGAGCCGGCGGCTGTTCTCAAGCAACGGTTTCTACCTCATCGCGCTGGACGCCGACACGGGCGCGCCCGCGCGCGATTTCGGCGACAACGGCAAGATCGACCTGCGTGAGGGGCTTGGGCGCGCGCCCGATCAGGTGCCGACCTTCCTGACCTCGCCGGGGGTGATCTATGGCGACGTGATCATCACGGGTTTCCGCACGTCGGAGGTGCACCCCGCGGCACCCGGCGCGGTGCGTGCTTACGACGTGCGCACGGGCAAGTTGCGCTGGAAATTCAACATCCTGCCGCAGCCGGGCGAGCCCGGTTACGAGACCTGGCCCAAGGATGCATGGAAGACCGCGGGTTCGGCCAACAATTGGGCAGGCATGACGGTGGATCAGGCGCGCGGGATCGTGTTCGTGCCGACCGGATCGGCGGTGGACGATTTCTACGGCGCGGACCGGATCGGCAAGGACCTCTATGCCGACAGCATGCTCGCGCTGGATGCGCGCACGGGCAAATTGCTGTGGCATTTCCAGGAGGTGCATCACGACATCTGGGACCGCGATTTCCCGGCGGCACCGGTGCTGCTGACGGTGCGGCGCGGCGGCAAGAGCATCGACGCGGTTGCGCAGACGACCAAGCAGGGCTGGGTCTATGTATTCGAGCGGACGACGGGGAAGCCGCTCTTTCCGGTGGTGGAGCGGCCGTTCCCGCCCTCCGACGTGCCGGGCGAGAAGGCCTGGCCGACGCAGCCGGTGCCGCTGATGCCCGCGCCTTATGCCCGTCAGAAGATGACCGAGGCGGACATCACCAACCGCACGCCCCGGGCGCATGATGCGGTGCTGGAGGCCTTCCGCAGCTATAACAACAAGGGGATGTACACGCCGTTCCGGGTGGGTCAGCCGACGATCATGCTGCCGGGCTATGACGGCGGCGCCGAATGGGGTGGACCCGCGGTCGATCGGCGCGGCGTGATCTATATCAACAGCAGCGACATGCCCTGGCTCGGCACGCTCGCGCCGCGCGCGGAAGGACGCGGCATGGGGCAGGGCGAATTGCTCTATCGCAGCCAATGCTCGGCCTGCCATGGGCCCGAGCGCAAAGGTTCGCCGCCGGTCTTCCCCGACCTGACGCATGTCGCCGACCGGCGCAGCGCGGCCGAGATGGATGCGATCATCAAGGGCGGGAAGGGGCGGATGCCGGGCTTCCCGCAACTTTCCGAAGTTGGGCGTACCGCGATCATCGGCTTCCTGCGGGGCGTCGAAGCCATGCATGGCGGCAAGCGGGAAGTGGGCGGCGGCGAGGCGACGGCGGCGGAGAAGGGTGCTGCCTATCAGTTCACAGGTTATCAGCGCTTCCTCGATCCCGACGGCTATCCGGCGACGCGGCCGCCATGGGGCACGCTCAATGCGATCGACCTCAACAGCGGCAAATATTTGTGGAAGATCCCGTTCGGCGAATATCCCGAACTGGTCGCGAAGGGGATGAAGGATACCGGCTCCGACAATTATGGCGGACCGGTGGTGACCGCGAGCGGGCTGCTGATCATCGCGGCGACGATGCACGACCACAAGATGCGGATCTTCGACAGCCTGAACGGCAAGCTGCTGTGGGAGACGCAACTGCCCTATACCGGGATGGCGACGCCGATTACGTACAGCGTGGGCGGGCGCCAATATATCGTGATCGCGACCAGCAACGGACGGAATCTGGAGGCGAAGCAGGGGTCGGCTTACGTGGCCTATGCCCTGCCGGAGTGAGGGGAAATTTCGCCGTCATGCCGGACTCGTTCCGGCATCCACCGGGAGGTTGCGGCCAAGCACTGGATGGATCCCGGATCAAGTCCGGGATGACGGTGTAGGGATGTGAGGTGGTCCTTCCTCTCCTGAGATCCCAGCTTTCGCTGGGATGACGGATTGGGGTGAAGGAATTTGGGCGCACCTCTCCTTTGGCTTGGTGGCAAGCGTGAGTGACCGGCGCGGTTCCGCCGCCTCGTCGGCTGCGGGGAGGCTGCAAGCATGACCCTGGACAGCGAAGTCCTCGGAAAATAGCGCCTGCAGGCCTGCCAATGCGCGCTATCCGGTCAAA